>Ga0247727_10010503_pt1 | contig 16394 bp, 10 predicted proteins | sample WisWelCaveWW1625_FD_202498 | JGI IMG/M metagenome (GOLD analysis project Ga0247727, IMG submission 202498) | Biofilm microbial communities from Wishing Well Cave, Virginia, United States - WW16-25 | ecosystem: Environmental > Aquatic > Deep subsurface > Groundwater > Cave microbial mat | place... | reverse complement strand
CTGTTTACCTTTCGCGCATACGCAGGGCCGAGTTTAGGCCGACGAGGTGGGCGAGGATGGTAACGATGAGCAGGATCGGGTAGCCGAAGAGGTCCACCACGACGCCGCTGAGGCCGGTGGCCAAGAACACCACGCCGAGCAGAGAGTTGGTGAAGCCGAGGTAGATCGTGCGGTCCTCGCGCGGGGCGATGTCGAGCAGGAGGCTTTGTGCGGCCACGCCGAGTCCGGACTCGCGGACGGCGGAGAGGATGAACACCGGCAGCAGCCATAGAGAGGCGGCTAACCCGGAGAGTCCGAGCGGGGCGGCCAGTAGAATCAAAGCCAGAGCCAGAGTCGTCATCGCCAATCCGGCAACGGCGGCCAGCCCCATCGTGTTGCGGTTGCCCAATCGCATCGAGAATCTCCCGAAGAGAACGTTGGCGATCAAATTGGCCGCCGAAAAGGTTGCCAGATAGATGCCGACCATCCCCACTGATCCCCCTAAATTTTTCTGCACATAGACTGCCAGAAACGGCGTGGCCGATCCGGCGATCATTAGCGCGATGCGGAGGTAGAGGAAGTGGCGGAAGTTTTCGTCGCGTTTGAAAACGGCGAGGGAACGTCCAAGCTGTTGGCCGAAGGAGGCTGGCGGCGGGACGCTCGTGTCTTCCGGCTCGGCGATACTGCTGAAGGCGGCGAGTCCCAAAATCATAAACACAGTGGCGATGGCAAAGAGGGCGCCGAAGGTGTAGGGAAATTGCAGGGGACTATCGTCGCCCAACACCCAGCGCACGAGGAGACTGCCGCCCAGGCTGGCCGCGCCGCCCAGGGCCAGGCGCCAGGCGAAGAACAGGCCGCGCTGTCGAGGCGGCACGGTCTTGCCGACGATTTCCATGAAAGGCAGGCCGCTGAATCCGGAGGCCAGCGAACTGATGCTGAAGGGAATGAGAAAGGCGATGAGCGTCCACACCGGATCCCGGATGAAGAGAACAGCCAGTGTCATCAGTATCCACGAGACGGCGCGGACGATGGATACCCAGCGGTAGAGTCGAATCTTGCGCGGCCAGCTTTGCAGAAAGCCAGACACCCACAACTGCGGCAGGAACCAGCCGCCATCACGCAGCGGGGTGAGCAGGCCCAGCCAGATGGGCGAGGGGGTGAGGTCGCTGATGAAGACCGCCAGCACCAGGGTGGGGTCGAGCAGGGTTTCGCCAAGCGTGAACAGCAGGCCATTGGCAACGCCGAGCTGAAAGTTGCGGCGAACTGCGTTCGGGCGAACGGTGTTCAGTTGTGTTTTCCGAAGCACGGGAAGCGAGTATAGCAGATCAGCGCGAGGCCACAACGACGTGAAACAACACCAAGACAACTTTGTGTTACTTTGAGTCGTGGCGACTTGGTGGTTAATTCTGTGCGCTGTTGCGCGAAAGTAGTATTGCAGCCGAACGTGGTTCAACGCGATAGGTTGCTTCGAAGACGATTGGCTCGCGCCCGGCTTCGACAAAATCATCCGGGAAGGGTAAGGCGGTGTCGGCGACTCTCGACCACGCCCGGCCTTCGGGCAGGGGCGGTAGTTCAAAGTCCAGCGGTTCGGTGAAGGCGTTGAGCATCACGTGAATGTACTCGTCGCTGTTGGGGTCGAATAGTGAATAGGCGAGGGTGTGGGAGTAGTGGCCCCAGTCGGGCTGGTTTAAGCGTGTGCCGTGCCAGGTGATGCTTTTGGCCGCCGACCAGAATTGCTCTTCTTGAAAAATCGCGCACTTGCGGTTGAACCAGATCAGTTCGCAGGTGAAGCGCACCAGGCCGGCGTTCTTCTCGACCAGCCGCCAGTCGAACCAACTGGTTTCGTTGTCCTGGCAATAGGCGTTGTTGTTGCCGTTCTGCGTGCGCCGCGCCTCATCGCCCATGGCCAGCATCGGCGTGCCGGAGGAGGTGAGCAGGATGGCGAAAAAATTTTTGATCTGCCGCAAGCGGAGCGCCTCGATTTTTGGATCCGTTGTTGGCCCTTCGGCCCCCCAGTTCCAACTGAGATTGTAGTCGGTGCCGTCTTTACTGCCCTCGCGGTTGGCTTCGTTATGCTTTTCGTTGTACGAGACCAGATCGTTGAGGGTGAACCCATCGTGGCAGGTGATAAAGTTGATGCTCCGGTTGGGATCGCGATCAGGTTGCGGGTAGAGATCGGGGCTGCCACCGATGCGGGCGGCGAGGCGGCTGACCATGCCCTCCTCACCGTTCACAAAACGTCGCACATCGTCGCGGAACTGCCCGTTCCATTCCGCCCAACGGTGGCCGATGAAGGAGCCAACCTGATACAGACCCCCGGCATCCCAGGCCTCGGCGATGATTTTGGTTCCGGCCAGCACCGGGTCGGACTCGATCTCCCACAACACTGGCGGATGCTCCAGCGGCTGGCCCCATTCATCGCGGGCCAATGTCGAAGCCAGATCGAAGCGAAAGCCGTCCACATGCATCTCGCGCACCCAATAGCGCAGGCAATCGAGAATTAAGCGGCGGACGATGGAATGATTGCCTTTAAAGGTGTTGCCACAGCCGGTGTAGTTGGCGTAGCGGGCGCGGTTCTCCCGCTCCAAAATGTAATAGGCTCGATTCTCAAAGCCGCGAAAAGACAGGGTCGGGCCTTTGTGATCGCCCTCGGCCGTGTGGTTGAACACCACATCCAAAATCACTTCGATGCCCGCGCGATGAAAGGCCTTGACCATGTCGCGGAATTCGTTGACCGGCCCCAGCGCGCCGTGCCGCGAACCGTAGCCGCGATGCGGGGCAAAAAAGTTGACCGGGTTGTAGCCCCAGTAATTTTTCAGCGGCGGCCTCACATCCTGTTCGTCGAACTGTTGCACCGGCAACAACTCGACCGCCGTGACGCCGAGGCTTTTGAGATATGGAATCTTTTCGGTCAGCCCGGCGTAAGTGCCGCGCTTGTGCGGTTCGACGCCGGAGGAGGGATGCTTGGTGAAGCCGCCGACGTGCAATTCGTAAATCACCGAATGGGCGAATGGCCGTTGCAGGGGAACGTCGCCCTCCCAGTCATAAATGCGCGGATCGAAGATCACGCCTTTCATGGCCTGGGCGGCGTTGTTGCCGCGTTTGCAGGCCGCCTCGCGCGAATAATTTTCGCCGACGGCGACCACCCGGGCGTAGGGGTCGAGCAGAACTTTTTGCCCGTCGAAGCGGTTGCCCTGCTCCGGCGCGTTCGGGCCCTGCACCCGGTAGCCGTACAACTGTCCGGGCCGGACTCCGCGCACGAAGACGTGCCAGTAGTAAAACGTCTTGTTACGTTCCGGATCGAGATGAATGATCCGCGACGGGCGGACATCGTCTTCGTGATCGAAAAACAATAATTCGACCGCGGTCGCGTTTTTCGAGAAGATACTGAAATTGACGCCGTCGGGGTTGTCGAGGGTGAAGGCCCCGAGCGGAAAGCTCAGGCCGGGGAGGAGGTCACCATGCATAAGGGCAATGTTCCATTGGGCAATGTTCCATTGGGCAATGTTCCATTAGGCGATGTCCCATCGGGGCGCAATGTTATAGGTTTTGAGGAGAGAGTCAAGTAGTGCATATGGATAGATTGGGGGGATCATCCGCTCTTCAGCCCTCACTCATCCAGCCTGTATAATTGCCTCAATGATCCGTTCAAGCCTGCTCAGCCGTTGTTTTATTTTCGTCGCCCTCCTCCTCGCCGCCTGCACCCCCTCGCCCACCGCCTTCCCCACCGCCGGGGTGACGGTGCAGGCCTTTCCAAACGTGGAAATTTCGACGCCCAGCGCGACACCGACTGAGACGGCCGCCCCGGCTCCGACAGACACGCCGACTCTGGAAGCGACAGCGACCCCGACCGATACCCCGCTCCCAACCGACACCCCGGTTCCGCCAACTCTAACCAACACCACCCTAGCGCCTCAACCCATCCAACCCACCGCGACCAAACGCATCGTCGTCACCAACCCGCCGCGCCCGAAGGCGACAAACACCGCCGCGCCGCCTTCCGCCGGGCCGATCACTTTCCGTGCGGTGCAATTCGTTCGCGCGGTGCCCGACCCGGCCCGCCCACCCGATGGCTCGCTCGACACCCTTTCGGTCGAATTCGCCGGCAGCCGCCCGCCATTTACACTGAAGCACGACGGGCAGGCTGTCACCACCAACCCGAACGGCGATGGCAAATTTGAAAACGCCGGTGTGAACTACACCTTCATCTATTTCACCATCGCCAAAACCTGTGGCGGGCAGCTCGTGGGAACCGTCACCGTGGCCGGCGGCGACGGGCAAACCTTTACCCACGATTATTTCATTGCCAATGCGCCTTGTAGTTAGCCCGCTGATGAACGCAGATACATCACAGATAAACACAGATCAAATCAAGAATAATCAGCGAAAATCTGCGTCCCGCGATGGCTGCGGGCATCTGCGTAATCTGCGTTCCCAAACGTAATTGCTATGCAGATCGATCCTCGCCTCAACCGCCGCTCGCCCCTCCTCCGCAACTCATCTCCGCGCCGCCGATTCAATTTCAAGGTGGGCGGGTTTCGTTTTTGGTTGACTCTGTCGGCGCTCGGGATTTTGGGATCATTGGTGCTGGTGTTGATTCAAATCCTGCTGTACGCTCGCGGTCTCGACCGCATCGCCGAGGGGCAAGTGGCCGCCGGGGTTCCGGTCGGCGGCCTCACCGTCGGCGAAGCCGAGAGCCAGTTGAAGGCAACCTATGACGCGCCGGTCGTTTTGGATTATCGCGGCGATTTAATTCAACTCGATCCGGCCCAAGTCAAGTTTCAGCTCGACACGACTGCGATGCTGTCACAGGCGTCGGCGGCGCAAACATCCGGCCCGGTGTGGATAGACTTGTGGAATGAGGCCTGGGGCAATGCGCTATCAACGCCCGCCCCGGTGCCACTGCTTGCCAGTTACGACTCAACCCTGTTGAAAAATTTTGTGGCTGATGTGGCCGTGCGGTATGACGATGCGGGCGCGCCCGCCAAAGCCGACCCGGCCACGCTGGGCTTCATTCCGGGTTCTGCTGGCTACGCGCTGGATCAAGAGTCGGCGGCGACGTTGATTGAGGTAGCTCTGCGCACGCCCGCCGGGCGTACTGTGCCTCTGCCGGTGAACGATTTTAGCGCCGCCCCGCCGACGTATGACACGCTGGCCGATCTTTTGCGCGGAGACATCCGGCTGTTTCAATTCACCGGCACGGTCAACATTTATCTGGCCGACCTCGACACCGGGCAAACGCTCAACATGGCGATGAGCAACTTGCAACCGCTTGAGGTCGGGCCGGGCCTGGCCTATTCAGGGATGAGCACGATCAAGGCGCCAGTGATGGTGACGTTTTTTCGGTATAAGGAGGGCGCGCCCACGGCTGACGAAGACCTGTTGCTCAATGGCATCTTCGGGGAATCCGCCAACGCCTACACCGACCTGATTCTGGGCCTCATCGGCGAGCAAAGCGGGCTGATCGGCGCGAACCGGGTGAGCGACACGATGGCTGAACTGGGCTTGCCTAATACGTATCTGGCCGGACTGCTCGACACGCTGGGTGCGATCACTACGCCGCGCATTACGCCCGGCAACTCGCGGACGGACATCAACTTGTCACCCGACCTTTATAACCAAACCTCGGCCTCGGATATGGGCCAATTGCTGGTCATGATCTATCAATGCACCCAGGGTAGCGGGCTGCTGATGGAAAAGTTCACCGGCCAGTTCACCACCGACGAGTGCCAGCGGATGATCGATCTGCTGAAGGCGAATGAGGTCGGGCCGGTCTTTGTGGCCGGCGGTTCACCCGAGGCAGTGGTGGCCCACAAGCACGGCTGGGATTTGTTGCCGCTCAACAACGTGGCCGATGCCGCCCTGGTCTTCTCACCCGGCGGGGAGTACGCGCTGGCGATCTACGCCCACCGCGATGAGCCGGTGCTGTTTGAAACGGCGAACCGGCTTCTCATCTCGCTGGCGCGGGCGGTCTACAACTTCTACAACCAGCGGTGAGGCAGTTGATGCGGACTCTGAATTTCAACCGATCATCGGTAACCCTGGCGGCGCTCGTGGTGGTGATGGCCTTCGCCGCCTTCATGCATTTGTATCTCCTCACCTCGTATCCACCCGGCCTCGACTCTGATGCCGCCCGCGACGGCCTCGACGCCCTCAAGCTGCTGCGCCACAAAGTGCTGCCGTTTTACATCACCATTAATAGCAATGCCGACCCATTATTTATCTATACGGCAGCGGCGGCCACCCAGTTTTTGGGCGAACGCATCATCTCCATGCGCCTGCCAGCCGCGTTCTATAGCTTGCTTGGCCTAGCAATGGCCTACACCTGCCTAGTCGAGTTGGGACACGGAAGTTTCGACCGTTCAATGCGTCGTCAGATCGCTCTGCTGGCGGTGGCAGTGCTGGCAGCCAGCCAAATGTATACCTTGATCAACCGCATGGGCCTGCGCTTCAGCACGCAAACCGTGTTTCAAATGGCGGCAATCTGGGCCTTGGCCCGCGCTCTGCGTACGGGGCCGCGTGGCCGGTGGCTGGCGGCGGGCGTGTTAGCCGGTCTGACGCAATACACCTACCCTTCGGCCCGGGCGCTGCCGCTATTGTTGTTTCTGGTTCTGCTTCTCAAACTTCCCAGGCAGTGGTGGAAAGACAAAGCCTTCTTCGCCGGGCTGGGGCTTTACCTCGTCGCCGTCGTCGTGGCCCTGCTGCCGCAGATCATCTGGTACGCGAACTACCCGGCGACGTTTCTGGCCCGGGCCGGGCAGACAAACATTACGCAGAATCCTCTGTACGCCAACATCGGCCTGCTCGGCGCTCTGCTCGATAAATTCTCAAAGTATGGTCTGGCGCTGGGAACCGAGTGGCTCGGGCAGTACAACCAGATCAAAGAGCCGCTGTTGAGTCCGCTGTTCTACTACGGGTTCATGCTCGGAGTCGGCGCGGGCGTGATTTTGTTCCGGCGGCGCTTCGTCCCGCTGGTGGGGTGCGGCCTGTTGGTCATGATCCTGCCCGATCTGATCTCCGGCGACCGCGATTGGCCGCACGAACTGCGATTGATCGGCGCTTATCCCTTTGTCGCCGCCATCGCCAGCCTGGGGCTGATCGGTGTCTATCGCCTCTTCCGCCGTTGGCCGGGGGCCAGCCAAATCGGCGGCCTGGCGCTGGCCGCCGCCGTCGGCGTGACGATGATTTGGCAAGCGCGAGAATTTTTCTCACCGGGCCTGAATTACGACAAACTGTATTGGAGCGGCAACATTTGGCTGAGGCGGATTGATGCTGGCACAGCGCAGATGATCGCCAATAGCGCCGACAGCGTCATCATCCCACTTTCCGACTATTCAGCCCCAGTGATCAAATATCTCACCGCCCATCGCGCCCGCGAGGTCAGGAGCGCGCTGGATAGTTCAGGCCGATTGCTGCCGGCGCTTCAGCACGGCGCGAAAATCTTTTTGCCTCTGCAAGACACTGGTGACATCTGGCAGGGCGACGCTACGCAACAGTGGGTGTTGTTCGAGGGGGACACCGCCTACATCCTGCCTCCCATTTCCAACATCGCCCCATTTGCGCCAATACAAGATGAAGGCACATTGGTGTATGGCTCTGGCGTCGAGTCCATCGTCCAGATCGGGCACATTGGCGAAGTCGGGCCCGGGCAACTCGCGCTGGCCGACGAATACATGCCGCAGTTCCACGAGCACAGCTGCTTCATGAACGGCGCCTGCCTGGTCGGCGTGAGCTATAGTCAGCGTTCGCTTGAACCGGGCGGCCAGTTAAGACTCGGCTTGTATTGGCGGGCAATGACGAAAGCAAAAGAAGACTATCTCATGTTCGTCCACTTGCTCGACGGGAATGGCAACGCCATCGCCGGGGTGGATGGCTATCCGTTGGCGGAGGCCTATCGGACGTATGAGTGGCGGCTGGACGAGACCGTCATCAGCCAACACGACATTCAACTGCCTGTTGATCTCGCGCCTGGCCCGTATGGTATCGAAGTCGGCTTTTATCCACCCTATAGCCTTTCACGAGTCCAGACGATTGATGAGCAGGGGAATATAACGGGTGATCGTGCTTACCTGATTCATCTCAAAGCGCCGCGCCCGACCCTCCACTTTCCTGCTGATGCCATATCCACCTCAATCACATTCGCCGACGAATTGGAGTTGGCCGGTTATCGTGTGGACTCTGTGCCTGCCGACTCAGGGTTGTTGCGAGTCACACTCTGGTGGCGCGGCCTGAAGCCCGCTTCGCAGAACTGGACGAGCTTCTTCCACCTGACCCCGGCTTCGGACGGCACAGCCCTTGTCGGCCAACTGGATCGTAGTCTCACCGGTGGCGCGTATCCGCCCACAATTTGGGATGAAGGTGAATTGGTTGAGGAGCAAATTGAAATTGCAGCCAGCGGTCTTGCCGCTGGACAATACACGCTATGGATGGGATTGTATGCGCCGATCACGTTGGAGCGTGCGCCCATCACCCATAGCCCGAACTCCGTGGCGGATAACCGCACGTTGCTATTGGAGTTTGAGATCAAGTGACTCGGAGAAAGCCTGTGCCGCATCTATCGCTTCAATCTTTATCACGTTCGGCGCAAACATTATTCGCCAAACCCGTTGATTTTTATAACCGAAATAACAGCCTGTTCACCATTGGCCTCGTTTACGGCCTCAGCCGGTTGCTGGCCGCTCTCTTCACTCAAATGACCTTTTCCGGCTATGGCCCGACCTTCGGACAGTTTCAAACACAGGGTCAGTTCTCCCTCAGCGGCGCATATCCGTTCCTTCAATACTGGATGGAATATCCACCCCTGTTCCCCTGGCTTACGGTAGCCGCCTATCGCCTCAGCCTGTGGCTGCCACCCTGGGGCGACCCCAGCCTGTGGTTCGGCACCTTTCTGCGGTGGGTCATTCTGCCATTCGAGGTTGGCGCACTGGCGCTGGTGTATGCTATCGGGCGGCGCTTCAATCCAGAAAGCGATGCGATGCGCAGTACCCTGTTATATGCCGTCGCCTTCGCCACTGTGTACGTGCCGTTGGGCTGGTTCGATGCTCTGCCCATGTTCTGGCTATTGCTCGTCGTATACTTTACTTTGCGTGATCAACCTGCGTGGGCGGGCGTGTCAGTGGGGCTGGGCCTGCTCAGCAAACCTATTCCTGCGCTGGCCTTGCCTGCCACATGGCAACGGTTGCCAAACCTCCGGGCGCGACTGAAACTCATCGCCGCCGCCGCGTTCTCGTTCGCTGTGCCAATGCTGCCGTTTGTGATCCTCAGCCCGCAGATGTCGCTGGCCCACCTGCGTAGTCTGCTCAACCGCTCATCATGGGAAACCGTGTGGGCGCTGCTCGACGGCTATTACAGTTACGGCGCGGTGGCCGCGCTCGATCAGCGGTTTGATCCCAACACTGCGGCGACGCAAATCCACGCCGGCAGCGGCGGCTACGGCCTGTGGGCCACGCTGGGCTTTGCCGCGCTGGGGCTTTATCTGTGGACGCGCCGCATTGATTGGCGCGATGCCCGCCGCTCGGTGGCTTTTGTGGGCCTCACCTGGTGTCTCTTCAGCCTGTGGAGCAGAGGCTACAGCCCGCAATGGGCTATAAATTTCGCGCCATTCCTGGCCCTGCTCATGCCTAATCTGCGCGGCGCAGTCTATCTCGGCCTCATTGGCATCGCGCTGGTGGCCGAATGGCCGGTCGCTTTCACCCTCACTGCCAACCAGCAATGGTATCTCATCGCCATCATTATCTGGCGTACTGTGTTGTTCGTATTGCTCTCGTTTGAAATGGGCGCCATCGTGCTGGCCGGGCAACCGCGCCCGCGCTGGCGCGCGGCCTATTGGGTGGTCATCGTCGCCCTCCTCGGCAGCGGCGGCGTCATCGCCGGGCGCGCCCTCAAAGGTTACTTTCAGTACCGCTTGGACAACGAACCTCTGCGCGCCGCCATCGGCCTGTTGCAAAGAGAAGCGACACCGCCAGCTGGACTGATCTGCCGTGAGATTGCCGTGTGCGAGCGCCTGGCGCCGTTCGTCCCCGGTTTGGATTATTTCTGGTTGCCCACGCCTTCCGGGTGGCAGGCCGCCAACCTGCCCGCTTTCGCCCGGCAACACCCTATTCTGTGGCTGGTGGAGGAGTTTCATAAAGACACCGGCCATGACCTATCCGTCGAAAGCTATCTCGGTAATCGCTACGGCAAAGTTTCGCAAGACTGGATCGAGGGCGCCCGCCTCTCTCGTTTTGTGGCGCTCGACTTATCCGCCGAGCAAACCGCCGAGGCCGTCTTTGGCGACAACTTGCGGCTCACCTCGTACGCTGTCAGCGCGAAGGATCATTTCGTCAATCTGAGTCTCAACTGGCAAGCCGCCGCGCCGATAAGTGTTTCTTATAAGGTTTTTGTGCACGTGCGTAATCTCTCCGGGGAACTGGTGGCGCAAAACGATCAATATCCGATGGGCGGCTTTTTCCCCACCGACCAATGGGCCGTCAACCAGAGCGTACAGGACTTACATGGCCTCATTTTGCCCGAACCCATCCAGCCGGGCTATCGCTTACAAATTGGCTGGTACGACCCGGGCACGGGCCAGCGCCTGCTCCTTGCCGGATCAGGCGCTGAGGTTTTTGAAATTGTGGTCCGATAATCCCTTTATGAGCGAATACAAAAACGTCCCGAAGGGTCAGGCGAACTTTTGGTTCGCCCGCCTTCGGGACGTTTTCATTTTCCCATTGCCCTTAAGTTCCCGAAGCTTTACGCTTCAGTGAACTTGCCCTCCACCACGTCGCCTTCATCTCGGCGTGGGTTCGGGCCGATTGCGCCACCATTGGCCCCGGACTGACCGCCGTTGGCATACAACTGCTGGCTCAAGGCATACGTGGCCTGCTGCAGTTGCTCACTCAAGTTGCGGATGCGATTCACATCCTCACTCTTGAGGGCCTCGCGCAAATCGGCGATCTGTTTCTCAATGCGCTGTTTGTCATTACCCGGCACTTTGTCGCCCAAATCACGCAGAGCCTTCTCGGCCTGATAAGCTAAAGCATCGCCGTTGTTGCGGGCCTCCACCAATTCCTTGCGTTGGCGGTCTTCGGCCTCGTGGGACTTGGCCTCCTTCACCATCCGCTCGATGTCGCTCTTGTTCAGGTTGGTGCTGGCAGTGATGGTGATCTTCTGCTCGCGCCCGGTGGCCTTGTCTTTGGCGCTGACGTTGAGGATGCCATTGGCGTCAATGTCATACGTCACTTCAATTTGCGGCAGGCCACGCGGCGCCGGCGGGAGGCCGTCGAGGCGGAACTGACCCAGGGTCATGTTGTCGGCCGACAGCGGGCGCTCACCCTGCGTGATGTGGATGTCCACCGCCGTCTGATTGTCCTCGGCCGTTGAGAAGATTTGACTCTTCCTGGCCGGGATGGTGGTGTTGCGCTCGATGATGGGGGTGGCCACGCCACCCATCGTTTCGATGCTCAGGGTGAGCGGCGTCACATCCAGCAACAGCACATCCTTCACTTCGCCGCCCAACACCCCGGCCTGCACCGCCGCGCCGACGGCGACCACTTCGTCGGGATTGACGCCCTTGTGCGGCTCTTTGCCGTTCGTCAGTTTCCGCACCAGGTCCTGTACCATCGGCATGGGGTCGAGCCGCCCACCAGAACCACGTTGTTCAGTTGAGAGGCGGCGGCCCCGGCATCCTTCAAGGCTTGCTCAAAGGGCCGACGACAGCGATCCAACAAGTTGGCCGTCATCTGTTCAAACTTCGCCCGGCTCAACCGGGTCACCAAATGTTTGGGGCCGCTGGCGTCGGCGGTGACGAAGGGCAGATTGATCTCGGTCTCCATCACCGACGAGAGTTCGATCTTGGCCTTCTCCGCCGCTTCGCGCAGGCGTTGCAGGGCCTGGCGATCTTTTCGCAGATCGATCCCCTCCGTCTTTTGAAATTCTTCGGCCAACCAGTTGACGACGGCCCCATCCCAGTCGTCGCCGCCGAGATGGGTGTCGCCGTTGGTGGCCTTCACTTCCACCACCCCCTCGCCCACCTCCAGCACCGACACGTCGAAGGTGCCGCCGCCGAGGTCGAAGACGAGGATGATTTCATTCTTCTGCTTGTCGAGGCCGTAGGCCAGCGCCGCCGCCGTCGGCTCGTTGATGATGCGCAAAACTTCAAGGCCGGCGATCTTGCCGGCGTCCTTCGTCGCTTGTCGTTGGGCGTCGTTGAAGTAGGCCGGGACGGTGATCACGGCCTGGGTCACCGGCTCGCCGAGATAGGCTTCGGCCTCCTGCTTGAGTTTGGCCAGGATGGCGGCCGAGATTTCCTGCGGGGTGTAAGTCTTGCCGGTCTGCGGGATGCGGACCCGGGCGTCGCCCGAAGGCCCTTTGACCACTTCGTAGCTCACCATTTTGCGCTCGGTCTCCACTTCGTCGAAGCGGCGGCCCATGAAGCGCTTGATGGAATAGACGGTGTTTTCCGAATTGACGACGGCCTGGCGCTTGGCGGTGAAGCCGGTGAGGCGTTCGCCGTTCTTGTTGAAGGCCACGACCGAGGGCAGAATGCGCTGTCCTTCGCTGGTGGCGATCACGACCGGGTCGCCGCCTTCCATGACGGCGACGACGGAGTTCGTTGTGCCGAGGTCAATGCCAACTATTTTGCTCATATTCATTCTCCTAAAATTATTCTCCAGGTTGAAGAGTCCACCACGAAGGCACGGAGGGAGACTCAAAGTTGCGCTAGGAAATCTTTGTGCCTTTGTGGCAGGGTGTTTGTCAGTCTGAGTTAAGGATAGTTATGGCGCGTTGGAGGAGCGTAAGAAGGAGATCAAAGGACTATAAACATTTTACCCTTGCTTGACCTTTTGGGAGTAGAATTTCCTCAGCCGTTTTGGAGATGCTGTATGTCAAAACTTAACTTGCTGGCCCAAGTGACTCGACTCGTATTGGCCGCCGCTCTGTTGGTCGGGGTGACGCTGACCGTTGCGCCCGCCCCGCGCGCCTATGCGGCGACGATCACGGTGACGACTACAAATGATGAATTGAATAATGATGGGGACTGCTCACTGCGTGAGGCGATTCGAGCGGCAAACACGAATGGCGCCATGGATGCTTGTCCGGCAGGGAGCGGGGCGGACACGATTAATCTACCCTCAGGCACCTATACCCTAAGCATCACTGGCATGAATGAGGAGGCCGGACTTACTGGCGACCTTGATATTGCTTCTGGTTTGACGCTTGCTGGAGCAGGAACTACTTCAACGATTGTTGATGGAAACGGCATTGATCGTGTTTTTGATATTACTGGAGCCTATGTTGTTAATTTCTCGAACGTCACTGTTAGAAATGGGAATGTTGGCAGTGGAGCAAATGGCGGGGGTTTTTACAACTATGGCACGTTGACCCTCAATAACGTTATAGTGAGTAATAATCATGCTCACGATGGTGGAGGACTGATCAATGTTGGTATAGCTGTTTTGGCCAACAGCAAAGTGATCGATAACACTGTTTCAGATAGTGGAGGCGGAATCCGCAATGACATCACAATGACAATTAGCAACAGTTTCGTTGGCAATAATATTGCCAGCGCTTTTGGCGGTGGTGTGAGCAACGGCGGGACATTAACAATTATAGATAGCACTATCAACAACAATACAGCCATCACCTTTGGCGGCGGTGGCATTTATAATTACGGCATTTTGACTGTCAACAATAGTACTGTAGGCGCGAACTCTGGCTCGGATTATGGAGGCGGGATTAATAATGTAAGTTCTTTGACTCTCAATAACAGTACGGTTAGCGGCAATACTATCAGCGCGCGCGGCGGCGGTATTTACAATGCGCTCCTTAGTTTTTCAATGGCGCTGAACAACAGCACGATAAGTGACAACTCTGCAAGTCAAGGTGGCGGGATTTATAATGATCGTGTAGGGACGCTGCGAAACACAATAGTTGCCAACAGCATCTCAGGAGGAGACTGTTTTAGTAATAATAGTCAAAGTATCTTAAACAATATTAGTAGCATTATTGAGGATAATTCCTGTGGTTTCACTGGTGGTAGTGATCCTCTTCTTGGTCCTCTCGCCGATAACGGCGGCCCGACCCAAACCCACGCCCTTTTGCCCGACAGTCCGGCGATTGATGCTGGCAACAACGTAACTTGCACCACCACCGACCAGCGCGGCGTCGCTCGGCCAGTGGATGGCGACCAAAATGGCAGCGCAGTCTGCGACATCGGCGCTTACGAATATAACCCGCCTCTGGCTGCGTTTGTGTTGTTGTTACCAGTGAACAATTCTTTAGTAACGAACTATACCCCGACGCTTGACTGGAGTGATGCAACACCGCTGGCTGATCACTATCAAATCCAAATTAACGACAACAACAACTTTTCACCGCCAACGATTGACCAAACTGCCACACCCTCCACCTTCACGCCCGGCGCACCCCTCAATCCGGCAACCACCTACTACTGGCGAGTACGCGCCTTCGATGCCATCGGTCAAGCCAGTAAATGGTCAACCGTCTATTCCTTCCGCACCGCCGTCCCCCCGCCAACTCCGGACTTCCCCAACATGGTGAGCCAGCCGCAAAGCCTGCGACCATTCTTCGATTGGGACACGGTGACAACCGCTAGCAGCTACAACCTGCAAATCTCCACTGACCGCAACTTTACGATGCTGTTGGCTGATTTGGGGGTTTCGTCCCCGGCGCATATTCTCACCGCCGACTTGCCGCGTGGGACATCGTTGTATTGGCGGGTGCGCTCCAACAATCAGGGTGGTTACGGGCCGAGCGCCTGGTCAGTGGTGAAGTCATTCGATACGCCCAACCCGCCGAGCGTGCCCATGCTCATCACGCCACAGGGCGGGACAACAGTGGCGAGTTTTACACCGTTACTGGACTGGAACGATTCATCGCCAACGCCGCAACGCTACGAAGTGCAGATTGCGACCGACAACGGCTTTGTGAATGTGTTGGGTCGGGGACAGAACGGGGGGACGTCGCAATCGCAGTACACCCCGGAAACGCCGCTGGCGATGAACACGACATACTACTGGCGGGTGCGGGCCTTTGGCGGTAATTCACCATCGGGGCAACTGCTATTCAGCGAGTGGTCGGGGATGGGGTCGTTCAAGACGCCGTGATTGGAATCTAAATCGTACCGGAGGGCGCAACCCGAATCGTTGCGCTCTCTTTTTGCGTCCAATAAAGCAGATGTTGCTGGTCTTGAAAATATGCTCTCTATGCTAGAATACCATTGCGCCAGACTACTTGACCACTCGACTATTTGACTACTCGACCATGTTACTCGACACCCTCAACCGCCCCCTGCGCGACCTGCGAATCTCCGTCACCGACCGCTGTAACTTCCGGTGTGTGTATTGCATGCCGAAGGAAATCTTCGGGCCGGACTATCAATTTTTGACTCGGGCCGAAGTGCTGACGTTTGAAGAGATTACGCGACTGGCCCGCCTCTTCGTCCGACACGGGGTGCAAAAAATTCGCCTGACCGGCGGCGAGCCGCTGGTGAGGCGCGACCTGCACAAACTCGTCGCCATGCTGGCCGCCATCCCCGGCCTCGACCTGACTCTGACCACCAACGGCGCGCTCCTGGCCAGGCAGGCCAAAGCGTTGAAAGAAGCCGGACTCAAGCGCGTCACCGTCAGCCTCGACTCACTGGATGACGAGGTGTTCAAAGCCATGAATGATGCCGACTTTCCGGTGAGCGCGGTGCTGGAAGGGATGGCCGCCGCCGCTGATGTTGGTCTGTGGCCGATCAAAGTTAACGCGGTGGTGAAACGCGGCGTCAACGAAGATAGCATCCTGCCCATGGCCCGCTTCTTCTGCGAGGAGGGCTACATCCTGCGCTTCATCGAATACATGGACGTGGGCAGCACCAACGGCTGGCGGATGGACGAAGTGGTTTCGGCGCGTGAGATCGTGGAGAGGATTGACGCCGAACTGCCGCTGGAGTCAGCGGAGCCAAATTATCGCGGGGAAGTCGCTGAACGCTGGCGCTACAAGGATGGAAGCGGGGAGATCGGCGTCATCGCCTCGGTGACCCAACCCTTTTGCGGCGACTGTAACCGCGCCCGCCTCTCCGCCGAAGGCAAACTATACACTTGTCTCTTTGCGGCGGCTGGCTTTGACTTCCGCCAATTAATCAGAGACGGCCTGCCTGACGAAAAAATTTCAGAAGCGATTGCCAGGGTCTGGCGAGTCCGAAATGATCGTTATTCCGAGTTGCGGTCGGAGAACACGATCTGGCTGCCGAAGGTTGAAATGTCGCACATCGGTGGTTGATGCTGATCAAAAACCGGGCCTCTCAAAGAAGCCCGGTTTTTGATCGGCACAAACCCTAAGAACCTATCTCTAAACCTCACACTTGCGCCAACAGATGATGGTGCAGGCGAAGCAGAGCAATGACAGATAATTGCAGGCCTTCTTTTCCC
>Ga0247727_10010502_pt1 | contig 16396 bp, 16 predicted proteins | sample WisWelCaveWW1625_FD_202498 | JGI IMG/M metagenome (GOLD analysis project Ga0247727, IMG submission 202498) | Biofilm microbial communities from Wishing Well Cave, Virginia, United States - WW16-25 | ecosystem: Environmental > Aquatic > Deep subsurface > Groundwater > Cave microbial mat | place... | reverse complement strand
GTGAGGTGCTCCAGCAACGCCTTGACGTCCTTCTTGTCCATCCCGCTCCGGACAGCGAGATCGTCGATCAGGTCGGTTCTGGTCATCCGTACGCCTCCAGGGAATCCGAGCGTAGTATCAACATCCCGGGGCTTTAATCAACAGGGAACTTCGTCCAGGCGCTCCCGAATGCGACGCGCCACCTGGTCCGGCGAACCCGAAGAGCCCTCCACGCGGAGAGCGGCCAGAGCGTAGGTCGCACGGCGTCGCTCGAACAGCGCGCGCTGGCCGACTGGATCGTCGGCCGGCCAAGCAGGCCGGATCGATCGATCGCGGCCCAGGCGGGCTCGAACAACCTCGATCTCGACGTCGATCCACACGGTCCGTCCACGGGCGGCGAGCCAGCGCCGCGCCTCGTGGGACGAGAACAACCCCCCACCGCAAGCGACCACGAGACCCCGGGACGGGTCGAGCCGCCTTAGCACCTCCCACTCGGCGTCCCGGAAATGCGCCTCCCCCGACTCGGCGAAGATCCGCGCGATCGAGCGGCCGTGGGCCCGCTCGACGAGCTCGTCCGTGTCGGCGAATTCGAGGCCGAGACCGTCCGCAAGACGGGCGCCGACGCTCGACTTGCCCGCCGCCATGAACCCGACGAGGAACACCGATCGGCGCACGGATCTCACGTTCCTGCTCCAGCGCGCACAGGGTGTCTGTAGCCTCGCTCTCCGGCCTCGATCCGCACCGCCAGCCGGTTCTCGGTGGGCGTGACCGGACACTGGAACCGCTCCGGCGCACCGTAGGCGCATGAGGGGTTGTACGCGGCGTTGAAGTCGAGCACGAACGGCCCGCCATCGGGACCGACGAGGTCGACGTACCGCCCGGCCGGATACGTTTCGCTTCCGGTGGTCGCATCGGTGAACGGCAGGAACAGCCCATCGGCGCCGTCGAGAAGCCGGTACACCTGCAGCCGCAGCGGGGTGCCGTCGATCGTGAAGCCGATCCAGCCGAGCTTCACGCACGGCCGCTTCACTCCGGCCGTCGACACGATCTCGAACCGCTCGGGCTGAGCGTAGCGGTGAAGCGGGCCGACGAAGTAGTAGCGCGAATCGGGCGCCCAGTACGCGAGCCCGGCGAACCCGACGCGGTCCTCGGCGAGGACCGGGCTGTCCTGGGACGTGGCGTACGACCGGTCCTTGTCGGCTCGAAACGCGACGAGCCGCGCCTGCCAGTCGTGCGGCGGCGGGATCCTGACCATCGAGCCCTTGGGTGGCGACGAGCAAGCGACCGCGAGAGCGGCCAGCGCGAGACCGACCGAGCGCCGGCGCGGACGATCGGACCTCACGGCTCCCTCCTCACCATTCGACCGGCACGCGCACCGTGCGCGCCGCGTGGTCCCGGTACAGCAGGAACCCCTGACGCCGTCCGAGATCCCACAGCCGGCGCGTGAGATCGACGTCTTTCCTACAGTACTCCTCGACGAGATCCGACCGTCCGTCCTTCCACCACGTCAGGCTCTGCACGCCGTTCGCCGACTTCGGCTCGCCGAGGTTGACCTCGGCGAGGTGCCCCAGCGACAAGCGGAAGCCGAGGCGGCGGTGAATCTCCCACAGCATGTCGACGGTGTGGATGCGCGACAGGTCGAACGTGCAGTATGGCGCGAGGACCCGCAGGTCGAAGCGATCGATGTTGAAGCCGACGACGCGGTCGGCGAGCGCGAGATCGAGCAGCAGCCGCTCGACGTCCGTCTCGCGGTACGCGCGGTACGCGCCGCTCGACTCGTCATACACCACCGCGACGGCCAGGCCCATGCGCTCGGTGTGCCCCCATCCTCCGACCTCGTCGGCGCCGCGCTGCGTCTCGAGGTCCAGGATCACCGTGCGGCCGGCGGCGGCAGCCGAGCGCAGCTCTAGGTCGCGCACCCTGCGTGCCTCGTCCGGATCCAGGTTCCCGGCGCGCGCGATGCCGTGCCGGCGCGACGGCGACTCGGGGTCGGCCGCGGGCTCGCTCGGGGCCCGGTAGCGCGGCAACGGCGTGTCGAGCGGTCGCTCGATCGGGGCGAGCCCGAGCGCGTCGAGCGTCGATCTCCCGGTGAGCAGCTGCAGCACGAGGATCGCCGCGGCCTTGTCCAGCGGGCGATTGCCGTTTCCACACTTCGGTGACTGGATACATCCCGGGCATCCGTCCTCGCACGGGCAGCGCTCGACGAGATCGGCGGTCTCCCCGACGAGGCGCTCGAGGCCGGCGAACGCCTGCTCGGCGAGGCCGGCGCCGCCGGGCACGCCGTCGTAGATGAAGATCGCCGGTCCACTGGTCTGCGGGTGGCCGGTGTAGGAGATCCCGCCGAGATCGTCGCGGTCGGCGATCGCGAGTAGCGGGAAGAGACCGATCGTCGCGTGCTCGGTGGCATGGATCCCGCCCATGAAATGCAGCCTCCGCTCCGCGAACGCCGCCGGAAGCTCGGGCGGAATGTCGATCCACAGGCCGATCGTCTCGAACACCCGCGGCGGCACGGAGAGCGGATGGTTCGTGATCGGCTCGGCGTCGAACAACCGCCGTTTCTGGTACTCGCGCACCCGGACGGTCACGCGCAGCCGTCCGAGGCCGACGGCAAACGATCCGATGCGCCGCGCGTCCGAGCGCTCGAGGATCTCCGTCTCCTTGTCCCCGAGCACGACGGTGTAGTAGTCGACGCGCGCCAGCCGCGCGACGACGCGCCGCCGCTCGAGGTCGAGTTCTTCCACGACGTACGACCGGCCGGCGTGCAGGTACACCGCACCCGGATGGCACTCGTGGTGCACGCGGGGACCGTCGATCGCGCCGAGCGGGCGGCCCGACGCCGCGTCGAGGATCGAGTACGGCTCGCCGGAGCTGCGCACGTGGACCTCGCGGTGCGGCCGCCTGCGCAGCGCGTAGAATCTCGACCCGTCCGCGTCCTCGACGAGCTTGCCCTCGCGCACGAGTGCGGTGACGACGCGGAGGGCGCCCGCGCCGGCCGTTCCGACCTCCGCGCGCCCGAGCGGCTCCTCGGCCGCCGCGCACGGCAGGTGGCGCCCGGCCACGAGCGGGTTCCACGGATCGAGCGTCGCTCGCTCGAACGCTCCGTCGAAGAACCGATCGGGATGGCGCACGACGTACTGGTCGAGGGCATCGGGGAGCGCGACGAGGACGACGAGGCCGTCGCCGCACTCCCGGCCCACGCGGCCGATGCGCTGCCAGGACGACACGAGCGAGCCGGGGTATCCGACGAGGACACACGCGTCGAGAGCGCCGACGTCGATCCCCAGCTCGAGCGCGCTCGTCGACAGGACGGCGGCGAGCTCGCCGCGGAACAGACGGCCCTCGATGCGCCGCCGCTCCTCGGCGAGATAGCCCGCACGGTACGGCGCGACGCGGTCGGCGAACCCGGGCTCGGCCTGGACGAGCCACTGGTACAGCAGCTCGGTCACCCGCCGGGCCTTCGTGAACGCGATCGTGCGCCGGTCGGCGCGGATGCACTCGACGAGCACACGGACCGCCGCCGTGTACGGGGACACGCCGACCGGGTTCAGGAACACGATGTCCTTCGACGAGCGCGGCGCGCCGGATTCGTCCACGACCTCGAGATCGCGATCGAGGAGAAGGCGGGCGAACGCCGCCGGGTTCCCGATCGTCGCCGACGCCGCGATGATCTGCGGCCGCACGCCGCGCAGCGCGCACACCCGGTCGAGGCGGCGCAGGATGTGGTGCACGTGCGCCCCGAACAACCCGCGGTAGACGTGCAGCTCGTCGAGCACGACGAACTGCAGCTCGCGCAGGAAGCCGTCCCACTCCCCGTGGTGCGCCAGGAGGCCCAGGTGCAGCATGTCCGGGTTCGTGATCAGGACCTCGGGCGGATCGGCGCGGATCTTCCGGCGCAGGTCGGGCGGCGTGTCGCCGTCGTAGATCTCGAAGCGTGGCGGTCGGATCCCACCGAGCCCGGCGGCGAGCGCGCGGAACCCGGCGACCTGGTCCTGGGCCAGGGCCTTCGTCGGGTACAGGAACAGGGCTCGCCCGCGTGGATGATCGAGGAACGACTCGAGGACGGCGAGCGCGAACAGCAACGACTTCCCCGAGGCGGTCGGCGTAGCGAGCAGCACGTCCCGTCCGTCGCGCACGAGATCGAGGCCGCGCGCCTGGTGCGTGTACAGGCGGTCGATGCCGTCGGCCGCGAGCGCCTCGGCGATCTCGGCGGCGAGCGGCCGGCGCGGCGCGGCCCAGCACGCCGGCGCGCCGGCGACGCAACGCCGGTGCGCGACCCAGGGGCCGATGCGGGGATCGTCGAGCAGGCGTTCGAGGAGCGAGGTCTTCATGCCGCGCGCGACTCCCACGGAACGCCGTCTGTCCTGGCGCTTCCCGAACGGTCCGGGCTAGTATCGCTCCCCTTCCCCGGGGCGTCGATGCGCGCGGTCGGTCGTCTGATCGAGTCGTCGGTGGGTCGCAAGGCCTGGATGGCCGCGAGCGGTGTCCTGCTCGTGGCGTTCCTGATCGGCCACATGCTGGGCAACCTCAAGGCCTACCAGGGTCCGGAGAAATTCGACGCGTACGCCGAGTTCCTGCGCGAGGTCGGCGCGCCGATCTTCGGCCCTGGCCAGCTGCTCTGGATCGCCCGGCTCCTGTTGCTCCTCGCTCTCGGGGCGCACGTCGTCGCCGCGTGGCAGCTGGCCCGACAGAGTCGCCTGGCGCGGCCGACGGCCTACCGCCGCTTCGACGACCAGTCGATGAGCTACGCGTCGCGCACCATGCGCTGGGGCGGCGTGATCGTTCTCGCATTCGTCGCGTACCATCTTCTGCATCTCACCACGGGCACGCTGCATCCGGACTTCGACCCGGGGTCGCCGTATCGCAACCTCGTGCGCGGCTTCCGGTCGTGGCCCACGGCGCTCGCGTACGTTCTGGCGATGATCCCGCTCGGATTGCACGTGTACCACGGCCTGTGGAGCTCGACCCAGACGCTCGCCGTGCGCAATCCGACGGTGCTCCGCGTCCGCCGCGCGGCCGCTTTCTGCATCGCCCTGGGGATCGTCATCGGAAACGTGTCGATCCCGGTTGCGGTGCGGTCCGGGCTCGTCGGCTGACTCGGATCGAGAACGGGAGACCCGAGCCGTACAACTCGACGCGCGAATCCCGGACGGACCGATCGAGCGCAAGTGGGAGCGCCATCGTTTCGAGTTGAAGCTCGTCAATCCGGCGAATAAGCGGCGATTCCGCATCCTGGTCGTCGGGACCGGTCTTGCCGGGGGATCCGCCGCGACCACGCTGGCCGAACTCGGCTACGCCGCTATGCCCGCGGTCAGACGGGCCAGCAGCTGCTGCTCGGGGCGTACCAGGCGCTCGAGCGCCAGATCGCCGCCGGGCGCGTGCGCATGCGCGCGCGCACCGAGATGCTCGACCTGATCGTCGTCGACGGGCACGCGCGGGGCATCGTGACGCGCGACCTCGTGAGCGGCGCGATCGCGTCCCACGTCGGGGATGCGGTCGTCCTGGCCACTGGAGGCTACAGCAATGTGTACTTCCTCTCGACGAACGCGCAGGCCTGCAACACGACCGCGATCTGGCGCGCCTACCGTCGGGGCGCCGGGTTCGCGAACCCGTGCTTCACCCAGATCCACCCGACCTGCATCCCGCCCAGCGGAGACTACCAGTCCAAGCTCACTCTGATGAGCGAGTCCTTGCGCAACGACGGTCGCATCTGGGTCCCACGGCGAAAGAACGACCGCCGGCCGCCCGCGGCCATCGCCGAGTCCGAGCGCGACTACTACCTGGAGCGGCTGTACCCGAGCTTCGGCAACCTGAGTCCGCGCGACATCTCGTCGCGACGAGCCAAGCAGATGGTGGACGACGGCTACGGCGTCGGCGAGCTGGCCAACCGGGTGTACCTCGATTTCTCGGATGCGATCCGGCGGCTCGGCGAGGCCACGATTCGCGAGCGGTACGGCAACCTGCTCGACATGTACGCGCGCATCACGGGTCAGGACCGTACCGGGCCCCGATGCGCATCTACCCCGCGCCGCACTACACGATGGGCGGCCTGTGGGTCGACTACAACTTGATGACGACGATCCCGGGGCTGTTCGCGATCGGCGAGGCCAACTTCTCGGACCACGGGGCGAACCGGCTCGGGGCCAGCGCGCTGATGCAGGGCCTGGCCGACGGGTATTTCATCCTGCCGTACAAGATCGGCGACTACCTGGCGCGCGCGAGACCGGCCGCGGTCGCCCCGGACCACGCGGCATGCTTGGCGATCGAATCCGAGGTCGAGGCCCGCACGAAGCGCCTGCTCTCGACCCGCGGGCGCACGGCGGCGAGCGTGCTGCACCGCGAGCTCGGCCGGGTCGTGTGGGAGCACTGCGGCATGTCGCGCAGCGCGAGCGGACTCGAGGCGGCCCGCGGTGCGATGATCGAGCTCGGCGAGCGGTTCTGGCGCGACGTGGCGGTTCCGGGCCGCGGCGAGAGCGTGAATCAGGCGCTCGAGACCGCGGGCCGCGTGGCTGACTTCTTCGAGCTCGCCGAGCTGATGTGCCGCGACGCCCGCGATCGGAACGAGTCGTGCGGCGGCCACTTGCGCGAGGAGTTCCAGACCGCGGACGGCGAAGCGCGCCGCGACGACGACGGTTTCTGCCACGCGGCCGTGTGGGAGTGCAGGGGCTCAGGGGAGCCGCGGCGGCACGTCGAGCCGCTCGTGTTCGAGAACGTCCGGCCGGCCCAGCGGAGCTACCAGTGATCGTGGGGCCTGCGTGGCCGCATGCCCCAACGCCTCGGCGATGCTGTTCACGGCGGCCAAGGCGAGCCACCTGAGCCTCCTGCCGCAGGGGCAACCCGAACGGTACCGGCGGGTCGTCGGAATGGTGGCGCAGAGGATCAGGAGGGGTTCGGAACCTGTACGAACCACGGCGCGTGCGAGCGCGCTTGCCCGAAGGAGATCCGGATCGATTTCATCGCCCGGCTGAACGGCGACGTGCTGCGCGCGGCGTTCCGCGGGACGGACGCGCCGCGGTCGTCCACGACCCGGGACGGTCAGCCGGGAGGGGAATAGTCCGGCTCGTTTCCCGGCTTCAACATCACGAGAGCAGCCCGCCGCGCGGCGAAGTCGGAAAGCCCGACGAGCCGGCCCGCGGTGTCGGGAAGCCGGAAGTCCGGAGCCAGCCCGGCGAACGTAGCACGGATCGGCTCGCGGCGGACCCTGCTAGGATGCGAGCCGTGCGACCGTCGGCCTTGGCTCTCGCGGCCCTCGCCTGCGGCACCGTGGCGCTCGCGGCGGTTCCGCATCCGACTCCGCGATCCGGCGCGCCCGTGCGGATCGGCGCACGGATCGTGTTCACGGTCCATGCCGGCGACGGCGACACGCTGCCGTCGGCTCGGGCGCAGCGCGCGATCGACGCCATCGGCGCGGCGCTGAACGACCCCGCCTGCTCGCCCGAGAGCATCGCCGTCGAGTACGACCTGGACCTCCCTGTGATCGTCGCGTGCGACCGGCGGGTGCTCGCCGTCGGACCGCTCGACGTCGAGCGCGAGGGGGAATCGCCCGACGACGTCGCGTTCGGCTGGGCCACGGCCCTGCGCGCCGCGTTCGCGACCGAGAAGCAGGTCGCTTACTCGTCGCATCTGTTGCGGCGGGCGATTCTCGGCCTCGTCCTGCCGCTCGCGTTCCTCGGTGTGGGCGCGCTGCTGCACCTCGGCTCGCGGCGCGTGCGACAGCGGCTCCACGCCCCGCCCACCGACGCCGGTCTGCGCATCGGTCGGCTGCGTGTTCTCGCCTCGCGCGCCGAGCGGGTGGGCACGGCGCAGGCGGTTCGGGTCGTCACCTGGATCGGCTACGTCGCCCTCGTGTACGTGTTCGCCGCGGTCCTGTTCCGCCAGTTCCCGGCCACGGCCCGCTGGGCGGCGCGGATGGTCGGGCCGCTTGCCGTCGCTTCGAGCGAACTCGGTCAGTGGGTTCCCGTGCTCGGCCTGGTCGTGCTCTCCGGGATCGTGCTGCGCGTCGTCCTCGCCCTTCTCGGGCGGCTGTTCGAGCAGGTTCGCGCGGGTCAGGTTCGAATCGAGCCGTTCCTTTCGCCAGAGCGCGCCGGGCCGACCGAGTTCGTCGCACGCACCGCCGCGGTCGTCGCAACGCTGCTGTTCGTGGGCTGGATCGTCCCGGGAGAGCTTGGCCTCGTCCTCGAAGGAGCCGTGGCGATCGCGGCGCTCGGGCTCGCCGCCGGCGCCTGGGACACCTGCGCGAATCTCGTGGCCGGGTTCGTCAGCCTGTACGGCAGACCGCTGCGCCGGGGGCAGCACGTCCGGATCGGTGCGGTCGCGGGCGTGCTGTGCGAGAAGAGCCTGCTGCACCTGCGGGTCGAGAGCGCGACGGGCTGCACGGTGCTCATCCCGAACCGCCGGCTCCTCGGCGAGACGATCGAGATCCTCGCCCCGGCGGAATGGCTGCCCCTGCGGCTCTTGCTGCGCGCCCCGGGAGGTCCCGCGGCGGCGCTCGCGCTCGTGCACCAGGCGAGCGCGTCGGTCGGAAAACGGCGCGAGGATGCGCGGGCCGCGCTCCGGGCGGTGCGGGACGGCACCCTCGTCGTCGATGCCAGGTGGCCCTGTGCGGGTGAAGATCCGGACGCGTTGCGCCACCGCCTGATCGAGGCCTGCCTCGCCTGCGCCGATGGGCTCGAGGTCGAGGTCGTATCGATCGAGCCCTGTCCGTCGTTCGAGCCGTGAGCCGCCCGGCTTTCGCATCGCCGGGCCTGCGGCGGCTCGACGCCGGCATGGCCGCAGCGGCGACCCTCGCGCTCGTGTCGCTCGTCGTCGAGTACGGACTCCCAGCGCGGCCCATTCCGCTCGACGCGCTGCGGATCGTCGACCTGCTGTGCGTGCTCGCGTTCGCCGGTTGTCAGCTCGCGAAGGTCGTCGTCGCCGCGGAGCCGCTCGCGTATCTGAGGACGCACCGCCTCGACTTCGTCTTGCTGTTCGTGCTCGCGGTCGCGACGACACTGGCCCTCGGTCTGCGCGACACGCCGGAGTACGCCTACCTGCAGCGCGAGGGCGCGCTTTCGCCCTTGTGGGCGTTCTACGTCGTGATCCTGCAGGCGTATCTGTTCGTCGTCGTCGTTTCCCGATCGCACCACCTGCACCGCTTCCTCGTGCGGCTGAGGCTGCGGCCGGCGCAGCTCCTCGTGGTCTCGTTCGCGGCGCTGATCCTCGTCGGCGCAGCACTGCTCGCGCTCCCCGGGGCGACGCGGGAAGGCCGGTCGATCGGCTTCGTCGACGCCCTGTTCACGTCGACGTCGGCCGTGTGCGTGACCGGCCTCGTGGTCCGCGACACCGGGTCGCAGTTCTCGGGCGCCGGCCTGACGGCGATCGCGGGGCTGATCCAGGCCGGTGGGCTCGGGATCCTGACCATCACCGCGTCGCTCGCGGTGTTCGGTGGACCCGGCCTCGACCGGCGAGAGCGCGCGGCGATCGGCGCGGCGCTCGACATCGACCAGCTGCGCGCGACACGACGTGTGCTCGGCCGGATCGTCGGTACGACGCTCTTGATCGAGGCCGTGGGCGCAGCATGCCTGTACCTGGCCTGGAACGACCTCGTCGCCGATCCCCTGCGCCGCGCAGGCTGGGCCGCGTTCCACGCCGTGTCGGCGTTCTGCAACGCCGGATTCGCGCTCTTCGCCGACAACGCCTCCCTGACCGCGTTCGTCGGAGACGTCCCGGTCAACCTCACGATCGGGGCGCTGATCGTCCTCGGCGGGCTCGGCTTCCCCGTGCTCGCCGACGCCGCGGGACGTGTGGGGGAGCTGCTACGCGGCCACGAGCGTCAGCGGCTCTCGCGGCACTCGCGCTGGGTTCTCGCAACGAGCGCCGGGCTCGTCGTCGTGGGCACCGTGGCATTCCGCCTCGCCGAGCGGAACGGGGTTCTCGCCGGGCACCCGGGCTTCACCGGCTGGCTCGCCGCGGCGTTCCAGTCGGTGACACTTCGGACCGCGGGGTTCAACACGATCGACTTCGCTGCGATCGGTCCGGCCACCGTCGTTCTGTGCGTCGCGTGGATGCTCGTCGGCGGCTCGCCCGGATCGACCGCCGGCGGGATGAAGACCACGACGGCGGGCGTCGTCCTGGCCTCGCTGCTGTCCCGGCCGCGGGTCGACGCCGCGCTGCGCCGCGAGGCCTGGCGCACGGCGCTCCTGTACGTCTTCGTGTTCGGCGTCTCGACGCTGCTCCTCGGGCTGCTCCAGGGATCGCTCGCCGAGGAAGTCCCGTTCGAGGCGGCTTCCGCGCTCGGCACGGTGGGGCTGTCGATGGGTCTGACGTCCAAGCTCGGCTGGGCAGCCAAGCTGGTCGTCTGCGCGACGATGTTCGTCGGCCGCGTCGGCCCGTTCGTGCTGGCAGCGGCACTCGTGCAGCGCGCGCAGCGCGACGCCGAGCCGGTCGCTCCGGAGCGACGGATTCAGCTGGGATGACGCCCGCGCACCCTCTTGGCCGGGCGAGCGGCCCCGCTTGCCTGGTTCTTTCACCAGGCGCTCCTCGATGTTCCACGGGTCACATGCCCTGCAGCACGGTCACGAACTCGCCCACGACCTGCACGGACTCCGCGTCACGCTTGGACAGGATGATCGGTGAGTACTCCGGGTTCGTAGGTGAGAGCGTCACCTTGGTGTGCCGCCAGCCGCCCTCCTCGTCGCCCTCCTTCTCGGACTCTTCACGTCCCAGCCCTCGGAGAGCATGTTCACGCTCACGATGCCGCGCACGTGCTCGCCGGGCTTTCCCTTCCAGCCCACGGTGTTGACCATCTCGCGCAGCACCGCCTCGTTGCCCTTGTCGGCGTCGAACACTTTGGAGTCGATCTGGATCGTCACCCAGTCGGTCCTCGTCGTCCGGATTGCGCAGCAGCTCGTACTCGTGCGTCAGGTGTTCGAACAGCCACTTCGCGCGCTCACCGCTGTCCGCAACGCAAAGGAGCACCGGGCTCGGCCCCGGTCGCATCGTCTCGAACGTGTTCGACCACTCGTCGTGGTCCTTCTTCCACGACGAGTAGATTTGCCAGACAGCGCCCTTGCAGGCGCGGAGGTATTCCTCCTTCGTTTTGGCACCTTTCACGTCATCCCAGAGGTCGAGATACACGTGCCCGTGCTCGTCCGGGTCCGGCAGGCGTACGACCCCCCTTGACCAGTCCCGACTCGAACGCGTCGTAAACCGAGAAGTCCGCGACCAGCCACTCGAAGAGCGTCCCCTCCGGCTTCGGCGAGCCCGAGCCGTACCAGGGCGTGGCCGACATGTCGACGACCAGGCTCACCCGCGCGGCCTTGGAAATGCGCTGGAGGATCTTGCTCCACTTGATGTGCTCGGCCTCTTCGCCCTTCCTCGTGCGCTTCTCGCCGTACACGTGGTGGGCCTCGTCGTTGATGACCACGAGGTCGCGCCAGCCGCCGAGCAGCCGCCGGATCGGTGCGCTCGGGTCCTGGCGAGCGCGGCGCTGCATCGCGCGCAGCACCGCCTGCGGGATGAACCGCCCCTCCTCGAGCGGCACTTCGCCCTCGCCGATCCAGTCCTCGCGCTTCCCCTCGAGCGGGATGCCCTGCCAGTTGCGCACCAGCACGTTCGGGTGGAACTCCTCCCGGTACTCCGGCGGCACCATCTCGAAGCCGTCACACAGGTTCTGCTCTCCGGCGGGGTTGAGCCCGTCGCCGCGCGGCTGCCCGCTCACCCGTCGCCCAGGTGACGAAGAGCGCCATCACCGCGGTCTTGCCGGTGCCGGTGGCGAGCTTGAGCGCGTAGCGCAGGAGGTCGCCGGTCTCCGGCATCCTCCGTCGGCCCTGCACCTCGTACAGGTAGATGACCGTCTCGACCGCCTCCTGCTGGCAGAAGAAGAAGCGCCTGGCGACGGCCTTGCGTTCCTCGTCGCGCTCGAACCACCACTCGAGCAGCCGCCGCGTGACCACCGCCGTGCCCGGGTAGCCGGCCTCGCGCCACGCGCGCACCTCGTCACGGAGCTGGTTGACGAACTCGTTCTGCTCGGCGGCCGCGGCCGAGAGGTCTTCGAAGATCTGGGCCTCCTTGCCGACGACGCCGGCGATGCCGCCCTTGACGTCTTTCGCCGAGGCGAGGAAGTGCATCGAGGGCCGGCGCGTCTCGACGCGCTTCGAGCGGCCGCCTGGCAGGAGCTGGTAGTCCCGCTCCGGCTCGTGGAAGGCGTCGCAGATGACGACCCGATCGACAACGTAGGCCATCGTGCCGCTCCCTTGCGCCAGGTCTCGCACGACGGTGGACTCGTTGCCGTACACGTCCACGACCTTCACCGCAATGCGCTTGTAGCCGCGCACCGGGAACGGCTCCGAGTCGAGCTTGAGCGTGAACTCGTCGGGGTCCACCTCGGCCCTGAGCGCGGCCTTGATGTTCGGTGTCTTCTTGAAGTCGAAGAAGATCTGGCAGTCCACGAAGCAGTCGCCGTCGTAGTCCTCGTCGAAGTACCAGGCCGAGACGTAGCCCGAGTCTGCCGCCTTGTACTCGGTGGTGCGGCGCTTACGGTCGAAGAGCGCCACGCCGGCGTCCGCTGCCCGGTGTTGGAGGAAGTCGGCGAACGAGCCGTACTTCTCGACCAGCTTGGACTGGCGAAGCCGGCCCGGGCTCGAGCGGCTCGCCTCGGCCAGCTCCGCGGCGGAGCGGGCGCTAGACTGGGCCCCGACAGGGCCCGCCGACCGCCGCGACCGGGCCTCGGCCGGCGCGCGCACCTCCGGATTGGGCCGGAAGATCGCCCTCGTGAGGACGGGGGCTACCTGGATCGTCAGCACATCATCAGCCGCATCCGTCTCGTCGTTCTTCGACCTCGGTCTTGCCAGAGCCCGCGCAGGCGATCAGTTGGAGGTTGCGGCCACCGTGCTCAACCGCGCGCTTTTGGGATCGGGTGAGTTCCATCCAACTCCACGGAGCTCGCTGTGCCAGCTCTAGCCGGCGAGCCCGGCGAGCGTAGCCTTGGGTGATCCGCGGAGCAAGGCCCCACGGGATCCACGGACCCCGTGGGATCCACGAGCCGCTCTCCCAGGTCGGGCGGCAGTGGCGCCTCGACCGACAGCTGTCCCCCGCCTTCCGGATCCGCGAACTCGAGCCGGGCACAGTGCAGCATGTGGCGCGTCGGGCCGCCGTCGAGGCGACGCGGGTCGCCGCCGCCGCGCAGTCGGCTGAGGTAGTCGTCGTCCGGCCGGCCGTAGAGCAGGTCGCCCAGGATCGGGTGGCCGATCGCCGCGAGGTGCACGCGGATCTGGTGCCGCCGGCCCGTTCGCGGGAAGACCCGCAGCAGCGTTCGATCCGCCATCCTCTGCTCGACCCACCAGTCGGTGCGCGACGGCTGTCCGTGGCCGGACTCGCGGCGCTCGAAGACGCGGGAGCCGATCGCGTCGCCGATCGGAAGGGCGATCGTGCCCTCGGCGCCGCGGACGACCCCGGCGACGATGGCCAGGTACTCCTTTTGCACTTCCCCGCGGTGGAAAGCGAGCGAGAGCACGCGAGCTGTCGCGGGCGTCCGGCACACGAGCAGCACGCCGCTCGTCTCGGCGTCGAGCCGATGCGCGAGGCGCAGACCGGCGTCGCCCTCCTGCCGGCGCAGGATCCGGATCAGGCTGTTCTCGAGCACCCGGTGCACGGGATGGACAGGGATGCCGGACGGCTTGTCGACGGCGAGCCAGTCGCCGCCCCGAGCGAGGATCGGCAAGTGCAGGTCGAGCGGGGTCTCGTCGGTCCGCCGTGGGGCGACCGCGACTTCGCCGCCCGGCATCACCGGCGTCGCCGCCCGCGGCGACACGCCCCAGGACAGCGTGACGCGCTCCTCGATCGCCCGCTGGATGCGCGTCCGCGAGAGCCCCGGGATGCGCTCGTGCAGGAAGCGGTCGAGACGCTTGCCGCGGTCCTTCGGTCCGACCGCAAAGCGCGTGGCAGGCTCGCTCACACGCGCCACCTCAGCGCGCGCAGCATCTGCCGGTTCGCCTCGGGCATCGCCGCCTCGTCGATCTCGTCCAGGCGCTTCCAGGCCCACTCGCGCTCGGTGTCGAGGCGGACCTCGCCCACGGGCTCGCGCGCGAGGAACACGTGGAACCGGAGCGGCTGCTCGGCGTAATCGTGGACGACCAGAACGAGCGGCTCGAGCTCCGCGGCGACAAGACCGGTCTCCTCCGCCAGCTCGCGCCGCGCCGCGTCGGCCGGCGTCTCCCCCGGCTCCACCTTGCCGCCGGGGAACTCCCAGGCCCCCGCGAGAGGCACGCCGGCCTGGCGTCGCGTGACGAGTAGCCCGTCCCCGCGCACGGCGACGGCGAGCGCGACGTCGATCCTTCCCGGCGTCTCGTCGGGGGTGGTCAGGACTCTCGGCCGTAGACGTAGAAGCCGCGCCCCGTCTTGCGGCCGAGCCATCCGGCCTCGACGTACTTGCGCAGCAGCGGACACGGCCGGTACTTCGGGTCGCCAAGCTCGTCCTGCAGGACCTGCAGAATCGCGAGACATGTGTCGAGGCCGATCAGGTCGGCGAGGGCCAGTGGCCCCATCGGGTGGTTCATTCCGAGCCGCAGGATCGAGTCGATCGCCTCGGCCGTGCCCACGCCTTCGTGCAGGCAGTACACGGCCTCGTTGATCATCGGCATCAGCACCCGGTTGCTGACGAAGCCCGGGAAGTCGCGGCACTCGACCGGCGTCTTGCCCAGGCGCTCGGCGAGCTCTTTGACCTCTCCCGTCGTCGCGTCCGACGTGGCGAGGCCGCGGATCACCTCGACGAGCTTCATCACCGGCACCGGGTTCATGAAGTGCATGCCGATCACGCGCTCGGGGCGCTCGGTCGAGGTGCCGATCCGCGTCACCGAGATCGACGAGGTGTTCGTCGCCAGGATCGCGCCAGCCCGGACCACCCGGTCGAGCTCGCGGAACACCTGCGCCTTGACCTCGAAGCTCTCGACCACGGCCTCGACGACGAGGTCGCAGTCGCACAGGCGGGCGAGGGCGGTCACGCCGTCGATCCGGCCGCGCGCGGCCGCCTGGTCGGCGGACGAGAGCTTGCCCTTGTCGACCGCGCGCTTCCAGTTGCGCTCGATCGCGTCGAGTCCGCGGCGGACGAGCGCATCGTCGATGTCGTGCAGCACCACGCCCAGACCGGCCTGCGCCGCGATCTGCGCGATCCCGCCCCCCATCTGACCCGCGCCAACGACACCGATCCTCTCGATGCCCATCGTCACCTCCGCGTCAGAGCCTGCGGATCGCCATCGCGACCGCGTTTCCCCCACCCAGGCACAGGCTGGCGATGCCCTTCTCGACGCCGCGGTCCTCGAGCGCGTGGACGAGCGTCGTGAGGATGCGCGCCCCGCTCGCGCCGATCGGATGACCGAGCGCGACGCCGCCGCCCCAGACGTTGTGCCGCGCCGGATCGATGCCCAGCACGCGGCCGAGCGCGACCTGCTGGACCGCGAACGCTTCGTTGATCTCGTACAGATCGACCTCGCCGGCCGACCATCCCGACTTCTCCCACACCATCCGGATCGCCTTCTCGGGGGCCATCATCACCAGCTCGGGGGCGAGGCCGCTCGACGCGTAGGCGACGATCTCAGCCCGGGGCGTGAGACCGAGCCGTCGGGCCTTGTCCGCTGACGCGACGACGAGCGCCGCCGCGCCGTCGCTGAGCCCCGGGGCATTGCCGGCCGTGACGGTCCCGTCCTTGCGGAACGCGGGCTTGAGCCTGCCGAGGGCCTCGATCGTCGTCTCGCGCCGCGGCGACTCGTCCGTGTCGAACCGCAGCGGATCACCCTTGGCCTGCGGGACGTCGACCGGGAGGATCTCCCGCCGGAACTTCCCGCCGTCGATCGCCGCAATCGCCTTCCGATGGCTGTTTAGCGCCCACTCGTCCTGGGCCTCGCGTCCCACGTCGTAGCGCTCGGCGACGACCTCGCCCGTGAGCCCCATGTGGTAGTCGCGGTACGCGTCCCACAGGCCGTCGTGGATCACCGAGTCGACGAGCTGCTGGTGCCCCATGCGGAACCCGCCGCGGGCGTTCGGCAGCAGATACGGTGCGTTGCTCATCGACTCCATGCCGCCGGCGACGACGATCTCGGCGTCGCCGCAGCGGATCGCCTGCGCGGCGAGCACGACCGCCTTGAGACCGCTCCCGCAGACCTTGTTGATCGTGAGCGCGGCGACGGAGTCGGGAATCCCCCCGCCGATCGCGGCCTGCCGGGCCGGGTTCTGGCCGAGCCCCGCGCTGACGACGTTGCCCAGGATCACCTCGTCGACCTGATCGGGCGCGAGGCCCGCGCGCCGCACCGCCTCGGCCACGACGAGCGCGCCGAGACGCGGAGCCGGGAAGCCGGCGAGCGCGCCGAGGAACTTCCCGGTGGGGACACGGACCGCGGAGAGGAGAACGGGATTCTTCATGCGACCTCCGGGCGCGTTGGGCGAAGCG
>Ga0247727_10010501_pt1 | contig 16397 bp, 11 predicted proteins | sample WisWelCaveWW1625_FD_202498 | JGI IMG/M metagenome (GOLD analysis project Ga0247727, IMG submission 202498) | Biofilm microbial communities from Wishing Well Cave, Virginia, United States - WW16-25 | ecosystem: Environmental > Aquatic > Deep subsurface > Groundwater > Cave microbial mat | place... | reverse complement strand
GGCGACCCCCAGGTGACCTCGGGCGCGTCGATCGACCAGTTGAAGACGGCCGTCGAGGCGAACAGCGGGTCGTTGTCGGCAAATTGGCGGAACGCCTCGAATTCGATGCGGTCCTGCTGCTTCACGGAGATGTTTCGGGCAAAGAACGGGTCCACAAGCCGCGGGGGCGTGGCGTCAACGACCGTCACGGTGAACGCATAGACCCCCTCGTTGCCGAACGAGTCGTTCAGCACGACGCTGATCTCGTGGGGGCCGAGCCCCGTCCATATGCGCGAATAGGTAAGGCCGGTGGCGACCACGACGCCTCCGTCGCGCCACACGCCTCCGCCGACGCCCGAGAAGTCCACGGCGTCCTCGGCCGAGATCGTCGCGTTCTCCCCGTCCGCGAACGTGAGGCCCGCGGGGGGCGTCCAGAGGGGGCCGACGGTGTCGGACGCCCAGAACGTCCAGTTCCCGCGCGCCGTGTTGCCCGACGGGTCACGGCATTCGTACTGGAGCGTGTGCAGGCCCGGCGTGACGGGCGTGAAGTTGAAGGACGCGTTGAAGTCCTCGATGAATCCCCCACCCGCCAAGACCAAGATCCAGTAGAAAGCGCCGGGCCCGGGGAACGCGAGGTCGTTGTCCTGCGGGTTGCGCATCTCCACGCGGGCGGTTTCGCCCTGGCCGGGTGGGACGGCGCCCGTCGCCACAAACAAGAACGTCGGGGCGGTCTTGTCGCGCACCGTGAGCGAGAAATTCAGCGAAACGCTGTTCAGGGCCGCGTCGAACGCGACGAGCCTTCCGGTGTAGCTTCCGGGCTCGGCGAACCGGAAGATCGCGCCGGCCGTCGAGGTGGTCCGCGAGGTGTTTTCGCGCCCGGTGATCGTCCACTCAAACGAGGCGCCGCCGGGGAAGGCCGGGTCGTTGTCGACGACCTGGGCAAACAGCGCAACGTCGGTGTCCTCGTCGGCGGCAAACGGCCCCATGGCCGCGGTGAACGTGGGCGAGGTCGTGTCGATCACGCGCACAAAGACGAACGACGAGCCCGTGTTGTTCCACGGGTCGCGCACGGTGAGGTCGCAGCGGAACTGCCCGGGCGTCTGGAAGGTGTAGTTCACGACGAGGCCCTGGAGGGTCACGTCCCCGCCCACGTCGTGGACGACCCAGCCGCCTCCAACGACCGCCACGTTGTCGGTGGACCTTGACCCGTTCAGCTCGGAGGCGGTGTCCTCGTTAACGGGCGTGGTCGCGAACGGGATGGCGACGGGCGCCACCGTTTCGTAGGGGATCGTGAGCGGGAAGAGGTCGCGGCGGCTGCCGCCGGGGATGTTGTAGGGCGTCTCCCCGACGAAGTCGCCGTCCGTGTCCGCGCCGGTGTAGTCGTCCCAGAAGTTTCCGTGGCCGCGCGAGGCGTTGTACCACAGGTTTGCGGGTGCCGCGGAGTCGGAGGCCGACAACGCGCCGCAGTAGAAGTTGTTCTCATACACCACGGAGCCGCCCGTGGGCGAGGTGAAGCGCACGCCGGGTCCAAGGCACGCGCGGAATTCGTTCCACCGGACATAGGTGCCCGTCGCGCCGCTTGCCCACACGCCGGCCGACAAGTTTGCAAACGTGCTGTTCTCGATGCGCACGCGCAGCGAGTTGTCGACCTCGACGCCGATGGACAGCGGCCCGGGGCAGTACCGGTTGCCGAGGGCGCCGACATCTTGGCTCGTTTCGACAAGGAGGGACACCCCGGGCGAGCAGAGGTCGCTGTTCTCCACGCGCGTGCGGGCCGAGTTCTCCACATAGAAGGCAACCGTCCCGTTGGCGCGCGAGCGCAGGAACGTGTTGGCGCCGCCCACGTAATCGTGGACGCCCGCGTTTGCCCCGACGGCCGTGACATTGATGAGCGTGGAGTCGAAGGTCGATTCGAGGAGGACTGCGTCCGCGGACAGGCTCACGAACGACGAATCCTGGATGTTCGCCGACCCGCTTTCCACGACCTTGAGGCCGGCCTGAACGCCCGACGCGGCGACGCCGAGGAGCGTCATGCCGTTCGAGCGGCTGATGAGCAGCCCGAGGGCCGTCCCCTGGAGGCTCACGGCGTCGACCTGCCCGAAATCGGAGTCCGCCCAAACGAACGCGGGCTCGCCGGCGCCCGCCGCGATGTTCGCGCCACTGACCCGGGCGTTGGGGGAGCCGAAAACGTACACCCACGCGAACCCGCTCGCGGGGTTCACGATCGCCATGGGGTTGTTGAAGATGCCGAGCACCGGCAGGCCGTTGACGCTGTTCCCCCACGTGAAGTCGATCGACAAGTCCGTCCGGACGCCGTTCACGCGGAAGCCGAGCGCGGAGGTGGACACGGCGACGCTGCGGACGAGGGCGCCGTTGCCGGAGCGGTCGACCGACAGCGCGACGACGGACGCGTTGCTGAGCGTGGCGTTGTCCAAGTTGAATCCGGGCGAGAGGGCGAACGACACCGCCGTCGCCGTCCCGTTGACGGTGATGTTGTCGGCCCAAAAGTCCGGAGACTGGTCGACGGAAAGGCCCGCGGCGCTGCCCGCTAGGCCCGCGACCGAAAGCACCACGCCCGGCGAGAGCCGGAAGGCCGCGCCGGTGGAGGACGTGGTGCCGCCAAGGGCCGCGATGTCGACCGACTCGAGCCGCGAGAGTTGCGCGACATCGCACGAGAGCGCCTCGGAGGTAAACCCGCGGATGTGCACGCCGCGGAGGGTGACGCTGGCGATGTCGGCGAGCGTGAGCCCCGTGGCGAAGGTCGGCGAGCTCATGGAGATGTTCTCCACCGTGACGCTGGACACGCTGCCGAAGTAGGCGCGGCCGCCGGGGAAGCCGAGGTCGAAGAAACTGCTCGTGGAGACCTTGCTCGCCTCGAGCCCGTAGGCGGAGGCCCCGGTGAGGTTCCAGGTGTTAAACCCCCGGGCCGTGAGGTCGCTCGTGTCGTTGAGGTAGGTCCCGCTTTCGGAGTCCACCGTTGTGATGTTCGTGAATGTGGACACCTGGTGGAAGTTCCGAGTGATCACGCCGCGCTGCGTGGCGTTCGAGATCCACACGTCCGAAAGGTCCACGGCTGCATTGGGCCGGGTAATCTCGATGGCGACGCGCGCGCGGTCGAACGACGCGTTGAAGATCTGGCAAGCGGCGTTCGCGAAGGTGATTTGGATGCCGACCCATTCGGTCACGGCGGCGGTGTCGTTGGAGGCGAAGCGCACGGGCGCGCTTTCGGTGCCGAGGATGTGGATCGACCCGGTGACGCTGAGGCTGTAGAACCCGTTCACGTAGACCTCGGCCCCGGGGTCGATCGTGAGGTCGCGCAGCACGGTGAGGGCGCCTTCAAGGTAGTAGGGCGACCCCGCGAGGGTCCAGGTGGTGTCCGCGGGAAGCACGCCGGGGCCGACGGAGGTGGAGGCCGACACGGACGAGGCGAGCGTCACGACCGCGAGGGCCGCGAGGCCTACGAAGGCGAGGGCCGCAACGCGAAACGACCTGACTTTCAATGCGCTGGCCCCCCGGATGGCCTCGTGTTGAGACGGGCGCGCGCGGTATGAACCTTTTCGGTGAAGTTCCAATCTCGGTTGACCGTGGCCGGGGCGTTCAGCGCCCTTGCGCGGCGGGCGCCTGCCGCAACGCGAGAAGCCGCTCCCGCGCGCGGGCCACGAGCTCCGTGTGGCGCTCGGCAAACTCGCGCACCTCGGCGCGGGCGGGGTGGGTTTCGGCCATCGAGGCGAGTGCTGAGAACGGCCCAGCAAGGGAGGCCGCAAGCGACGGCAGTTCGAGGAGGGCCTTGCGGAGTCCCGGCTGCTTGGAGAGGTAGGGCCACGAGTCCTCCCACGATAGGATGGCTTCAGCCGCCGTGCGCTCGTCCGACAGCTGCTCGAGGAGGTCCGCGCACCTTGAAGCGACCTCGGTCCGGTCGGCTTCGAGCTCTCGCAAGGTTGGCTCGTCCCCGAGAAGTCGGGCTTCGGCCTCCGCGGCCCTGAGGGCCGCGATCGGGAGGTCGTCTTTCCCGCGCGCGAAGTACTCGGCGGTGAGGGCCTCGTGTGCGGCCTCCCTCGCGAGCGCGATGAAGGCGCGTCGCGTTTTTTGAAGGGGTTCGGCGCGACCTGCGGCCTTCGCGAGGCGGACCCAGGAAAGGCCGGCGGAGAACGCCTCGCTCCACTCCTGCGCGTCGAGGCGGCGCGACACCTCGGCAAAGACGGCATCTTGGGCCTCGACGAGCCGCGCCTTCGACGCGCGCTCGTCGCCGGCAAGCGCGAGGGCTTCCGCGTGCATCTCGATGAAGATCGAGGGGAGCGAAGTCACGGGGCCGGCCTCGTCGACCGCCTGTTCGACCAAGGCCGGCGCCGCTTCCCCCACGCGCGGGAGTCGGCGCAGGCGCGGTTTTGAGGGCGTCGAGCCCCTTCCCGTGGCGGCGCGCCGCACCACGAGCTGCTTCGACGCTTCGAAGGTGGGCCACAGGTACAGCACTTCGCCGGCGAAATGGCGCGCGCTTTTTCCATCGCCCGCCGCAGAATACGCGCGCGCCGCGTCGAGGTAGAGCGAAAGCGCCTCGCCGGAGTCGCCGGCCTCCTGGCAAGCGCGCCCGCGGGCGGCGAGCCGCTCGGCCTCCGCCACCGCTCCCGCTTGATTCCCCACGCCGCTCCCGCCCCCGCGCCACCGGGGCGGGCGTTAAAGAGCGTTCCCGCTCGGCGCCCCGCGCACAAACTCCGCAAGGGACGCCTCGAAGAGGGCGGGCGCGCGGCCCGTGAGCGCCGAGAGCTTCGCACTCGAGAGGGCCACGTTCTGCGGCCGGGGCGCGGGGAGCCCGGCGGCCGCAAGCTTTACGGGCCGCACCAGCCCGGTGTCGAGGTCGTAGGCCTCTGCCACCTTCACGGCCATCTCGTGCCGCGAGAGCGCCGACCCCCCAGCCGCGTGGTACACTCCGCGCGCCTTGGCTTCGAGGAGGTCGAGCAGGCTGTTTGCAAGGTCCGGCGCGTAGGTCGGCGACTGGGCCTGGTCGCTGATCATCTCGATCTCGCGGCCTGCGCGCAGCGCCTCCACGACCTTCTGGACGAGCGTCGGCTTCTTCACGAACCGGTTCTCGCCCCAAATCTGGGCGGGCCGCACGATCAGGAAGTCACGCGCGTTCGCGCGCACCTCCTCCTCGCCCTCGAGCTTCGTCTTGCCGTAGACATTCACGGGCCCGGTGGGGTCCGTCTCGACATAGCGGCCCGACTTCTTGCCGTCAAAGACGTAGTCCGTGGAGATGTACACGAGGAGCGCCGTGTCCTTCACCGCGCGCGCGACATGGCGCGCCCCCATCACGTTGACCTCGCTTGCCTTCACCGGGTCGCGCTCGCAACCGTCCACGTCCATGAACGCGGAGGTGAGGACGACGGTTTCGGCCCGCACCGCTTTCACGATGGCCGAGACCTGCTGGAAATCGCGGACGTCGACCTTCAGCTCCTCGACGTTGTCGAAGTCGACGCGGTGGTCGTTGAAGGTTGCGTAGGTGTCGTACTTGTCGCGCGCCGCGAGCACGAGGTTCGTGCCGACGAGGCCGCTGCCGCCGATGACGAGCAAGCGCGACAGGAATCCCACAACCTGCTCCATCATGCCCGGCTTTGGTCTTGAGGGTTGGGGGCAGCATCAGTTCGCCCAGCGCTTTCACTCACCCCCCGTGCCGACTCAAATACCCTGCAGGGGTTCCCCAACCATGGCCAAGCGGCCGATGGGTGCTACGCGAGTTCGATCCGTCCTGTTCACCAAGGACGGGATCGAGATAGACCTCGACGCCACCCCCTACGACCGGCTTGCCTGGCACTTCGCCGCTCAGTTGAACGCCCTACGATTGCCTTACGCAATGGTTGCAGGCTACCCGTCCATTCTACTCGGGAGAAGCCGCACCTCGGAAGATATCGACGTGCTCGCTTCACCCCTGCCCCTTAGCAAATTTGTAAGATTGCACCGGCGGCTCATACGCCGGCTCGAATGCCTCGCGCCGGGTTCCGCAGAAAGCCTCTTCGCGGAATACCTGGATGCAGGCGCGGAGTCCACAAGCGTCCGGTACAGTTGGCCGAGCGATGCGGTGCCCAATGTAGAGTTCAAGTTCACCAGTAACGCCGTGCACGCGCACTCCGTCTCCCAACGGATTCGGGTTCGAGCCAATGGCCACCTGATTCAGATCGGACCGCTTGGCGTCCAGATTGGCTACAAACTGTCGTTGGGAGGCCAAAAAGATTTAGAGGACGCGCGCTGGATCTACAAACTGGCGAAAGGGCACTTTGACGAACAAGAGATTTGGGAAACGGCACGAAAGCTCAGGATCGATCTACGCAAAGCGCGGAGGGACCTCGGTGTCGATTAGGGACGTGGCGGTGGACCTCGATGAAGTCCGAAGGGATGTTCGACGAAACGAGCGGGAACGGCTGGAATTCCTCGACTTCTATGCGGATTGGTTGCGAAAGCGGGGAATCGTTCGTTCCGACCCCCCGACGGAGAAAAAGGTAGAGCAGGCGGCCCGGAAGCCGCGGCGCTGACGCCCCCCGCGCCAGGAGCCCGGCCTATTCCGCCTCGCGTAGTGCGCACAGGAAATCTTCGACCTCGCCCAGCCGTCGGTCCATGTCGGTGCGCGTACGCGGGACGCGGCCTTCGTAGAAGAAGCTCCCATGGAGCGTGTCGGCGAAATAGGAGTACTGGATCGCAAGGTCGTGCCGGCCGATGGCCTCCATGAACTCCGCCCGCGTGGAGTGGGCGTCGCGGCCCACCGCCGGCGTCCTTCCTTTGCGGGTCATCAAGTGGTCAATCCCGTGGCACACTGCATTCCAGGCCTTCTCCGCCGAATCCATCACGAAGATGCGGTCGTCCTGTTGGAACCCACGCGCGCTCTCGTCCCGGGCGTGCTGCAGGAGGAGCCGGGCCGCGTCGGCGAGCGTTTGGCGGGGCGGTGGGGAGAGAGACATCGGGGGCGGCTGGAGCGGGCGCGGTGAAATAACTTTCGCGAGAGTCATCGTCGATCCGTCACGCCCTCGGGTCGCGCAATTCCGCGCGGCTCTCGGGCGGGATGTCCGCGGCGCTCATCTTCGTGAACCGCTCGCTCGTCCCCCACGCGACGGCGCTGGCGCCAGCCGCGACGATTTTGCCGGCCATCTCCTCGCCGCGCCGCCTTAGGTCCTGGAGCCCCGCGAGGTCGATCGGTCTGCCTGGCTCAACGAACACGAGCAGCCTCCATTCCGCCGACCTGCCTTTCACGGGCCGCCACAGCCAGTATTCGATCGACTTGCCTTCGAGCGAACCGCCGGTGCCGGTCTCGCGGAAGGGGTCCCGCGGTTGAAGGCCTTCGAGCAGGTGTTTTCCGGGCGGAAGCGGAAGCATGAGGAGGTAGCGGCTGCGCTTTTCGCGGAAGATGAGCGAGTTCGCGAACGACAGCCCGAGGCGGCGCGACCCGCCGGGCGCGGGCGTCTCGATCCACACCTCGTAGTGGCCCTTGGACCAGAAAGGCACGCGGACAATCCGGGCGCCCGGGCCTTCCTGTTCAAGCAATCCCGCAAGCAGGCCAAGGTCCTTCAGCCCCTCGCGCGCGCCGTCGAGGCCTGCGCCCGTGAGCCCGCAGAGGGCGATGAGCGCCCACACGAGCGGGTCGTAGGAGGAGGACACGGTTAGGTCGAGCCAAAGCGCCGCCACAAACGCGGCGACGCACCCGGCGAAGAGCGCGCGCTCCTGGACCAGCCGCCCCTCAAGGGCCCGGCGCGCCTCGCGCCGCGCTTCGTCGGAGCGCATGGGTGACGCGAGTGGCAAGCCAGCGATTAAGGGCGCGCCCCCCCCAAAACCCTCAAAGGCCCGCGCGCGGGTGATGCCGCCCGTGGAGCGCATCCCGATCACGCGCCCCCTCATGGGCGCGGAGGAGAAGGCGGCCGTTTCGGCCGTGCTGGATTCCGGGAGGCTCCACCAGGGCGAGAAGGTTGCGGAGTTTGAGGACAAGTTCCGCGCGGTGTCGGGGACCGACCACGCCGTCGCGGCCGGGAGCGGCACCTCGGCGCTGCTCCTCGCGCTGCACGCGCTGCGGCTGCCCGCGGGCTCCTACGTTCACACCTCGCCGCTCACGTTTGTGTCGACCGGGAGCGCCGTGGCATCAACGGGCCTGCGCCTGTCGCTCTCGGACATCTCGCTTGCGTCCTACAATCTCGACGATGACCATGTGGAGCGCGGCCTCCCGGAGAGCGCTTCGGCGATCCTGCCGGTGCACCTCTACGGACTCCCGTCGCCCATGGACGGCCTGCTCGACATCGCGGCGCGCAAGGGACTGCGGGTGCTTGAGGACTGCGCGCAGGCCGTGGGTGCGCGCTACAAGGGAAGGCCGGTGGGCTCGATGGGCGACGTCGGCTGCTTCTCGTTCAACACCATGAAGATCGTGGCCACCGGTGAAGGCGGGATGGTCACGACGAACGACGGAAAGCTCGCGCGCGCGGTGCGCGTCGCCCGCGACATCGGACGCAAGGCCTCGGCCTACGAGTTCGAAGAGGTGTCGGGCAACTTCCGGATGTCGGAGGTCGAGGCCGCGATCGGCATCGAGCAGCTGAAGAAGCTCGCGGGGTCGCTCGAGCGCCGGCGCGAGAACGCGGCGTTCTACGCGGAGCGCCTGAAGGGGCTCAAGGGCGCGGTGCTCCCCATGGCCCCTGCGGGCCTCGACCATGTCTGGTACCAGTACACGCTGCGGGTGATGGACGGGAGGCGCGACGCGATGCGCGCGCACTTGGACAATGCGGGGATCGAGACGGGCGTTTACTACGCCACGGCCCTGCACCAGCTCGGGATCTTCGAGGGGGTGCGCCAAGGCGACCTGCGCCGCTGCGAGGCGGCGTGCAAGGAGGTGCTTTCCATTCCAGTGCACCCGGGCGTCGGGGACCGGGAGCGCGCACGCGTCGTGGAGGCCGTGCAGGCCTTCGCCGGGAAGGCGTGACGGCGCACCTCAAATCGTCGCGCTCGCGAGCACGTGCTCCGCCTCGTCGCTCACATCCACGCGCTCCTTCATGCGCTCCTTGATGTCGGAGGCCCCGGAGAAGTCGTTGATGAGGACGGCCCCGACGATGCGCCCGTTGGACAGCGTGAGGCCGCGGTAGATGCGCTTCGAGTCGTTCGCGACCGCGACCGTCGTCACCTCGCGCTCCACGCGGGGCGCGCCGATCAGCATGCACTTGAGGTTGAAGTGGGTGAACGAGTAGAACCCGACGAATTCGAACACCTGCCCGACGCCCATCATGTTGAGCGCGGCCGTCTGGCCCATCTTGCGGGCGCTCGCCCAGTTGCCCATGATCTCCCGGCGCCCGGTGAGGACGTCGTTGTACTCCGCGCAGTCGCCGGCGGTGTAGACGTCGTCGAAATTCGTCTTGAGGAACTCGTCGGCGAGGATGCCGCTGTTGACTTCGATGCCCGAGCCTTCGAGGAATGGCGTGTTGACATTGAGCCCGATGCCGACCCCCACCACGTCGGCGGGGTAGGTCTCGCCGGTGTTCGAAACGACGCCCCTGACGTGGCCGTCGACGACCTTGAGCTCGGCCGGGGTCTCCCCGTGCTTCAGCTTGACGCCCCCCTCGGCCATCCCCGCCTCGATGATCCGCGCCGCCCGCTGCTCCATGTATTTTCGAGCCCAGTGGGTGCCGCGGAGGAGGTAGTGGGTCTCCAGCGACCGCGCCGAGTAGGCGCGCGCGAGGTCGATGCCGAGGAGCCCGGCGCCGATGACGACGGCGGACTTTGCCTGATCGAGGTCAGCGTTCATGGCGTCGGCGTCGCGGATCGTCCAGAGGTAGTGGACGCCTTTGGCGTCGCAGCCCGGCACCTTGAGGGGGATCGGCGTTCCGCCGACGGCGAGGAGCAGCTTGTCGTATTCGAGGATCCCCTTGTCCGTGACGACCAAGCGGGAGTCCGGGTGCACGGCGGTCACACGGGTGGAGAGCTTCAGTTTGACATGGTTCGCTTTGTAGAACTTCTCGTCGATCATGAGGTCGGCGTGGGTCATCCCCCCGATGACGTATTCCTTGAGGTTGATGCGGTTGTACAGCGAGTAGTCCTCGTCGGTGATGATGACGATCTCGGAGAAGGGGTCGCCCTCGCGGAGCATTTTCGCCGCGCTGTGGCCCGCGATGCCGTCGCCCACGATGACGTAGCGGTTCAAGGGGCTCGGTCTCTTCCGGGCCCGGGGGCCCTGGAGCAAGCGGGCCAACCTTGCCGCGTTTTTATAATGTTTGGCGGCGCGAGGGCCTGGGGCGGCGGCGGAAAGCGGGACGCAAGGCGCGTGCTGAAAGCCTTGGACGAGTTCTTGGACGAACCTGGAAACTTCTTTTCCCCTCCCCGGCCCGTACGGCCCGGGTGGACGCGTGGAGGCGAGGGCGCGGCCGAGGACCTGGCCGTACACCTGCGGCATCAAGGACACCGACGCGTCGCATGTCCTCGTGAAGCGGGGGGCGGTTCCCGCCTCCGAGGTGGAGGAATTCATCCGGCAGGTCGAGGGAGATCTCGTGCGCGCCGGGAGCGCTCGAAGCGGGCCGCCGATGGTGGTGATGCGCGTGCACGGGGGAGGGCCGGGCGAGGGCGCCCCTTCGGTGAGCGTGGAGGTACAACTCCCGTTCCCGCGTGGCACCACGCCGCCAGCGGGGTTCGAGGTCGCGAGTGTGCCGCCCCAATCGGTCGCGTACACCGTCCACCACGGGCGGCCGGACGCGCTCGGGGCGGCGGAGGCCGTGCTCGGCGAATGGGTGAAGATGAAGTCCCTGCGTTTCGCCGCCGAGGTCCGGCGAATCTACCTCAAGCGTGGGAAAAATCCGCGGAAGGATGTCACTGAAGTCCAGATCCCGCTTACGCGCTAGGCGGGGTGGCCGGCGGCCGCGGGGGGGCGCCCCGCCTCGGCTCGCGCGGCGGATTCGGCCACCCGCCGCACGGCGGATTCCATGGCCTCGTGGGGCTCCGGCGCGTGGACGTCGATCGTGACCGCGCGGCGCAGGTACCCGGCCTCGAGAGGGCCGGTGACGATGGAAATGGCGCCTTCGCGCTCCGCCCAAACGCCCGACACGATGGCGTCCTCGACGGTTGCCGCCGAGTACTGCCGCACCTGCGCACCCGTCTCCTTGCGGATGCGGTCGAGCGGCAAGCGCGAGAGCGTGACGGGGGGGGCGACGAGGGCGACGAACCCGTGGGCGCGGCCGCCTTCAAGCGCGACGACCGCGCGGACGCACAGCCGCACGGTGCGAAGGTTCGGCTCGTGCTCGCCGGAAAGGATCTTGTAGATCGTGGGCTGCGGGATGCCGGAGGCGTCGGCGAATTCGACGACGGAGACCTTCAGGTCCTCCTTGAGGACCGCGCGGAGAGCCGCGGGGAACGCGTCGGCGTCCTCCATCATTGCGCGCATCAGCTTGTGGACGGCGCCCATCGTTCGGGCAAGGCGGAGGGGGGCTTAAAGGCTTGGCCAGGCGCGCGCGGGGGCGACTACATCGAGCGGCCGAGGAGGCGCGCCTGGAAGGCGCTGGCCGCGGCGCGGCGCGCTTCGTCCTCGCCCCATGCACCCACGGCCCGCACGACCGCCGCGCGGTCTTCCTGCGCGAGGTTGACGAGGGAGCGCACCACGGCGCGCGCGACCATCGGCCGATTGTCGGAGGCGGCGACGCGAAGGATGGGGAGCGCGCGGGCGAGGTGCCGGCGGGCCGAGGCCGCGCCAAACGCCGACGCGGCGTTCCACCGCACCCATTCGTCCTTCGAGCGCGCCCACCGGTCGAGGCGCTTCAGCGTCGGCTCGGGCGCGGCGCGCAGCATCGCATCGCCGACCGCAAACGGCCCCAGGTTCTTGCGGACGTATTCGTCGCCGTCGGCAGCAAGCGGCTCGAGCAGGTCGAGGAATTCCTCGGCGCGCGCGGGCGCGTCGCGCACCGCGTACTTGAGCGCCAGCACCACGGCGCGGCGCAGGTTAGGGGACGAAGCATGCGCCCACCGGCGCAGGAGCGGGCGGAACGCCTCGGGCCGCTCCACGACGAAGCGGGCGAGCACTCCGCCGGCGGACTCGCGCACCTCCCAATTCCCATCGTCGGCGCAGGCTTCAAGCACCCCAACGACCGCCTTCCCGTGGGCGTCCGACCCCTCCAGGGACAGCGCGAGCAGGTGGAGCGCGAACTCTTTGGCCACGGGCTCGGGGCGGGCGGCAAGTTCCACGGCCCATTCGATGGCCTCCGCAGGTTCGGTAAGCGACGCTTCCGCGATCTTGTATAGAGCGAACTTGTGTGCGCCGCGGATCGAGTTCGCATGCGCGGTGACGAGGGGTGAGAGCGCGTCGACCAGCATCTCGCTGTGGCGAGCGCGCACGGCGGGCGCGACCCCGGCGGGCAAGAGCGTCGAGACGGGGCGGGCCGGCCGCCGCGGAGGGCGGGCGCGGGGCATCCAGCGGAGGCGATCGCGATCCTGGAGATTAACGCTCGTTTAGCCCGTCGCGCGGGCCCCGCCGCGCGGCAGGACCTTCAGTAGTTCTTGCGGTTCTTGGCCCGCCAGCGGAGCATCAGGAAAAGGCCGACGCCACCGCCGGCGAGCGCGGCCACGAGCAGGACGAGCCCGAGCGGCCCGCCGGGGATGATCTCAAGAATCCCGCCCCCCTCGACATTCACGCGCACGGCGGTCGTGTTGCTGTTCCCGGCCGCGTCCGTCATCGACACGCTAACGGAGAGCATGCCGAGGTTGGTGAACCGGTGCGTCACGCGCGCGCCTTCCGCGCGGCTCCCATCCCCGAAGTTCCACGAGTATACGACGGGGGCGCTGCGGTCGGCGCCCACGATCTCGAACACGACCTCGTCGTTCAGCTTTACCGTGACGATCGGATTGGTTTCCGGGTGCACCTCGACGGCGGCGGAGCCGGGGGCGACGACCCGGAGCGAAGTGAGCTTGGGGCCCGTGCGGTCGCGCGCGTCGAGGTTGAGGGCGTAGTCTCCGCAGTTGCCGGCGGTGTCGCAAAGCGTGAGGGTGACCACGTGGATGCCCGAGTCGTTGAAAGTGATGCTCACGGTCGGCCACCCGGCGGCCGTGTGCACCTGAGCTTCGTCCGTCCAACTCCACCGCGCGCTCCCCGGATCCACCCCGACGGGGTCGCCCGCCTGCGAGGCATCTATCATGAAGGGGACGCCGAGGTCGGGCGCCCCGGAGGTCAGGAATTCCACCTCGGGGGGCGTGGTGTCGGACGCCTTGAAGCTCACCGTGCCTTGCGCCGCGTTGCCGGACGGGTCGATCAGCCGCACCGTGAGGTCATAGTCGCCCACGCGCGTGATGGGCACCTCAAAGGCGAGGCTGGTGGAGTTTCCCGTGCGGGTTACCCCCAGCGGTTCGGACATCGACCAGATGACCAGCAGTCCAACGGGGAACGCCGCATCGTTGTCCGTGGCGTTTGGCAGCGTCACCGTCATGTTGGTGCCGACCTCCGGCCGGGTGTGCACGATCGGCCCGAGGGTGGGGGCCGTGGTATCGCGAACCGTCACGCGAAACGTGTAACCGGCCGCTGCGCCCCACGAGTCCTGCGCCTCGGCCGTCACGGTAAACGTCCCGGTGTTATTCGGCGTCCAGGGAAACGCCGGCCCCGACCCCGTCAGGTTCTGGCCGGGGAGCACGATCGTCCAGTAGATTGTCGCGACGGCGAAGTCGTCGAACGAGAGGCCGGCGTCGATGAAGGCGGACGCGCCGACCTCGAGCACGCCCGGCGGCAGGACGATGACCGTCGGCCCGAAGTCCAGCCGCGACACGCGGGGGCGCAGGTCCGCACCGGTGCCGTCCGTGAGGTTGTAGGGGGTGTCGAAGAACGCGTCGCCGTCCGCGTTCGCGGCAGTGAAGCCGGACCAGAAGTTGCCCCCGCCAAGCTCGGAGAACGCGAACCCGGGGGAACCGGGCGACGAGGCGTGCTCGGCGTTGTCGACAAACGCGTTGCGCGCGGCATAACCGGCGGAGGCGGGGGCAAGCAGGCCGAACGCCGACGAGCCGGCGAACAGCGAGTCGACGACGGTGGCGCCCGTCGTGCCGTTGAGCAGGAGGCCGACCGTGGAGTTCTCAACGAAAACGAGCCGCACGAACGCGGTCTGCACCCGGGTGAAGTTGACGGCCGCGCCCCCCGCGCGCGAGTAGGCGTGGGTGAGGGTGACGTTGGCGGCGTCGGTGATTTGGATCCCGTCGCCTTGCGCCCCGTCGATCCGCAACCCGTCGAGCACGATGTCCTGCGCCGCCGCAAAGAAACCGCTCGACCAAACGCGAATCCCCATGCTCACGTTGCGCGCGACGAAGCTGTGGACCGTGAGCCCGCGCGTCCCGATGGCAGTGAGCCCGACCTCGGCGTCTTCGACAAGCACGCGCTCCACGCGCACATCGGACGAGCCAAAGATGTGAATGCCCGCGCCGCGCAGGCGCAGGTCCGACAGGGTCGCGCCGGCCACGGCGGAAAGGACGACGAGGCCGGGGTTGTCGGCGGCGCCGACCTCGACGCCCGCCGCGTTCGAGATCCACAGGAACGGCCGGCCTTCGACGGAATTGCTCGCGTCCGCATCGGCGGTCGGCGGCGCGCTCGAAGCATCCACGGAGAGGGGCCGCAGGCAGCCTTCCAGGCGGTTGCCGCGAAGCAGCGCGTTGGTCGCATTGAGCAGGTAGAGGCAGGAGCCGTTCGAGGAAGCGAGGCGGTTCGAAAGGAGTGCGGTCGCGGACGACTGGACGAGCGACACCGCGCGGTCGGCGCCCTCCAGGGTGTTGTCGCGGAGCGTCAGGCGGATGCTGCTTCGGTCGTCGACCGCGATGGACCCGGGGCTGCGCATCGTGGAATTGTGGACGGTGACGTCGACCGTCCCGTTGAGGCGGATGGCAGCTCCGGCGGTGTCGATGGAGAGCCCGCCCAACGCTGAGCCCGTCAGGCCGTCGGCCAAGATCCCCAGCCCCACGACGGCCGCGGAAATCCCCGTGAACAGCGCGCCTGCGGAGCCGGGCGCGAAGGAAACACCGCCGCCCGAGAAATTCGAGAGGGAAACGTTGTCCGCAAGCGGCGTGACCGAGCCGCGCTCCACGATTCCCCAAACGCCGTCCGAAAGCTTCGAGTCGCGCAGGATGAGCGTTCCGCCGGTTGTGGTGTTCACGCACCACTCACCGCACCCCGCGAATTCCGAAAACTGCGCGTCGAGCGTCGCAATGCCGAGAAACGTGATCGCCCGGTCGGCCGACACGACGCGCGCGTGCCGAAGGGTGAGCGTTGAACCGTTCTGGAGCTCGATCCCCCCCCACGTGAGGAAGGCGCTGAGCGGTCGAGGCCCGATCACCGCAGGGAGGGCGTCCGTGCCCGTCGCGGAGATCGACCCACCGTCTCCCACGAGCTTCGACCCATTGTCCATCCGCAGCTCCACGCCCTCGCTGATGAACAAGAAGCCGCCCGGCTGGACGTGGAAGTCGTGGTCGAGGAGGTACGGCGACCCTGCCACCTCCAGCACGAAGAGCTGCGATGTGCTGGAGTTGGTGATCGGCGTGTCCGCGGCCGCGCCCGCGGAGAGCGCCACGAGCGCCGCCGCAACGCCGACCAAAGACGCACTGGCAACCGCGATTCGCATTGCACGCGTTACGTCGAGAGCCCCCTAAAAAGGCCGCGCTGCAAGCGCCAATTGGGGAGCGCGCCGCGGGTCACTTCGCAGCGTGGCCGTTCTCGATGGGCGGAAACATCGTGAGGAGCGCGCTGAGGTCCTGCACGCGTTCGGTGGGCTTCGTGGCGGTTTCCTTGGTCTGGCCCGGCGGGCTGTAGAGGATCGTCGCCACGCCGGCCGCTTTGCCGGCGCCCATGTCCGCCTCGCCATCGCCGACGATCACGGCTTCGCCGGCCTTGTGGCCGAGCTTGGTGAGGGCCTTGTGGACGGGGATCGGGGAAGGCTTCACGGGGTCGCCGTTGTTGCGCCCGATCACGTGGTCGATGTGCGGGAAGCCGAAGCGCTTCAGCGCCTCGGCAATCGAGCGCGGGTTGTTGTTCGACACGATCGCGACCTTGTAGCCGCGGCGGATGAGCTCGGCGACGACCTCGGGCGCGCGTTCGATCGCGTGCGAGCGGTCGAGCGCCGCGTTCTCCGTGTCCTCGACGAGCTTGAAGGCCTCGGTGCGGAACTCGGCGGCCTCGTGCTGCTTCCCGTCGTCAACGAGGTGCTTGAAGGCCTGCCCGATGCCGCGCAGCACCCATTTCTCATCGAAGGGGACGCCGTAGCGTTGCGCGATGGCTTCGACGTTTACGCGCAGGGCTTCCCAGTCCGCCCCGAGGTGGATCAGCGTTTGGTCAAAATCGAAGAGCACGACCTTGACGCTTTTGGGGAGGGGCACAGGGCGGGCGAAAGGGGGTGGGCATTTGAAGGTTGCCCTTTGGGTCTCCGCGAAATGGCGCGGACAGGCCTCCTGCCTCAAGTGGGCTT
>Ga0247727_10010500_pt1 | contig 16399 bp, 17 predicted proteins | sample WisWelCaveWW1625_FD_202498 | JGI IMG/M metagenome (GOLD analysis project Ga0247727, IMG submission 202498) | Biofilm microbial communities from Wishing Well Cave, Virginia, United States - WW16-25 | ecosystem: Environmental > Aquatic > Deep subsurface > Groundwater > Cave microbial mat | place... | reverse complement strand
AGCGAGCGGGGGGGGTGATAGGCGGGGCGCACGAACCGCTGCAGGTCGTCGAGGAGCTGCGGGGGTACCTGCCAGGCTGTGGTGTGGCAGGGGTCGGCGGGGTAAACCCTGACACCCCTATGCCGATCCGTGATGGGCTATTCGACAACGACCTTGTCGCTGGCCCCGCGGCCGAAGGTCTCCGGGCGGTACATCTCCTCGGCCTTGGGCGGTGGCACGACGAGAATCCCGGGGGTCGTGGCGCGGGCGGTGTAGCGGTAGCTGTGGACGCCTTCCCACAGCAGCGCCGCGAAGGCCTCGACGCGCTCGTCGCGCAGATTCTGGTGGTCGAACCATGGCCGCGACCACCCACCAGTGGCCCGTCCCGCGCGGGCCGCCGAGGCCGGGCGCGCCCACCGGCGTGATCTCGCTGCCGCCGTCCTCGGGAAGGCTGCCGGTCGTGGCGAGTGCCGGGTTCAGCGCCTCGTGCCCCGCGGGCAGCGGGTCCACGAGAGCCACGTGGTAGCGGCGGGCCGGGGCCACTATCGTCAGGCGCACGCGCACGCGCGCGCGGATCCGCCAGGTGCCGTCCGCGTCGCGCCTGACGTCGGCGAGGGAGTCGGCTCCCGCGTACGCGCGCTCGAGTGTGAAGCCGCGCTCGAGCGGCGGGAGCGAGAGGCCCTGCGGCGCGTAGCGTCACGCGCCATCACGACCCAAAGGAACAGTAGAAGCCCGCACAGGAAGGCGAGCAAGAGAGGGGCCCCGAGATTGTCCGCGTTGTGTAGCCCTCCGGGAGGCCGTACTTCTGGCCGATCTCGTACCCATGCCAAAACGCGACACCGATTGCTGCCGCCACGCTGAGCTGGGGAAGACGAAGGAGCCAGCCGAGTAGAAGGCCGGCTACCAGAATCACTGTCCGTAGATCACCGGCGTCCATGATTGACTCGCTGGGCCAAAAAAGGCTGCGGTGTACTCGCCTGCGTGTCCTGCCTCCTTCCCCTCCACCTGTGCGACATGGCCCTGCTTCTCGCGGTGTACGCTCTCCTCACGCGCTCGCGCGTGGTAACCGAGGTTCTGTGGTTCTGGGCGGGTGCGGGTACCATCCTGGCGATGCTGACCCCGGATGTCACCATGGGCTTCCCGCATTGGCGGTTCCTGGTCTGCTTTGGGCTCCACGGCCTCGTGGTCATGGCCACGATCGGTCTGGTACTCTTCCTCCTGCTCGGCCTCCCTTTCCGGTCCCCGCGTAGCGCCTAAGTGGACCCGCCGACCCACGGATTGCTCGGAGCCGCCCTCGGCCAGGCCTGCTTCGGCCGCTCGCTGGGACGACGCGCTCTCCTCTGGGGCGCGTTCGGCGCGATGCTGCCCGACGTGGACGTGGTGATGGGCGCCACCGGGCCGATGGGGGACTGGCTCTACCACCGCGGCATCACGCACTCGCTCTGGCTGGAGCCGCTGGTCGGGGTGCTCCTGGGCGCGGCCGTCTGGCGTTGGCAGCGACGGAAGGACCCGGACCGGGCCGGACCCTTGGCCCACTGGCTCTGGCTGTTCGTCCTCACCCTCCTCTCGCATCCGCTCCTCGATCTGTGCACGAGCTACGGCACCGTCCTCCTGGCGCCTTTCTCGGATCGTCGTTTCGCGATCGACGCGGTGGCGATCATCGATCCCGTCTACAGCCTCCCGCTCGCCGCCGCCCTCGTCGTGGGGATCTGGAGCGGAGTGCCCTCTCGCCGAGCGCGTGCGAGCGCCGGGCTCGCCCTGGGGCTCTCCACGGCCTATCTCGCGCACGGCCTGCGCCTCAACCACGAAGCGGAGGCTCGAGCGCGGGCCGAGCTCGCGGCGGAGGGCGTACGAGACGCGGACGTTTCCGCCTATCCCACCCTGCTCCAGCCCTACCTGCGGCGCCTGGTGGCCCGGGACGGAGACGAGATCCGCGTGGGCTGGCTCAGCCTCTGGAGCCCGCGTCGCATCGAGTGGCGGAGCTTCCGCGAGCCGCGGGACGAGCTGGTGCTCGAGGCGCGGCGCACGCGCGAAGGGCGTCTGTTCGAGTGGTTCACGTCCGGTCAGACCGCGGCGGCGCTGGTCACGACATCGGGAGGGACGGTGGTGGAGATCGACGACCTGCGCTATGGCTTCCCATCGGAGCCCCAGCGCGGCCTGTGGGGAATCCGCGTCCGCTTCGACGCCGGGGGGCGGGTCGTTCCGCCCGTGGACCGTGTCGACAGGCCCCTTCCCGAGTCGGCGGCTGCGCTTCTCCTGCGGATCTGGCGGGACACTTTCGGGGCGTAGCTTCGCCGGCCGCCGTCAGGGCGAAAGCCGCATCGTCGCGAGGGTTTGACACTCCGTTCGAGCGAACGCTATAGTTCCGCGGCTCACCGCCTTACGGCTTGTCGGCGGTTCCCGAACCTCATGCCATCCTATGCCCCGATCCTGATCCTGGGTGCGGCCGCCTTCGGCTTCGGAGTGTTCACGCTCGCGCTGTCGTACCTGCTGGGCCGGCCGCGTCCCAACCCCGCAAAGAGCGCGACCTACGAGTGCGGCGTGCCTCCGATCGGGACGGCCCGCGAGCGCTTCCCGATCAAGTTCTACCTCGTCTGCATGATCTTCATCCTGCTCGACGTCGACGCCGCCTTCCTGTATCCGTGGGCGCTGGTGTTCCGCGACCTGGGCGTCTTCGGCCTGGTCGAGATGGCCGTGTTCATGACGCTGCTCGGCGGCGGGTTCGTCTACGCCTGGAAGTCGGGCGCGCTCGACTGGTAGGCGACGCGCCGAGATGAAGCTCACGCCACAGAACCAGGCCCGCTTCGAGGAGATCCTCGCGCGCTACCCGGTCAAGCGCTCGGCGCTCTTGCCGGCGCTGCACCTCGTGCAGGAGCAGGAGGGCTGGCTGAGCCGCGAGGCGATCGAGCACGTCGCGGGACTGCTCGGGCTCTCGCCCGCGCAGGTCCACGACACCGCGAGCTTCTACACGATGTTCCGGCTCGAGCCGGAGGGGAAGACGCTGATCGAGGTGTGCACGACGCTCTCCTGCGCCCTGGGCGGCGCCGAGGAGCTGCTCCAGCATGCGTGTCGCAAGCTCGGGACTCGGCCCGGGCGGACGACACCCGACGGCAACTTCACCGTGAAGGGCGTCGAGTGCCTGGCCGCCTGCGGCGGCGCGCCCGCCGTGCAGGTGAACGGCGAGTGGCTCGAGCACGCGACCGCGGCCGACATCGACCGCGTGATCGCCGGCGAGCGGGTGGCGCGCAGCTTCGCGTGGCCCAAGAGCCCGGGCGAGCACGTCCTGTTCGAGAACGTCTGGAAGGAGCGCTCGACCGCGCTCGAGGTCTACGCGGCGGGCGGCGGCTACGCGAAGCTCGGCGCGTGGCTGAAGCTGATGCCCGAGACGATCATCGAAGAGGTCAAGAAGTCGAACCTGCGCGGGCGCGGCGGCGCCGGCTTTCCGACCGGGATGAAGTGGAGCTTCCTCCCCAAGGACGACCCGAAGCCGCGCTACCTGTGCGTGAACGCGGACGAGAGCGAGCCCGGCACCTACAAGGACCGCGTGATCATCGAGCGCGACCCGCACCGCCTGATCGAGTCGATCGTGGTGAGCTGCCACGCCATCCGCTCGAAGGCGGCCTACATCTACATCCGCGGCGAGTTCCACGAGGGCGCACGCATCCTCGACCGGGCGCTCGCCGAGGCGCGCGCGAAGGGCTACGTCGGCAGGAACATCCTCGGCAGCGGCATCGACGTCGAGATCCACGTTCACCGCGGCGCGGGCTCGTACGAGTGCGGCGAGGAGACGGCTCTGATCGAGTCGCTCGAGGGCAAGCGTGGCCAGCCGCGCATCAAGCCGCCGTTCCCGGCGGTGGTGGGCCTTTACGGCTGCCCCACGATCGTCAACAACGTCGAGACGCTCGTGAACGTGCCGTTGATCCTGACCCGCGGCGCCGATTGGTTCGCGGCCTACGGCACGGACAAGAACGGCGGGCCGAAGCTCTACTCGATCAGCGGCCACGTCTCGCGCCCCGGCAGCTACGAGGCGCCGATGGGGAGGATCACGCTGCGCGAGCTGATCTACGGCGAGGGCTACGCGCAGGGGATCCGCGGCGGCCGCAAGCTGAAGGCCGTGGTCCCCGGCGGCTCCTCTACGCCGGTGCTCCACGCCCACGAGATCGACGTCCCGATGGACTTCGACGGCGTCGCCAAGGCGGGCTCGATGCTCGGCTCCGCCGGCACGATCGTGATGGACGAGTCCACCTGCATGGTGTGGATGGCGAAGAACCTGAGCACGTTCTACAAGCACGAGTCATGCGGCAAGTGCTCGCCGTGCCGCGAGGGCACCGGCTGGATGCTGCGGCTGCTGACGCGGATCGAGGCGGGCCAGGCGCAGCCGAGCGACCTCGACCTGCTGTTCAAGGTGGCCGACTCGATCGGCGGCAAGACCGTGTGCCCGTTCGGCGACGCGGCGATCGCACCCCCGCAGTCGTCGCTTGCGAAGTTCCGTGCCGAGTTCGAGTACCACGTGCGCGAGAAGCGCTGCTGGAAGACGGTCGCGCCCACGTTCGAGGCCGCGCTTGCAGCCTCCGGGACGGCGGTGATGGCGTGACACCCAGCCCGGCCGCGCAGGAGCTGATCCTCGCGGCGGTCAAGGTCGCGGTCGTGATCGGGGCGCTGCAGGCGCTCTTCTCGCTGATGACCTGGATCGAGCGGCGGGTGCTGGCGTTCATGCAGTTCCGCCTCGGCCCCAACCGCACCGGCCCCTTCGGCATCCTGCAGCCGGTCGCCGACGGCATCAAGCTCTTTTTCAAAGAAGAGCTGATGCCGGCCGCGGCCAACAAGTGGGCCTTTCTCGCGGCGCCCGTGGTCGCGGTCACCACCTCGTTCCTGGCGGTGGCGGTGCTGCCCTACGGGCCGCCGTTCACGCTGCCGCGGCTGGACTTCCTTCCGGGCTGGCTCGCCTGGCTCTGGCCGGAATGGCTCTGGGAGCGCAGCGTGCAGCTCCAGATCGCCACGATCGACGTGGGGCTCCTGTTCATCTTCGCGATCGCGGCGCTCGGGGTCTACGGCGTCGTGCTCGCGGGCTGGGCCGCCAACAACAAGTACAGCTTGATCGGCGGGCTGCGCTCCTCGGCGCAGATGTTCTCGTACGAGCTGGCGCTCGGCCTGAGCTTCGTCGGGATCATCATGCTGGCGGGATCCTTCCAGATCCGCGACATCGTGGACGCGCAGGCCGGCTGGTTCTGGAATTGGTACTGCTTCCGCCAGGTGCCGGCGTTCCTCGTCTACTTCGCCGCCGCCACCGCCGAGGTGGCGCGGACGCCCTTCGACCTGCCCGAGGCCGAGACCGAGCTCGTGGCGGGTTTCCACACCGAGTACTCTTCGATGCGCTTCGCTCTGATCCAGATGGCCGAGTACATCAACATGATCACGGTTGCGGTGCTCGCCATCAACCTGTTCCTGGGTGGCTGGCACGCGGGCATCCCGGGGGTCCCGTCCGAGGGTCTGCTGGGCTTCGTGTTCTGGGGAGCCAAGGTCGCTTTCCTGCTGTTCGTCTTCATCTGGCTGCGCGGCACGCTGCCGCGCTTCCGCTACGACCAGCTCATGCACTTCGGCTGGAAGGTGCTGATCCCGGTGGCGGCGGTCTGGATCCTGATCACCGCCACGGGCGTGGCGCTCGCGGGCTGGTAGCGAGATGGACGCCATCCTCTTCTACGCCTCGGCCGCGCTCGCGGTCGTCTCCGCGCTGGTCGTGATCGGCCAGCGCAACCCGATCTACTCCGCCTTCGCGCTGATCGTCACGCTGTGCTCGCTCTCCGTGATCTTCGGTCTGCTCGGCTCGCCCTTCATCGCCGCGCTGCAGGTGATCGTCTATGCCGGCGCGATCATGGTGCTGTTCCTGTTCGTGCTGATGCTGCTCAACGTCAAGCGCGAGGCGGACGCCCCGGGGCGCGGCGGGCGCGCGCTGGGGGGCATCGCCATGGCGCTCGTGACGCTGCTCGTGGTGCAGGGAGGCACGGTGCTGCTGCGCTTTCAGCTGGTCCCGGTGGCCGAGTTCGACGCCTCCACCCAGAAGATGGCGCGGGTCCTCTTCTCGGCGCACTTCCTCTACGTCTTTGAGGCCACGTCGATCCTGATCCTGGCGGCCCTCGTGGGGGCGGTCGCACTCGCCCGGAAGGAGCCGTAGCCGCATGGAGCATCCGGCCTTCGTGCAGCATGCGGTCCTGCTGAGCCTCGTCCTCTTCGGCCTGGGGACGCTGGGCGTCTTCCTCCGCCGGAACGTGATCACCGTCCTGATGTGCGTCGAGCTGATGCTGAACGGCGTCAACCTCGCGTTCGTCGCCTTCAACCGGGCGGCCCCCGGCGGGACGCTCGACGGCCAGGTGCTGGTGTTCTTCGTGATGGTGGTGGCGGCGGCCGAGGCCGCGGTCGGCCTCGCGATCGTGATCGCGCTCCACCGCCACAAGGACACGCTCGACGTCGACGCGTTCAGCGTGATGAAGGGATAGGCCGTGCACGAGCTGACCACGGTCGACGTCGTCCTGCCGTTCTCGGTCCTGCTGCTGCCGCTCGCCGGCTTCGTCGTGCTGGCCTTCTTCGGCGACTGGATCAAGAGGGACAAGGAGGAGCACGGCGCCTGCTGGCTCGCCTGCGCCACCGTGATCGCCGCGTTCGGCCTCGCCGCCTTCACCAGCGTCAGGCTCTACGCTCTCGTGGGCGGCCGCGAGGGCCTGCACTTCTCACAGCCGTACCTCGGGTTCGACTGGATCGAGGCGGGCGGGTTCCGGGTGCCGATCAGCCTGCTGATCGACCCGCTCTCGGCGGTGATGATGCTGGTCGTGAGCGGCGTCGGCTCATTGATCCACGTCTACTCGATCGGCTACATGGCGCATGACGAGGACAAGGTCCGCTTCTTCTCCTACCTCAACCTGTTCACCTTCTTCATGCTGCTGCTGGTGATGAGCGGCAGCCTGCCGCTGCTGTTCATCGGCTGGGAGGGGGTGGGCCTGTGCTCCTACCTGCTGATCGGGTTCTGGTACAAGAAGGACAGCGCGTCCGCGGCGGGCCTCAAGGCGTTCGTCGTGAACCGCATCGGGGATGCCGGCCTGATCCTCGGGATGATCTACATCTTCCACGCCTTCGGCAGCCTCAACCTGGTGGACATCGCCGACAACGCCGGCTCGCTCGCGCCCGAGGCGCTCGGGCAGTGGGGGTCCGTCACGATCGCGTGCCTGCTGCTGTTCGTGGGTGCCATCGGCAAGAGCGCGCAGATCCCGCTCCACGTCTGGCTCCCCGACGCGATGGAGGGCCCGACGCCGGTCAGCGCCCTGATCCACGCGGCCACCATGGTGACGGCCGGCGTCTACCTGGTGGCGCGCCTCGGGCCGCTCTTTCATCAGTCGGAGACGGCGCTCTTGGTCGTGGCTGTCGTCGGCGCCGTGACGGCGCTCATGGCCGGCACGATCGCGATCGTCCAGACGGACATCAAGCGCGTGCTCGCCTACTCGACCGTGAGCCAACTCGGCTTCATGTTCCTGGCCGCCGGCATGGGGGCCTTCGGCGTGGCCGTGTTTCACCTCTACACCCACGCGTTCTTCAAGGCGCTCTTGTTCCTCGGTTCGGGCTCGGTGATCCACGCGATGTCGGGCGAGCAGGACATGCGGAAGATGGGCGGCCTGCGCCGGAAGATCCCGTGGACCTACTGGACGTTCCTGGTCGGGACGCTGGCGATCGCCGGGATCTGGCCGCTCGCGGGCTTCTTCAGCAAGGACGAGATCCTGCTGAGCGCGCTCCATCACCCCGTGCTGTTCGGGATCGCGCTCTTCACGGCGCTGCTGACCGCGGCCTACATGGCGCGGCTGCTGTTCCTGACTTTTTTCGGCGAGTTCCGCGGGGGGCACGAGGCCGAGCACCAGCTCCACGAGTCGCCCTGGTCGATGCTCGGTCCGCTCGTGGCGCTGGCGGCGGGCTCGATCGGCGCGGGCTTCCTGAAGATCCCGCACGTGGTTCAGCCGGTCTTCCGGCTCCCGGAGCCGCACGCCGCGCACGTGGCGTGGCTGCCGGTGGTGGCGACGCTCACGGGCGTCGCCGGCATCCTGATCGCCTGGTACCTGTACCTGGAGGTGCCCGAGCTGCGCGCCTGGCTCGCGCGGCCGCTACGGCCGGCGTTGCGCGTCTTCGATGCCAAGTACTTCTTCGACCACGTGTACGACGGCTTCGTCCGCCACGCCGTCGTGGGCGGCAGCGACCGGCTGCTCTGGAAGCGCGTGGATCAAGGAGCGATCGACGGCGCCGTCAACCGCGCCGCCAGCCTGACTCGGGCCCTGGCCGAGACGCTGCGCCCCGTCCAGACCGGCTTCGTGCGGCACTACGCGCTGCTGATGCTGGCGGGCGCGGTCGCGGTCGTCTCCTATCTGCTGGCGTCCGCCGCGCGGCCGTAGCATGGACCCCCAGGCCCCAAACCTGCTCACGCTGCTCGTGCTGCTGCCGGTCGCGGGTGCAGTCGTCATTGCGCTGACGCGCCGCGGTTCGGAATCGCTGCAGAAGCTCCTCGGCCTCGGCGTGTCGCTCGTGACGTTCGTGCTCTCGACGCGGCTCGTCAGCGTGTTCCGCGACACGGCCGCGATCCAGTTCGAGGAGCGCTACGCCTGGATCCCCGCCTGGGGCATCAGCTATCACGTGGGGATCGACGGTCTGTCGCTCTGGCTCGTGATCCTGACCACGTTCCTGACCCCGCTGTGCCTGCTCGGGTCCTGGAGTCAGATCGAGTCGCGCGTGCGCGAGTTCGTCGTCTTCATGCTGCTGCTCGAGGCCGGCATGATCGGCGTGTTCGTGGCGCTCGACCTGTTCCTGTTCTACGTGTTCTGGGAGGCGATGCTCGTCCCGATGTACTTCCTGATCGGGATCTGGGGCCACGAGCGCCGCATCTACGCGGCGGTCAAGTTCTTCTTGTACACCTTCGCCGGCAGCGTTCTGATGCTGGTGGCGTTCCTGGTCCTGTACCGGGCGTCGGGGCTCGCCAGCTTCGACATCCCGGCGCTGGTGGCGGCTCCCGTCGACCCGGCGCTCCAGACGTGGCTGTTCCTCGCCTGCGCGCTCGCGTTCGCGATCAAGGTCCCGATATGGCCGTTCCACACCTGGCTGCCCGACGCGCACGTCGAGGCGCCGACCGCGGGCTCGGTGATCCTGGCCGGCGTGCTGCTGAAGATGGGCGGCTACGGCTTCCTGCGGCTCGCGATCCCGCTCTTCCCCGACGCCGCGGTGCGCCTGGCGCCGCTCGTGGGCGTGCTCGCCGTGATCGGCATCGTGTACGGGGCGCTGGTGTCGCTCGTCCAGCCCGACCTCAAGAAGCTGGTGGCCTACTCGTCCGTCTCCCACCTGGGCTTCGTGATGCTCGGGATCGCGGCGCTCTCGACCACCGGCGTCACGGGCGCCGTCTACCAGATGCTCAACCACGGCGTCTCGACCGGCGCGCTGTTCTTCCTGGTCGGCATGCTCTACGACCGGCGCCACACGCGCCTGATCTCGGAGTTCGGAGGGCTGCGCGCCGTGATGCCCTGGTACTTCGTGGTGTTCCTGCTGGTGAGCCTGTCGTCGATCGCAGTGCCCGGCACCAACGGCTTCGTGGGCGAGTTCCTGATCCTGATGGGCGCGTGGACGTTCAGCCCGTGGATGGTGGCGACGGCGTCGCTCGGCGTGATCCTGGCGGCCGGCTACATGCTGTGGATGGTGAAGCGGGTCTTCTACGGCGAGCTCAGCAACCCGAAGAACCACGGCCTGCCCGACCTCTCGGCGCGCGAGGCGACGGTGCTGCTGCCGCTCGTGGCGCTCACGATCGTGATGGGCGTCGCGAGCCCGCTGTTCACCCGGCGCATCGAGCCCGCCGCGGACGCGCTCGTGCGGCAGGTGCGCGAAGCGAAGCAACCGGGTCCGGCGGCGATCGCGTCGGTGCCGACGCCTGCGGCCGGGGAGGTCCCGGGAGCCGGTGGCGGCCCGGTCGCGGGAGCGCGGCGATGAGCGCCGATCTCGATCTGCGTCCGATCATCCCCGCCGCGATCGTGGCGGTGACCGGCGTCCTGGTCCTGCTGGCCCAGGCCTTCACGCCGAAGGGCCACAGCTCGCCCTCGTCGGCGCTGTCGCTCGCGGGGCTCGCGGGCGCGCTGTTTTCGGTGTGGCTGATCGGAAAGGGCGCCCCGGCCGACGCGGTCCTGGCGGGCGCCGTCGCGGCCGACGCGCTCTCGCTCTTCCTCCACGCCGTGATCCTCGCCGTCGCGATCGTGACCGTGCTGCTGTCGCCCGGCTACCTGCGCGCGAACGGCCTGGAGCGCGGCGAGTACTACGCGCTGCTGCTGTTCTCGGTCGTCGGCATGCTCGGCCTCGTCTCGAGCCTGGAGCTCGTCTCGATGTTCGTGGCCCTCGAGATCATGTCGGTCGCGCTCTACGGCATGGCCGGGCTCGACCGCTCGCGCAGCGAGAGCCAGGAGTCGGCGCTCAAGTACTTCGTCACGGGTGCTTTCGCCTCGGCCTTCTTCCTCTACGGGGTGGCGCTCGTCTACGGCGTGAGCGGCAGCACCTCGCTCGAGCGGGTGAACCGCGCGCTCGGCGTGCTCGGTCCCGACGCGGTCCCGCTCGCGATCCTGGGCGCGGCGCTGCTGCTGGTGGGCTTCGGCTTCAAGATCGCGAGCGTTCCCTTCCATATGTGGGCGCCCGACGTCTACGAGGGGGCCCCGACCACCGTCACGGCGTTCATGTCGGCGGGGGTGAAGGCCGCCGCCTTCGGCGCGCTGCTGCGCGTCTTCGACTACGGTCTCGCGAGCCTCGCCGGTCGCTGGCAGCCGCTCGTGGCCGTGCTCGCGATCGTCACGATGCTGCTCGGCAACTTCGCGGCGCTCGCGCAGACGAGCCTGAAGCGGCTCTTGGCCTACTCGTCGATCGCGCACGCGGGCTACCTGATGACGGCACTCGTGGCGGCGCCGGGCCTCGCCGTCGAGGCCATCCTCTTCTACCTGGTGGCGTACGCGGCCGTGAACCTGGGAGCCTTCGGAGTGATCGCCGCGCTGTCGCGCGACGGCCGCGAGCCGGTCACCGCCGCCGACCTGGCCGGCCTCGCCGATCGCCGTCCCGCGCTGGCCGCGGCCCTCACGCTGTTTCTCGTCTCGCTCACCGGGATCCCGGTGACGGCCGGCTTCGTCGGCAAGTTCTATCTGTTCAATGCGGCGGTCGCGTCCGGCTGGGTGGTGCTCGCCCTCGTCGGCGTCCTGACGAGCGTCGTGTCCGCCTACTACTACCTGCGCATCGTTGTCGCGATGTACATGGAAGAGCCGGTCGGCGAAGACCCCTGGGCCGCCGTCTCGCCAGCCGCGGCGCTGGCGCTCGCGCTCTCGGCGGGCGTCACGCTGCTCTTCGGCCTCTGGCCCGCACCGGTCCTGACGCTCGCGCGTCTCGCGGGTCGGAGCCTGTTCTAGGCCCACAGCTCTGCATAGCCCTTCGCCCCACCCCGCTGGGGGCCCGACGGCAGACGATCTACTTCATCTCGAGCCGGCATAGCGCCAGCATGGGTTATAATGGCCACAGGAGTGGCCACATGAAAGTGAGCAGCGTCCGCGAGTTCCGCGACGGCGCGACGCGCTTGTTACGCTCGCGCGACCCGATCCTGATCACGCGCCGGGGCCGTCTCGCCGGTATCTTCTTCCCCCGGCCCGAGTCGTCGCTGCCGATCGAGCTCAAGAAGGAGATCTTTCCGGCGCTCGCCGCGGACGTCGCTCGTCAGCTCAAGAAGCGGCGGGTCACCGAGGCCGAGGTCCTCGCCGACTTTGAGGCCTGGCGCAAGACCCGGCGTGCGGCTCGTCGCCGACGCTAACGTTCTGCTCGCCGCCGTGCTGGGCGGCGCCGCGGCCCGCGTGCTGCGCCACCCGCGGGTCGAGGTGGTGCTGGCGGCTGCGGGGGTGCTCGAGGAGGTTCACGAGTACGCAGTCAGCCTCGCACGGAAGAAGAATCTGCGGGTCGACACGATCCTGACGGCGGTCGTCTCGCTGCCCGTGATCGTGGTCGAACGAAGCGCCTACGCGGGAAGCCTCAGGGAAGCCGAGACGCGAATCGCGAAGCGTGATCCCGACGACGTGGACACGCTCGCCCTGGCGATCCGACTCGGGCTCCCGGTGTGGTCGAACGACGACGACTTCAAGGGGACCGGTGTGACCTGGTACACCACCGCACGCCTCCTCGCGGCGTTAGACGCTAGGTAGCGGCGCCTTCAGCCGAGCAACGGGCCGAGCACGAGCGGGTCCACGGCGATGCCGTGGAGGTAGACGCGCCACTGCAGCATCGGCTCGGGAGCGAGCCCGGTCTGGCCCGACAGGCCGACCACGGCCGCGGCGGCCACGCTGTCGCCCTCGCGCACCGCGACGGTCGAGAGGTGGTGGAGCACGCTCACCACGCCCTGGCCGTGGTCGATCGCGACCGTGCCGCCCGCTAGCGTGAGCAGGCCGGCGAACAGGACGTTTCCTGCCGCGGGCGCGCGGACGGGCGTCTGGATCGGGACGGGGTAGTCGACACCCCGGTGCCGCTCGCCCTGCAGCCCGTCGAAGCGGCTCTCCACCTCCGCGGCCCCGGTGTAGGTCCGCGGCTCGCCGAAGCCGCTGCCGACGCTGCCGACCGGCGGGACTAGCAGCCCTGGTGCCGGCGCCGAAAGCGCCGTGCGCAGGCAGGCCAGCAGCCTTCGCGCGTCACGCAGCGTCTCCTCGCGGCTGACGAGCGCGCGCTGCTCCTCGCTCAGGTACACGTAGCGTGAACGGTACTCGCGCGGCCCGATCGTGATCGGGATCGCGATGCGCTGCTCGCCGCCGCGCGACGCGATCCCGACGCCCAGGGTGGCCGGACCGGGCACGGCGCTCGCCGCCACCGGCACGAGGGCGCGCGGCACACCCCGCTCGGAGTAGAAGGGCGCGCGCCGCCCGTCGAGCAGCGCCCACGCAGCCCCGAGGCGGCTGCGTGACGAGAGCCGCACGACCACGACGCCGCCGGGGAAGGCCTGCGACACGTCGATCCGAACGGTGACCCGGCCAACGCGCCGGACGACTTCCTGCGCCGCGGCCGGAGCGTCCCCGAGCGCCGCCAAAAACAGGACGGGGAAGACGACGCGCGTCACCCTGGGGGCGAACGCCCCACGCCCGGGGGCCCGCCGTCTCGAAACGGCAGAGGTCATCGAGCCGCAGCCACCAGGGCCGAGAGCAGAGGCGCTTCCTCGTCGGGGCGGATCGTGCGCAGGTCGATCAGCACGCGGCCGTCCGCAACGCGCACCACCACGGGCGGCGCGCCGCGGCGGAGGGCCCCCGCCATCGCGTCGGCGCCGCGGGGTCCGGGGTCGAGCGCGATCGCGGTGGTGGCGAGACCCAGGTCGGGCGCGGCGCCTCCGCCAACAGCCGACTCGCTCGGGGCGAGCGACGGTGCGAGGGCCGGCGCGGCTGCCGCGAGCTCACGGGCGAATCCTTCGGCGCGCGCCCGCAGCTCGGCCGGCGGCGCTGTGATCATCCGCAGCACCGGCAGCCGCTCGTGTGCGCGCCCCTGCTCGTGCTCGACGAGCGTCGCGTCGAGCGCCGCGAGCGTCATCTTGTCGACGCGCAGCGCGCGATAGAGCGGGTTCTTGCGCATCGGCTCGACGCACGCCCGGCGGCCGCCCACGATCCCGGCCTGGGGGCCGCCCAGCAGCTTGTCGCCGCTGAACGTCACGACGTCGGCCCCTCGCCGGAGCGCCTCCGCGGCGGTGGGCTCGCTCGCGAGCGTCCCCGCGAGCGGCGTGATGAGCCCGCTGCCCTGGTCCTCCAGCAGCGGGACCCCGGCCTCGCGTGCGAGCGCCGCGAGCTCCTCGATTCCCGGCTGTTCGGTGAAGCCCACGATCCGGAAGTTGCTCGGGTGGACCTTCAGGACGAGGCCGGTCTCGGGCGTGAGCGCGCCACGAAAATCGGCGAGCCGCGTCCTGTTGGTCGTCCCAACTTCGACGAGCCGCGCGCCGCCCTTGCGGAGCACGTCGGGGATCCGGAACGAGCCCCCGATCTCGACCAGCTCGCCACGGCTCACCAGCACGTCGCGACCCTCGGCAAGGGTGTTGACGGCCAGCAGCACGGCGGCGGCGCAGTTGTTCACGACGACGACCGCTTCGACGCCCAGCAACTCCCGCAGGCGCGCCTCGGCATGCAGCTCGCGCGCGCCGCGCTCGCCGCGGGCCAGGTCGTACTCGAGGTTCGAGTACGACGCGGCGATCTCGGCCACACGCAGAGCGGCCTCCGCCGAGAGCGGGGCGCGGCCCAGGTTGGTATGGACCACGACGCCGGTGGCATTGAGCACGCGGACGAGCGATGGCCGCTCGGCCGCCGCGATCCGCGCCGCGACGTCGTCGGCCAGGCCCGCCACGGCTTCCGGGACGCCCTCGGACCCGCGCGCGGCGCCCTGGCGCAACGCTTCGAGCGCCTCGCGCAGGGCGCGCCGCACCGCGGTTCGGCCGTGCACGTCCACGAGCGGCTGCAGCTCGGGCCTCTGCAGGGCCTGGTCGACGGAGGGGAGCAGCCGGCGCGGGTCCACGTCGGTCGTCGCGGGCATGAAGAGAATATTACACGTGATATCCTCGCGGCCATGGGTCGCGAGCGCCCGCCGGACTTCGCGGATCGCCTGCCCCGCGTGGTCCCCAAGGAGGAGCCGGACATCTCGCCGCTCTCCGACGAGATGGCGGAGCTGCTTTACCCCGGCCGAAGGCCGCGGCCGTTCCGCATCGGCCTGCGCTTCGACCGGTTCGACGGGCCCGGCCTCGAGCGGGCGCTCGCGCTCGCCCGGCAGTCTCCCGTCTACCGCGAGGAGCCGGGACGTGACGGCCCGGTGTACCACGCCGCGTTCGACGCCACGGGCGCGCGCACCCTGCTCAATCTCTTCGAGGTCGTGAAGGAGCGCCCCGACCTCGAGGTGCGCATCGACGGCAAGAAGCTGCCGTACGCGCACGAGCTGTGGCTGCCGCTGTTCTGGATGTTCGTCGGAGGCGACGCGTAGTGGCGCTCCAGGAAGACCTCGACCGCATCGACGTCATGCTGCGCCAGCTCCATGTCAAGTGGGACCTCTTCTTCAACGGCGCCGAGAAGAAGCCGCCGAGCGAGCTGCAGACGCAGGTGGAGACGCTGATCCGGCGCCACTCCAACGCGGAGATCCGCAACAACGGCGACCGCTTTCGCTTTCAGGGCCTGACCGCGCGCTACACCACGTTCAACGAGCTGTGGCAGAAGAAGCTCCGGGCGCGCGAGGAGGGACGGCTCTACGGCATGCACGGCCTCAAGGCCGAGAAGATGACGCCGCCGGGCCCCGCGCTCAACCTGTCCTTCAAGCCCGAGGCGCCCCAGGAGTTCCGCGTGAGCGACCCCGCGCGCGACACCGCGGCCGTGCGCGCGCTCTACGAGAGGTTCGTCGAGGAGCGCAAGCGCGTCGGCGAGACGCAGGCGCCGGCGTTCGACAGCTTCCAGGCGCTGATCGGCAAGCAGGCCGAGAAGATCCGCAGCGAAAAGGGCGCGCAGGCCGTCGACTTCCGGCTCGAGACGAAGGACGGCAAGGTGTCGCTCAAGGCCAAGGTCGTGAAGTGAGGCCGTGAGGCGCGCGCTTCCCGTCCTCTTGATCCTGCTCAGTCCCGCGCCGCGGGCCGTGGCCTGGCCCGCCGAGACGATGGGCGCGCTCTCGCGCGACGCGCGCAAGCTGCTGCCTCGCTCGCTGAGCCGCTTGCTCGGCGAGCGCGAGAGCCAGCTGCTCGACGAGACGCGTCGCTTCCCGCCCGAGCTCTCGCGGGCGCTCGCGCAGGACCTGCCCACCGGACGGCTCCGCCCGGAGACGATCCAGGCGCTCCTGGCCCAGGCCGAGCGCGCGTTCCAGCTCTTGAAGGAAGGCCAGGCGAGCGAGGGTCTCGTGCGGCTCGGCGGCCTGCTGCGCATCCCCGCCGACCTGTCGGATCCAGTGCTGGCGGTCGGGCCCGAGGGCTGGCCGGCCGGCGTCACGCGCGAGTACTACGCCCTCTTCGGCGCCAACCTCGGCCGGATGCCGGTGGTGCTCGACGATCCCGCGGCGCTCGAGCTCTCGCGCCAGGAGCTGCCGGCGCTGTGGCAGTCGCTCGTCGACCGCAGCCGCTCCCAGGTGCCCGTGATCCGTGGCGAGCTCTTCAAGGACGGCCGCGTCGTCGACCATCGCCGGCTCGACTACCGTTCGCCCGCCTGGGCCGTCTCCTCGCTCGCGTACTCGCGCGCGGTGACCGGCGCCGCCGCCACCTGGCTCGCCGTGTGGCGCGAGGCCAACGGCGACACCACGCGGATGCCGCGCGCCCGCGAGGTACAGCCCCAACCCGAGCCGCCGCCGCTCGCCAAGTAGATGCCCGCCCACCACGAAGGCCCCATGATCCGCAGGGCGCTCCTGT
>Ga0247727_10010499_pt1 | contig 16400 bp, 11 predicted proteins | sample WisWelCaveWW1625_FD_202498 | JGI IMG/M metagenome (GOLD analysis project Ga0247727, IMG submission 202498) | Biofilm microbial communities from Wishing Well Cave, Virginia, United States - WW16-25 | ecosystem: Environmental > Aquatic > Deep subsurface > Groundwater > Cave microbial mat | place... | reverse complement strand
GACCCGCTCGGTGACGACGAAGCCCGTCGGCATCCGTTGTCAAGCTGGGAGGGGTGCCGATGGCTACTGCGCCGTGGATCGTCTCGGACGAGCTGTGGGAGTTGGTCGAGCCGTTGCTTCCGAAAAGGGGAGCGGCGCTTTCGCTACCCGGGCCGAAAGCGCCTGTGCGACCGCCAGGCGCTGCAAGGAATCCTCTTCGTCCTGCACACGGGGATCGCCTGGACTCACCTGCCCCAGGAGCTCGGCTTCGGATCGGGCGTCACTTGCTGGCGCCGGCTCGACGAGTGGCAGAGGGCAGGAGTGTGGGAGCGTCTGCACGTGGAGCTGCTTTCCAGGCTGCGGGCGGCAGGCGAGATCGAGTGGTCGCGGGCTGTGGTCGACTCAAGTCAGATCCAAGCGAAAAAGGGGGCTCCGAAACGGGCCCGAGCCCGGTCGACAGAGGCCGTCCGGGCTCCAAGCACCACCTTCTCGTCGACGCGGGCGGCATCCCTCTTGCCTGGAGCGTGACCGGCTCCAACCGCAACGACATCGAGCAGCTGCTCCCCCTCGTCGAGGCCGTACCGTCGGTCGCAGGCACTGTCGGACACCCGCGGCGTAGGCCGACAAGCGTCGTCGGAGACCGCGGCTACGACTCGGACCGCCACCGCGAGGAGCTGCGCAAGCTGGGCATCACGCCTCTGATCGCCCGCCGCCAGACCGAGCACGGCTCAGGGTTGGGGCGCGTCCGCTGGGTGGTCGAGCGAACCTTCGCCCACCTCCACAACCTCAAACGACTACTCGTCCGCTACGAGCGGCGAGCCGACATGCACAAGGCGTGCTCGCCCTCGGCTGCTGCCTGATCTGCTTCCGCCGGCTCAGGAGCTCAATCTGAAACGACTTCTTAGGGATCTGCCGCCGTCAGGCGGATCGCCGCCCTCCTTGCGGGGTAATTGAGAGCGGATTGCCCACTTGCGGGCCAACACTGCGAAGGCCGCCAGTCAGGGGGTGGCGGCCTTCGCGTCAGGGGGAGAGGAGAAGGGGAAGTCTCTCCGTCACCCATGGTGTTCCGGGCGTCGGACGACACTCCTGCCGGCGTCCGTACACTCGTCCTGTGACGGCACCGCTGACGAGCCTCGCCAAGGCCGGCGGCTGCGCTGCGAAATACTCTGCCGCGCGCCTGGAGACGCTTCTGCAGGCGCTGGCTCCGGCCGACGCGGCCGACCTGCTGGTCGGCCTCGACCCCGCCGACGATGCGGCCGTCTACCGGCTCGACGACGACCGGGCCCTCGTCTTCACCGTCGACTTCTTCCCGCCGGTCGTCGACGACCCGCGTGTCTACGGCCGGATCGCGGCGGTCAACGCGCTCAACGACGTGTACGCGATGGGCGGCACGCCGCTTCTGGCGCTGTCGGTGACCGCGTTCCCGGAGGAGCTCCCGATCGAGGTTCTCGGCGAGGTGCTCGCCGGGGCGGAAGAAGCGGTGCGCGAGGCGGGTGCGATCCTGGCCGGAGGGCACACGATCAGGGACACGGAGCCGAAGTACGGGCTCGCCGTCGTCGGCACCGTGCACCCGGACGGCGTGTGGACGAAGAGCGGTGCCCGGCCCGGCGATGCCATCTTCCTGACGAAGCGGCTGGGGACGGGGCTCGTGCTGCAGGCCCAGCGTGAGGGGCGCGCGCCCGACGGGGCACTCGAGGCGGCGATCGAGTCGATGACGACGTCCAGCCGAGACGCGGCCGAGGTCCTGCGTCCGCATGTGCCGAGCGCGGTCACGGACGTGAGCGGGTTCGGTCTCGCCGGTCACGCGCACGAGACAGCGTCGCGCAGCGGCGTTCGCCTGGTGCTGGACGCCGGAGCGTTGCCCGCGTTGCCGGGGGCGCTGGATCTCGCTGCGGCGGGCATCCGCACCGGTGGCGACCACCGCAACCGGGAGTTCGCCGGCCCACACGTCGACAGCACGGCCGCCGCCCACGTCGAGGCGTTGGCGTACGACCCGCAGACCGCAGGCGGTCTGCTGATTACCCTCCCCGCGGACCGTGCGCCGGTGCTCGAGGCTGCGTTCTCGGCGGCGCGCCTGGACCTGTGGCGGATCGGGCGCGTGGAGTCGGGTTCAGGCATGACCCTCATCTAGCAGACGTACACTCGCGACATGGTCAGGAGCGCGCGCAGTCCTGTCCCGCCGAAGCGGTTCTTACGCCTCGCGGCCACCTCACTCGGGACCCTCTACGTCGTCGTCACCTCGGGCGCATTCGTGCGTCTTACGGCCTCCGGTCTCGGCTGCGACAACTGGCCGCGCTGCGGCGACAAGCCGTATCCGGAGCAGGGCTTCCACGCCTTCGTGGAGTTCGGCAATCGGCTGGTGGCGCTCATCGGGATCCTGCTCGCGCTCGTCGTGTGGCTCGCGGCGCGGCGGGTCGACGGTCTCCCACGCTGGGTGCGACGGACGGCGCTCGCCGCCTTCCTCGGCACCGTCGCGCAGATCCCGCTCGGAGGCGTGACCGTGATCCTCGAGCTCCACCCTCTCGCCGTGATGGCGCACTTCCTGCTCGCGCTCGTCGTCGTGTGGCTCGCCACCATCGTCACGCTCGAGGCGTGGAGCCACGCGCGCGGCCGCGGCGAGCCTGTCGGGCCGCGGTGGTGGCGGCGTGTCGCGGCGACCGCGATCCCCGTGTGCCTCGCACTCGTCGTCACGGGCGCCGTGGCCACGGCCTCGGGCCCTCACTCCGGCGGCGACGACATCCGCCGGCTGGGCGTTCCGGTCACCGACGCCGTCTGGGTGCACGTGCGGGCGACCGCCGTCTACGGCGTCGCGCTCGTCCTCGTCGGAACCTGGCTGGCCCTCCACCGGCGTCAGGCCCCCGGGCTGGTGCGGCTCGGCATAGCGTTGCTCGCTGTACTGGGAGCGCAGATGCTTGTCGGCGAGGTTCAGTATCGCAACGCGCTGCCGTGGGGGCTCGTCCTCGCCCACGTCTTCCTCAGCGCGACGATCTGGACGCTGACCGTCGCCATCGTCCACGCGCTGTGGCGTCCGCCCCTCCCGCTGCTCGGCCCGTCGCCCGAGACGAGTCGCGCCAGTAGGCTTCGAGCGTGGAGACCGAGCTCCGCGTCGCCAAGCGCCCCGCGCTCACCCGGCCCGTCCTGATCGCGGCCTTCAAAGGCTGGAACGACGGCGGCCAGGCCGCAACCGTCGCGGCAGGCTTCCTGGCCCGGCAGTGGGAGGCCGAGCGGTTCGCCGACATCGACCCCGAGGGATTCGTCGACTTCCAGGCGGTGCGGCCGACGGTATCCCTCGACGAGGGCACGACGCGCCGGGTCGAGTGGCCGGAGAACGTGTTCCTGCACGCCGCTATCCCCGGTCTTGACCGCGATGCCGTGATCCTGCTCGGGGTGGAGCCGAACTACCGCTGGCGCGCCTTCACCGACCTCGTCACCGGGCTCGCGGCCGACCTCGGCGTTGAGCTCGTCGTCACGCTGGGCGCCTTGCTCGCCGACGTCCCGCATACCCGTCCCGCGCCGGTGACAGGGGCCGCCACCGACCCGAAGCTCGTCGAGGAGCTCGGGCTCCAGCTCTCACGGTACGAAGGCCCGACCGGCATCGTCGGCGTTCTCCACGACGCCTGCCGACGTCGCGAGATCCGATCGGTCAGCCTCTGGTCGGCCGTTCCTCACTACGTCTCGCTCGTGCCCAGCCCTCGCGCCGCGAAGGCACTGTGCGAGCGGCTCGCCGCCCTGCTGGACGTCTCCGTCGATGTCGCCGAGCTGGCCGAGGCGGAGACGGCATACGCCGTCCAGGTGAGCGAGGCAGTGGCCTCCGATGCGGAGACCGCCGCCTACGTCGAGGAGCTTGAGCGTCGCGCCGACACGATCGACCTGTTCACGGAGGCGGGCGACCTGCCGACCGGCGATGCGCTCGCGGCGGAACTGACGCGATTCCTGCGGGAGCGCGAGCAACGCGGCGAGGACACCCCGCCGGGACCTGCCTGACCGGCGCAAGACCGGAATCCGCTCCCGCAGGGGGACATGCTTCAGCTTGACCCCCTCCCTCGCGCAAAGATCCCTAAACGCGTCCGCTTCCCGGCCCCGGCGGCGTGTCGTTCAGCATCACCCAGGTCGTTCTAGGCAGCGGCTTCATCGGGGGCGACCGCCGGAGGGCCGGCGTTGTCGGTGTTGACATCCCCACTCCGCTCCGCGGTCGCTGCCGCGGTCTCGGGAGTGCGCTTCTTGCGCCGGCGGCGCCGCGATTTGCGGGCAGGCGCCTTGGGCGCCGGCAGGTTGTCTGCGAGCGCGTTCGCGATCTCCACGATCGGCCCGATGTCCTCGCGCGCCTGGTCGAGCAACCCGTTCGCCCGGAGCGTATACCCCTCCGCCGAGGCAAGCAGCGCGGCCGCGACCTGCAGCGGCAGCGCCAGGGCGATCCGGGACATCTGCGAGACGTTCTCCTCATGCCGGTGCCCGCGAGAGTTTGCGACTGCGCCGAGCACCCGCTTCGCCTCCGGGAACTCCTGGCTGCCCTTCCGGTCGAGCGTCTTGCGGACGGCGCGGGCGAGCCGCCACGTCCAGCGGACGAGGATCTGGTCCGGTGCGTTCGCCTTGCCGTCGCCGATCGCGCGCAGCAGCACGCGTACCCCTGAGGTTCGGTCCTTCTCCCACGGCGGAGCCTGCGTCACAAGGGTCACCAGGTCGTCGAAGTCAGCGCGATCGACCGGGACGCCGACTCGGTCGGCGAGCGCGGTCATGCGCAGGCGCCGGTTCGGGTTCTCGGCCGCGCAGGTGGAGAGGAAGGTCTCGAGCGCTCCCTTGCCCGCGCGGCCTTCGGCGAACTTGCGCGCGAACTCGGCCCGCTGGTCGAAGCGAATCTGGCGACCCGCGACCGTGGCCCAGAAGCGCTGCTCGTCGTCGTCCAGGAACTTCGGATCGACTCGCTGCCATTCGCGCTGGATGACGGTGAGGCGCCGGCGGACGTCGGGCGTGACCGGAACGAGCCAAGGCGCCGGCGACAACCGTCGGCGGGCACGGCGCTGCGAGCGACGCCGCGGGGCGGGCGTCACCCTTGCGCCCTCGCGGTAGAAATCCGAGTCGAGAAGCGAGTGCAGCGAGATCACGCGTTCGGCGTGCGTCGAGCCCTTGGGCACGAAGTCGACGACGACCCCTGCCTCCTTGCGCGGATGCATGCGCATGATGCGGCCGATCCGTTGCTGGTAGACGCGGCGTGACGCCGTCGGCGCAAGGTGCATGCAGACGGTGGCGCGTGGCGAGTTCCATCCTTCCGCGAGCAGCTGCGCGTTGACGAGGACGTTGATCTCGCCGCGCTCGTACGCAGCGAGCGTCTCGGCGAGCTCTCGCGGCGGCGTGCGGCCCGAGACGGCGGTGGCCTTGATGCCGGCGGCGCGGAACTCCTGTGCCAGGTTGTAGGCGTGCTCAACGCCGGCCGCGTAGACGATGCCGGGCGTGGGGCCGAAGCGGTCGCGGTACAGGCTGGCGGCAGCCTGGTTGAGCGCCTGGTGGTCGAGTGCCGCGGCCAGCGCGCGCTCCTCGAAGTCGCCGCCCACGATCGGGACGGAGTTGATCGCCGCTACCGGAGGCACTCGCAGGCAGCGGAGCGGCGCGATCAGCCCACGGCGCGCGGCGTCGTTGAGCGGCAGATCGTCGACCGAGGCGGGGAAGACGTCAGATACCTGCTTCGCGATCAGCTGCTCCGTCGCCGTCATGCCGATGTACAACGGCTCGGAGAAGGCGCGGATCGCGGCCGACGTCTTCTCGCCGAGCGCGGTGTGTGCCTCGTCGCAGATTACGAGCTGGTAGGCCTCGCGCGAGAGCTCGGCACCGTGCCGCGCGAACCAGGCATACGTCTGAATCGTGATCGGGTCGTGGAGCTGCGGCTCCGAGCCCTTGTCGATCGCAGGCACGAGGCGGTCGCCGTAACCCTCGGTCGTGAGGTCGCGCTGGAACTGGGAGACGAGGAGCCGGCGGTGCGTGAGGATGAGGACGCCGAGCGAGCGCGCCGCCTCGATGAATCCCGCGGCGGCGATCGTCTTGCCCGAGGCCGTGGGGTGACGGAAGCGGTAGCGTCGTACCGCCCCCGGGTCGTCGCCGTGATCGCTCGACGCATCGACGTCCTCGTCGACGAAGCCGGCGTCGAGGTCGTCATCATCGAGCTCGTCCGGCTCGTCCTCGCCCTCCACGGCGTGTCCATTGCCGCCGTTGCCGTTCTCCTCGACCCCCCTCTGAGTGGCGGCGATCAGCTCGGTCAGCATCCCCGCCAGCGCGTCGACCTGATGCCGGCGCAGCTCGGTGCCGGACGACGTTTCCTGCGTCTCCGCCGCCAGCACCCGCTCGAGGCCGAGCATCAGCCCGTAACGCACCTTCCAGCGGGACGAGGGCCTACTGCGACCACTTTCGATCTCGGCCAGCGCATCGTCGAGCGCCGCCCGGCGTGCCGTCCCGGGTGCGAGCGCGGCGGCGGGCTCCTCGCCGGAGTGGAGGAAAGGCTCACCCACCCAGGCTTCCGCGCGCCTAGCAGCGGCCGCGTGTTGTGCGGACGAGTCCGACGTCGTTACAGGTTGGAATGTGGCTTCCTGCATGGGCGCAGCACACGCGCCGTGTGCCGCTTCGTGATGGGAGTCGGCGTGCTCGCGCGATCAGTGCGATCGAGCCTCGCCGCTAGGTCAGAGCGTAGCGCAAGGAACCGGACTGCGCAGGACCGAGATGCGCCGGTAGGAAAAGCACGCCCCGGCCAAAGGCCGGGACTAAGACTGCACACCCCGGCCGCACCGGGGCTGAAACTGCACACCCCGGCCATAGGCCGGGGCTCAGGCCGTACCCTTCCCCGAGCATGAGCCGGCGTACGCGCGTTCTGGGGACGCTCGCCCTCACCGGGGGCGCCGTCGCGTATCTCGTCTGGAAGATCGACGTCGGCACGACCGTCGATGCCCTCGTCGACGCCAACCTCTGGTGGTTCGCGCTCGCCGTGGCGATCATGGTTGGCACAGTCCCCTTCCAGGCGCTCCGGTGGAGCTGGCTGCTCAAGGCGCAGGGCATCCACGAAAAGCTGCCGTGGCTGACGCGCTCGTACCTCGTCTCGTACACGGCCGGGCAGCTGCTGCCGACGGCGATCGGGGGCGACGCAGTGCGGGTCGTGGAATCGGCGCGGCGCCACCCTGGCAGGGTCGGCGACCTGACGGCGATCGTCGCCCTCGAGCGTGGTCTCGGCGGCGCCGCCACACTCCTGCTCGGCGCCGTCGGCTTCCTGCTCGCCGTCGGCCACTACGACGTGTCCGCGTACATCTGGATCGAAGGCGTGTTCGTCCTTGGTACCTTCGCGTTGCTCTTTCTCTTCTTCTCGCGCGCCGCGCGGCCGCTGCTGCGGCGCACGCAGCCGCTGCTGGTACGGCTCCGGCTTGACCGCGCGCTGCGCGCCTTCTACGACGGCATCCACCACTACCGCGGCCACGCGCGCCTGCTGTGGGGCGCCTTCGCCTACACCACGGCCCTGCAGGCCGTCCGCGTGCTGGCGATCTGGGCCGCGGCCCAGGCGGTCGGGATCGAGCTCGGCCCGCGCATCTACTACGTGATGGGCCCCCTGTTCTTCCTTGTCATGCTCGTCCCGTTCACTCTCAACGGCTTCGCCGTCCGTGAGGCGTTCTTCGTCAGCTTCCTCGGCTCGGTTGGCGTCGGCGCCGACGAGGCCTTCGCCGCCGGCTTCCTCTTCTTCCTCGTCACCGTCGCGATGGCGCTGCCGGGCGCGGCGATCCTGCTTCGCGAGGGACTACGACCGAACCCGCGAGCCGAGCATGGCTGACCTGCGGGGTGTCGCGGCCGTCGTCGTGACGTATGACGCCCTCCCCTGGATCGAGCAGTGCCTGCAGAGCCTCGAGGGCGTGGAGACTGTGGTCGTCGACAACGGCTCCCGCGACGGCACCGTCGCCGTCGTACGTGAGCGCTTCCCTGCGGTGCGCGTCGTCGAGCAGGAGAACCTCGGCCTTGCCGCCGGCTGGAACCGGGGCATCGAGGAGACGCAGAGCGATCACGTCCTGATCGTCAACGCCGACGCCTGGCTCGTCGGCGGCGCGCTCGACGCTCTCATGCAGACGATCCAGCGCCGGGCGCGTGCGGCCTGGGTGAGCCCCCGCCTGCGGAACCCCGACGGCACGCTGCAGCGTTCCGTGCGGGGCTGGCCGAGCGTCTGGCGCCTCGCCACCGAGTACCTCTTCCTGCGCAAGCTCGCTCCCCACTCGCGAGCCCTGAACGCCTTCTACGGCGCCGGCTTCGACCACGCGAGCGAGCAAGCGGTCGAGTGGGCGATGGGCTCGTGCATGCTCGTGCGCCGTGCGTCGCTCGAGGACATCGGGTTGTTCGACCCCGACTTCTTCCTCTTCAGCGAGGAAACCGACTGGTGTCGCCGCGCACGGGATGCGGGCTGGGAGGTCGTGTTCACGCCCGCGGCGGAGTGCGTTCACGTGGGCGGTGCCTCGCACGGCGGCCGGCTGTTCCGCGAGAATCTGAGCGGCCACCTGCGCTATCTGCGCAAGCACGAGGGACTACGGACCGCTGAGCGCGCACGCCGGCTGTTGCGCTCGGCACTCAGGTTGCGCGCACTGCTCTTCCGCGGGGAGCGCGGCGCCATGTACCGAGACGCTGCGACCTGGCTCGCGAGCGGCGACGTCGACGCGTTGCTGCGCCGATGAGACGCTCTGTGGCAACTCTCCGATTCACGTGTTTCGTCGGCGCCGGCCGCCACAGCGGCCGCTTTAGGGGTTGTCGCGATCCCGGATCTGCCTTCGCAGATCCGGGATCTGCGGGGCTGGCATGAGCGGGCTGCTGCTGTACGTCCGGCTGCTGCTGGCGACCGGCGTGGTGCTCGCGCCGGGCTGGCTGATCGCACGCGCTCTGGGGGTGCGCGGCATGGCCGCCTCGCTCGCGTGGGGCCTCGTGGCCGTCTTCGGAGCGCTGGCGGCCACCATCGTCCTCTCCGCCTCGCTGACATTGACGCTCGTCCTTCTGCTGGCGGTCGGCGTGGCAGCAGCGCCGCTTGCGCTCCGGCGTCCGCGGCGCCGCGGCGTGGTGCCGGGGGCGCCGGTCGCTGCGGCACTCGGCTTGGTGCTCGGAGTGATGCTGTGGTGGGTCGCGGGCGAGGTGGGCGGCGACGGCCTCTTCCACCTCGCCCGCGCGCGGAAGCTGGCCGAGCTCGGCGACCTCTCCCTGGACGCGGTTGGCGAGTTCCCGGACGGCAGCCTCCACCCCGGGTACGCGTTCCCGCTCTGGCACGGCTTCCTCGCCCTGGTGGCGAAGGTGGCAGGCGCCGACCCGACCGACGTCGTCCGCCACCTCCCGAGCGTGCTCGCCCCGATCGCCGTGCTCGTGTGGCTCGAGGCCGGCTGGTCGCTGTTCCGGCGCGCCGTTCCGGCGGCGGTCACCGCCGCCGCCGCGGTAGCCCTCGTGGCGATGGCGCCCGGGCACGGCGGCGCCTACACCGCGCTGGCGCTTCCTGCCACCGCCTCACGGCAGATCCTCGTTCCCGCCGCGCTCGCCCTCGCGCTGGCGGCGGTGCGCCGCCCGACACCGCGGATGCTGGCGACCACGGCGGCGGCGGCGTTCGTGCTCGCCGTCGTACACCCGACCTACGCGATCTTCCTCTGGGTGCCGTTCGTCGGCTTCCTGCTCGTGCGCGTCGCCTGGACCCGCAGCGACGTCCGCGGTGGCTCGCTCGCGCTCGCTGCGTTGGTCGTCCCGTCGGCGCTCTTCTTCGCCTGGCTGCTGCCGCTCGTCGGTGACACGGCCTCGGTCTCGCCGGACGCCGACGAGCGGCAACGGGCATTCCAACTCTACGAGGGCCAGCTCGACGTGCGGTCGGTCGACAGCTTCAGCGTCGTCCCGGACGTGTTCGGGCGGGCAGGCGTCGTCGCCGTCGCCGCGCTCCTGCTCCTGCCGCTCGCGGGGTTCGCCGCCCGCCGCCGCTGGTCGGCGTACGTCGTCGGCGGCGCGCTCGCCGTCTGCCTCCTCACGCTCGTGCCGGCGCTGTTCGTGCCGCTGTCCGACGTCGTCTCTATCTCGCAGGCGCGGCGGCTCGTCGGCTTCTTCCCGTTCCCCTTCGCCCTCGCAGGCGGTATGGGCGTGCTCGCTGCACTCGTCGGCCCGCTCGTCGGCCCGCTCGCGCTCGTTGCGGGGATCGTGTTGCAGCTTGCCTACCCGGGCGACTTCGCCTACCGCATCGGCGATCTGGGCCCGGCGTGGGCGACGTGGGTGGCCGTGGGAGGTGCCGTCGTCGCCCTCTTCCTCGGCTTTCGGCTCAGACCACCGCGGGAGGCGACCGCGGCGCTCGCCTCTGCGCTCGTCCTTCTTCCCGTCTACGTCAGCGGCCTCGCGCACTGGTCGACCTCTCACTTGCGGCCCGCGAGCCCGCTCTCGGACGGCCTCGTCGCTGCGTTGCGCGGCGACGTCGACCCCGGCGAGGCGGTGTACGCCGACCCGGAGGCGAGCTACCGGATCGCCGCCTTCGCGCCTGTCCAGGTCTGTGTGGCGCCACCCGGCCACGTCGCCGACACCGACGAGAACCGGCCGCGCGAGCGGGTGGAGGAGTTCCGCCGCTTCGCCCGCACCGGTGATCTCGACATTCCGCGTCGGTGCGGCGCGACCTGGCTCGTCGTCGACCGGTCGCGCTTCGACCTCGAGCCGAACCTCCGCGCCGCCTATCGGGACGACCGCTGGACGCTCTACCGGCTCGCCGGCGCAGGCTCGGCATCGGGCGGTACCTCTGGGTAGCGCACCGGCTCGCGGATCTCGACGTCGAAGCCGACGCTCGAGGACTCGCGCAGGAAGTCGTCCTGGTTCGCCTGCGGGGTGGGGATACCCGTGACGACGACGCGGTAGCTGCCGCACCCGACCCGCTCGATGCGGGCCACCTGATACCCGACCGCAGCTGCACGGGTACGGACTGCCTTCGCCTCCGCGTACGGCACGCCGTCCACGAAGACGCCGTCGAGCAGCTGGCCCGGCGTGGTCGTCACGCGGCAGCTCTCGCGCGACACCGGCGGCTTCGGCGGGTCGCTGACCGCGTACACCGTGTAGATGCCGTCCTGCGAGCCCACGGGGTAGAGGCGCGGGGCTGCACACTGCTCCCACGCCAGGGGATCGGCCGTCGAGCCATGCACGCGCTCCATGAACTCGACACTCTCGTCCCCGAGCAGGAGCACGAACGCCCGCGCCTCGACAAGGTCGGCGCACGAGCCCGCGTACATGACCGGGGCCCGGCCGGGGAAGAAGTACGACAGTCGAGCGTCGCTCGAGACGACGGTTCCGTCATGCCCGATCGTGCGGCGAACGTACGCGAGCTCGTCGGCGAACGGCCCGTACGCGAAGCTCTCCATCGCGGCCGGGTCCGACCACGCGTGTCGGCCCTGCTCGAGCAGGTCGCGGAAGCTGTCGCCACCGAGGCCGTCGACCGCAGTCACGTTGGCGATCACAAGCGTCGTCAGTGCAGTGGCCGGCGCCAGCGCCAGCCAAGGGCGGGCGCGCGCGAGCGCGAGCGCCGCGCAGCCGAGCACCGCCGCCGCGAGCAGGACGAGCGCAGGCCAGGCAGGGCTGAGCAGGCGGACGTCGTCGCTCCGGAAAGCAAGCCACGAGGCGGCGCCCGGTGCGAGCCACGCTAGGAGCGCCGTGTGCGCGCGGCGCGTCAGCGGGTCGTGCCGTGCGAGCGCCGCCGCCCCGGCGAGCACCGCGGCCAGGCCGAGCCAGCCCACGACTCCGAGCCACGACGGCTCCGCGAACGGGTATGGCACGCCGCCGTCCGCGGCGAGCGGGCCGGCGAACGAGAGCCCGATCGCACCCGGTCCCGCGATAGCCAGGCCGACTCGCGGCCGCGCGCCGGCGACGCGGGCGACCGAGAACAGCACGCCCGCGAGCACCGCGATCCGCACCCCCGCGCCGAGCCACTCGACCCGCAACACGGCATCGGTACGCGCCGCGGCGCCCCTGTCGAGATAGAACTCGCTGTTGCCCGAGCTCAGCTCGTCCACGAGCGAGATCCCGAGCCGGTGCGCCTGCGCCAGGTGGTAGCCGAGCCCGGCTGCGGCGCCCGTCGCGAACGCCGCCAGCCCCGTGACGACGCCACGCCGCGCGGCCGGGAGCAGCAACACCGAGCAGGCGAGCCCGACACCGGCAAGCGCGACCAAGCCGCTCGGCTTCGCAAGGACGGTGCTGGACGCCGCCAGCGCGACGAGCGGCAGCCGAAGCCACGCGCGGGCGCGTGACAGAAGCGCCACGGCAGCCAACGCCGCGCAGGCAGCGACGGGGAGATCGCTGAGGCCGGCGACGAGGTGAAAGGCGATCACCGAGGAGGCGAGCGCCACCGACGCCGCCAGCGGACGCAGCAGCTTGCGCGCGTCCGCGTCGGTCGTCAACCGGCCTGCGAGCCACCACACGGCCCACACGAAGACGGCGCCGAAGAGGAGGCTCAACCAACGCCCGACCCACTCTCCCTCGTCGAGCCAGCGCCACCCGAGCCCCTGCGCCACGTAGAACAGCGGTCTGTGCAACAGCGCGGGGGCGACGCCGTCGTCGGGGAACACGTCACCCGTCGTCGCGATCAGCTTCGACCACAACCCGAACGCCATCGAGTCCCAGTGGCGGTAAGGCACCACCGTGGCCACGAAGCCGGCTGGTACGGCGATCAGCAGCGCAGCCGCGGCCACCTGCCAGCGCGCCACGGCCGTCACCCAACTCGGCAGCGACCGACCCTCCGGGCCCACGGGGGCAGCATGTCAGAGCCGGCCGTCGACGCCGTCGCCGCGGCGGAGCGACTCCGAGGCTTCTGCGATCCCCGAGTACCATCGCCCCGATGAAGGTACTCGTCGTGAGCTTCTACTTCCCCCCTGCGGGCGGTGGCGGCGTGCAACGTCCGCTCAAGCTCGCGCAGTACCTTCCCGCGCTCGGCATCGAGACGCACGTGCTCGCGCCGGACGATCCACGGTGGGTGCACCGCGACGACGGGTTGCGGGTGCCGACGCAAGCCTGGGTGCATCGCGCGCGCTACCTCGGCCCGGGCGGCGGGAAGCCGGCGGACGCGCTGCGCGGCAAGCAGGGCCTCGAGCGGGCGGCGACGCAGGTCCGGCTGCTCGGCCGACGGCTGCTGGTCCCGGACGAGAGCGTCGGCTGGAACGTGACCGCGATCCCCGCCGCGATCAGGCTCGTGCGGCGCCACGGGATCGACTGGGTGATCACGACCTCACCGCCGGGCTCGGTGCACCTGATCGGGGCCGCAGTGCAGCGGGCGACCGGGGCGCGCTGGCTCGCCGACCTGCGCGATTCGCTGGTCGCGCACCCGCACCGTCGTGCCGACAGCGCCGCGACCAAGGCAAAGGAGCGAGTTCGACACGGGATGGCTCGGCTCGTCGCCGCGCGGGCGGACGCCGTCTCGTGCGTGTCCGAGGCGATCGCGGACGAGACTCGCGCGCTCGACCCACGCGGGCCGGTGCAGGCGATCGCGAACGGGAGCGACTTCGACGACTTCGCGGGGCTCGAGTACCACCCGGGCGAGCGCATGCGGATCACGCACACCGGCAGCTTCTTCGGCCAACGCGACCCACGGCCGTTCCTGCAAGCCCTCGCCGACTCGAAGCTGGACGTCGTCGCACGCTTCCTCGGCGACTTCCGCGCCGCCGACCGCGAGTGGGCGGAAGGTCTCGGCCTCGGCGATCGGCTCGAGCTCCACCCGTACGCACCGCGGGCGACGTCGCTCGAGCTCCAGCGCGACTCCGACGCACTCCTGCTCCTCATCCCCGACGCAGGCGGTCGCGGGAAGGGCGTCCTCTCGGGGAAGGTGTTCGAGTACCTGGCCGCCGAGCGCCCGATCCTGGCCGCCGTGCCGCCGGACGGCGCCGCCGCCGACCTGATCCGGGAGGTCGGCGCGGGGCCTGTGGTGGCGCCCGACGACGTGGACGGGCTGCGGCACGCGCTCGCCGAGCTGCACGACCGCTTCGCGAACGGCGGCCTGCCGGACCTCGCTCTCGACGAGGAGTGGCGGCACCGGCTCTCGCGGCGCACGCGGGTGGAGGAGATCGCAGAGCTGATGCGGAGCGTTCCGTGACCGCGCGGCGTGCGTCCCCGGTCGTCGACCTGCTCTTCTTCGCGAGCGTGTTCACGGTCACGTTTGCGAAGCTGCAGTGGGAGTTCGCAGCCTCGCTGTCGCTCTCCGACGTGCTGACGGCGCTGTTCCTGGTCGCGTTCGCGATCCACCGCGTCGAGCGCTTCGACGGCCGCCTCACGCGCTGCGCGGCGGTTGCGTTCGCGTTCTTCCTCGCTTTCGGGGCGGTCTACCTGCTCGGCTTCTTCAACCTGGACACGACACAGGCGCTGACGCAGTGGTCGAAGGGGATGATCAAGTTCGTCCTCCACTTCCTCTTCCTCGTCGCCGGGCTGGCGTTGCTGGCGCGGCGCGCCGAGCGCTTCTACTGGACGGCGCTCGGCGTCTTCTGCGTCGGCATCTGGGCTAACGCGCTCTATGGGCTCGTGCAGCTGGCCTACGCCGAGGTGACGGGCGGCGGCAACCTCGACGAGATCTTCGTGCACCCGATCACGGGCGGCATCTCGAACATCAACCTGTTCGGCGCCGTCCAGGGAGAGGGGATCTACCGGCCGAACGCGCTCACCGGCGACCCGAACCACCTCGGCATCGAGCTGCTTGTGCCGCTGCTCGTGCTGCTCCCGATCTACCTGCGCCTCGAGCGCGGCCACAGGCTACGGACACCGCTTGCCGCCGGGCTCATGTTCGGCCTCGTCATGCAGCTGGCAACGCTCTCGCGTAGCGGGCTGCTCGGGCTCGCCTGCGGGATGCTCGTGCTGCTGATCCCGTACCGCCGCACGCTTCTCTCGCCTCGCTTCGTAGTGCCGCTCCTCGGCGTGGCGGCGCTCCTGTTCGCGATCGTTGAGCGTCGGGGCGCGTTCTTCTCGAAGGTGCTGGAGACACGGCTGCAGACGTCGGGCCGCGGCACGGACACGCACTTCCTCGTCTACAGCTTCATCCCCGACGTGCTCGCCCAGCATCCGCTGCTCGGCCTCGGGTACAACAACTTCTCGGTCTACTACGAGTTCGTCACCGGCAGGACCAACTTCGGCCCGCACTCGTTCTACGTGGCGATCTTCGTCGAGACGGGGATCGTCGGTGCGCTGCTGTTCGCCACGTTCGTCGTCTACCTCTTCCGGCGTACGGCGCTGACGCGGCGCATCGGACGCCGCCTCGCCGCGGCGGGGGACGCCGTCTCCGCCCGCGTCCGTCCGCTCGGCTGGGGGTTGACGGCTGCGCTGGTGGGGACGCTCGTCGCCAACGCCTTCTACCTGACGATGAGCTTCTACTACTTCTTCGTCCTGGCGTTGCTCGCGATCGCGCCGCCGGCGGTGTTCGCCCGGCGGCTCGCCTCGAGATGACGTCACGCACGGTCGCGCTGCTGGCTGGCGGTCTCGCCGCGATCTACGTGAGTGTCCGGCTCGCGCTGCTCTGGCGCTTCCCGCCACACGTCGACGAAGTCACCTTCGCCAGCTACGTCCTGCGGGGCCTCGACAATCCGGAGGCCCGGTTCATCGCCCTGACGGCGGGCCAGCAACCGCTGCTGCCGTGGGCGGGGATCGGGATAGCCACGCTCGGTGTCGAGCCGTTGACGTCGCTGCGCCTCGTCTCCTTCCTGGCAGGGGCCGGGACGGCGGTCGCCGCGGGATGGCTGGGGTACCGGCTCGGGGGGAGACAGACGGCGCTCGCGTCCGCGGGGTTCTGGGTCCTGTTGCCGCTCGGGGTCGTGTACTCGGTGATGGGACTCTACGACCCGCTTGCCGCGTTCCTGATCGTGTCTGCGCTTGTCCTCCAGGTGATGCTGGCTGAGCGCCCACGGCTCGACGTCGCCCTGCTCCTCGGAGTGGCACTCGGCCTTGGCCTGCTGACGAAACTGACCTCGATCGCGTCGATCGCACTGCTGCCCGCGAGCCTCATGCTCTTCGATTGGGGTCCGACAGGCCGCGCGCGTCGCCTCGGCCGCTGGCTCGGCGCGGTCCTGGTCGCGCTCGTCGTGGCGTGGCTCCTGTACCGGCTGATGTACCTGAGCCAGTTCTCCGACGACGTGGACGAGGGACGGGCTGCGCTCGCCTATCACTCGCTCGCAGACTTCCTCGCGGAGCCCCGACGCTGGCTGGAGGCGAACTGGCCTTCGTATCAGGCTGCCCTGATCGGCTACCTAACCGTGCCGGGCGTCGCCTGCGTTCTCACCGGGGTGGCCAAGGGGCTTCGGTCCCCCGGTGTCCGTGCTCTCACCGGCCTGCTGCTCCTGTGGGGTGTCGTGCCCATAGCCGGCGCGGTCGCGCTGGCCGATGTGCCGTTCGTCCGCTGGATCGTGATTGCCGGCCCTCCGCTGGTCGTGCTCGGCGGGCTCGGCCTCGTCACG
>Ga0247727_10010498_pt1 | contig 16401 bp, 10 predicted proteins | sample WisWelCaveWW1625_FD_202498 | JGI IMG/M metagenome (GOLD analysis project Ga0247727, IMG submission 202498) | Biofilm microbial communities from Wishing Well Cave, Virginia, United States - WW16-25 | ecosystem: Environmental > Aquatic > Deep subsurface > Groundwater > Cave microbial mat | place... | reverse complement strand
GCATCCGAAAGGAGGTTTGGGCCAAGTTCCCCGGCGCCATTGCCAAGAAAACCTTTGAGCCGGAGGAAGTCCTTTTCCGGGAGGGGGAGAGCGGCACCACCGCGTTCTACTTGCTTTCCGGGGAGGTGGAGATTTTTCTCAAGAGCCCGATCGTGCGTGTCGAGAGCAGCCGGCGCGCTTCCCGCGGCTGGTTTGGCGGCCTCACCAAGATCACCCGATACGTTAAAGGCGTGCCCGAGCCGAAGAAGAAAGGGCGCCCGGCGCGGACGCACATCCCGATCGACGGCGCGGTAGACCTTCCGATAGATAACCCCATTGCCACGCTGGGGCCCGGAGAACTGTTCGGCGAGCTGGCCGCCCTGGCCGCCTTGAAGCAAGAAAAGCTCAAGCGCCCCAAGTTCTATCCGCGCTCGGCCACCGTCCAGGCCCGGACCGAAGTGGTGGTTCTGGAGATGCTGCCGAACATCCTGAATAACGTCCTGTACAACTCGCCGGTCTTCAAGGAAAAGCTCAACGAGAATTACCGGCGGCGGGCGCTGGACAACCACCTTCGCTCCGTTCCTGTTTTTCAAGATCTCAGCCAGCAGTTTCTGGACTCGCTGCGGGAGCGCGTCGAACTGGTCGACTTTCAACCCGGACAGGTCATCTGCCGGCAAGGGGACGTCGCTGATTCCTTTTATCTGATCCGGCTCGGCTTCGTGAAGGTCTCGCAGAATTTTCCGGGCGGGGAAATGGTGCTGAGCTATCTTTCCCGCGGCGCCTACTTCGGGGAGATGGGGCTTTTGCCTCCCGCCTATCGAGTCCGCGCCAGGGGGAGCGGGGCGGGCGAGTTGGCCGAGTGCGCCCTGTCGCGGGAGTCCTTGAGTTGCGGTCGCGCGCCGGAGGGGCCGCGGGCGCTGGCAGTTCCCTGGGACGACTACATTTCCCGCGAGCATTTCGAGTTGCGCGCCGAGGGCCGCCAGGTGCGGGTCCGCCGTCTGCCGGGCGGCAGGAACCCAATCACCTTTCGCATGCAGCCCGCCGAGACGTTTCTGGTTTCACCCGGCGAGAGCTTCCTGGTGGGGAGCACAACCTTCGAGGTGCTGGAAGATCTCTTCCAGACCGGCCGCCGCACGGCCACCTGCGCGGCCATGGATTTCGTCCAGCTCGTGCGGATGAAGGCGGAAGATTTCGCCACGATGATGGCGGAGTTTCCTGGTGTCGAGGCGGCCCTCACCGAGGTGGCGCGGGCCCGGCGGCAGATGGACGCGCAGATGTTGAGCCGCGTGCAGACGGTTTCGCTCAACGACTTTCTCGAGCAGGAGCTGATGCAGGCCCAAAATCTGCTGCTGCTGGACCTCGACAAATGTACCCGCTGCGATGAGTGTTCCAAGGCCTGCGCCGCCACCCACGAAGACGGCGTCACCCGGCTGATCCGCGAGGGCCTGCGCTTTGACAAATACCTGGTCGCCACAAGCTGCCGCGCCTGCATGGATCCGCTGTGCATGACCCGCTGCCCGGTGGGGTCGATACGCCGCAAGGAATCGCTCGATATCGTCATTGAAGACTGGTGCATCGGCTGCGGGAACTGCGCCGCCGACTGCCCCTACGGCAACATCAACATCGTGCAGTGGGAGGAGGGGGGCGCCCGGCGGCAGAAAGCCGAGGCGCGGCCGAAGGCGGTGGTCTGCGACCTGTGCGTCGAATACCCGGAGCCGAATTGCGTGCGCGCCTGCCCGCACGGCGCTGCGATTCGCGTCGAGCCGAAATCCTTCTTCGCCCGGGAACTGGCCGGTCTGCAACTGGCGGTGGCGGCCGGGGAGGCGGCCCCGCCCCCCGCCGCCGGGCGCCCGACGGCGGAAACGCGGGTGCTTTCCAACGTCGCCGACCTGCTGACCCTGTTGCCGCGCCTGAAAGTCCGCTCCGGGCCGCGCGCTGGCGCGGCGCTGCAGCTTCGTTACCCGGAGACCAGCTTCGGGCGCGGGGCGGAATGCGACTACGGCTTTGCCGAGGACGAACAAATCTCCCGCCTGCATTGCACGATCACGTGTGAAAACGCCCGCTTCCTCCTGCGGGATTTGCAGTCGACCAACGGAACGCTGGTCAACGGCAACCCTGTCTCGGAGATCGACCTGCACGCCGGCGACCTCATCCAGATCGGCGATGTGGAACTGGAGTTCCTCCCCGGGCAGGCGCCATGATCATCGACCGCAGCCATCAGAATTGGATTGTGCGCTGCGGCGCGGCAGCCGGGGTGGCGACGCTGCTTTACATCATTCATGCCCTGCGGTCGCCGGGCGGGCCCCGGGGCGGCACGGCCGCGGGACTGGCCTTTGCCTTTGCCGGCACCGCCGTCATCGTCTTCGAGTGCCTGCTGAGCCTGCGGAAAAAATACCCTGCTTCGCCGATCGGCCGCGTCCAGACCTGGTTGAAGGCGCACATCTGGCTGGGGCTTCTGAGCCTTCTGCTGATCCTGTTTCATACCGGCTTTCATTGGGGTCGAGGGGTGTCTGGTCTGCTGATGTGGCTGTTCCTGCTGATTACTTTGAGCGGGATCTACGGGCTGCTGCTGCAGAACTACCTCCCCCGCCGGATGCGAGAGCTGGTGGCGAGGGAGACCCTCTACGAGCAGATCCCCGAGGTGATCCGCGCGCTGCGGCTGGAAGCCGACGAGCGGGTCGAATTCATCACCGCCGACCTGGGGGTCGAGGAAGCGGAGGAAGAAATCATCCGGGCCGGCGGCAAGAAATTCTACTTCGACCCCGGGCAGCGGAAAAGCGCCGCCGAAAAAGTCGAAGCGGAGCGGCAGAAACGCAAGCGGGCCCCGCAGATCATTATCGACGAGGCGTCCGCCGGCGCCCTGCGGGCCCACTACCTCCAGGAGCTGCGGCCCTTCCTGTTCCCGCGGCCCTCCCGGTTCGCGCGGCGGTTGTTTCAAACCGCAGACGCGGTGGCCGCCTACTTCCGCTACCTGCGGACCCTGATGCCGGTGGCCGCCCACGACGTGCTCGAGGACCTGGAGAGTATCTGCGAGGAACGGCGTCAGCTTGGAATCCAGGAAAGCCTGCATCACTGGCTGCACGGGTGGCTCTACGTGCATGTGCCCCTTTCCATGGCGTTCTTGATGCTTACTTTCATCCACGCTGTGGTCTCGCTGCGGTACTGAGATGCCCAAGGAAAACGAGCCGCTGCCTTACCAACGACGAATCCTCGATACCAAGGGTCTGGCCCAGCGCGTGGATTTGAGCTATCAGAAGCGCCCCCATCGTTTTCGCGATTGGCGCCGGCGGTTGACCTGGATCGCTCCCCTGGTAGCGGCCCTGGCCATGCTGCCGCTTATCCTGGGCGTCGGAGAAAGCGAAAAGGTCTTTTCCAACGGACCCGTATCGCCCGCCCATGCGATCTTTGAGCAGAATTGTTCCCTGTGCCACGCCAGCGCGTTCTCGCGGGTCAGCGACGCGGCCTGCCGGCAGTGCCACGACGGCCCGATTCACCAGGCCAGCGCCGTCGGCGGGCCCGGCTGCGCTGACTGTCACGTCGAACACCGGGGAAAACCGCTGCTGGCCGGCGTGGATGACCGGCACTGCACGCGCTGCCACGCGGATCTGGCCGCGCACGCCAGAGGCGCCCGCCTGGAGTCGATCCGCATCACCGGCTTCGCCCGGAACCGGCATCCGGAATTCCCCGCCGGGAAGAAAACCGACCGGCGTCCCCTGCATTTGAATCATGCCGCGCACATGCCCGCCCAGCCGAAGACCCTGCGGGGCATGAAACTGCCGATGAAATGCAGCGACTGCCATGGAACCGACCCGGCCTCGCCCCGAGGCGACCTGCTGCCGGTGAGTTTCGAGCAGCACTGCCGGGCCTGCCACAAGCGCGAGCTCGAATTCGACGTCAATCAAATCCTGGGTTCGGAGGCCGCGCCGGCCCCCCACACCAGGGATCCGCAGACCATCCGTAATTTCATTACTCAGACCTACCAGCAGGCTCTCGCCTCCAACCCTCCCCTGGCCCAGAGACCCCTGGGCCGCGAGATCGAGCCGCCGCCCAATCCAGCGGCCTGGCTCGCCGCCGTGGTGCAACAATCCGAGGCTTATTTGTTTGAGAGAAAATGTCAGTATTGCCACCAGTTGGAGCCCCGGCGCGGCGAATTTCCGGTGGTGAAGCGGGTGAACCCCATTCGCGGGGAACATGTGGAAGGAAAACCGGAGGGCCGGCCGTGGCTGGCGCGCGCGCAATTCAGCCACCGGGCGCACCGGGCCGTGGACTGCTCCTCCTGCCACCGCGCGGCGCGGGCCAGCACAAAAACCGAGGAAGTCTTGATTCCCAAACTCGAGAATTGCCTTCCCTGTCACGGCAGAACCGGGACCTCGCTTGACCACTGTGCCCAGTGCCATCTTTATCACGATAAGAGCAAGGAGGCGGACAAAGACCGCCGGCCAGTGGAGCAGTTGATTGGGGGCGGGACCGGCTGAAGCAGGGTGCGCGACAGGAAAGCGACCGCCGGCTTAAACCTGATTCTGAGCCGGGCGTACCTCTTCTATGTCGTGCACGTGCTGAAGCACCCACCCTCGCCGCCGGCGGGCCAGGTTTGCTATGCTCGGACCGCCGGGTGGCCCCGAATGAAAAGTGTAGGCCCCTACGAAATTCTCGAGGTCCTCGACGATGGGCCCCGGCCGTTGTACAGGGCGCGGGCTCCTGACGGGCGGCTGGTCGCGTTGAAGACGATTCCCTCGCCGGCGCTCGCGCCGGAGATCCGCGAGCGCTTCCTCCGCCGGGCTGCGATCGGTGGTACCCTCGCTCATCCCAACTGGGTGCGGATTCACGACGCCGGGGAAGCCAACGGCGTCTTCTATCAGGCCATGGAGCTGCTGGAAGGCTGCGACTTGGGCCAGGTTATCGCCGAGCGTCGGCCGCTTACCTGGGTGCAGAAGCTTTCCATCATGGAGCAGGTCTGCCAGGGACTTCAATACGCCCACGCGCGAAGCCTGGTTCATGGCGAGATTAGGCCGGCGAATCTGTTCGTGGAGAAATCCGGCCGCGTGCGCATTCTGGATTTCGGCATGGCGCGCGGGGAAGCCTCTTCCTATCGGGCCCCGGAGCAGGCTGGCGGAGAGCCGGCGACGCCGGCCTCCGATATTTTCTCCGCCGGCGTCGTCTTCTACGAGCTGGCGGCGGGGAAACACCCGTATGTGGAGGCGCAAGCGGCTCCTGTCCCTCTTCGAGAAGCCGCCCCGGGGGCGCCCGAAGACCTGGATCTGGTGCTGTACAAGGCGATCGAGAAGGCCCCGTCCGAGCGCCTGCAGTCGGCTGAGTTTTTCCATCAGGCGCTTTGGTTTTGCAAGGCCAACTTGGAAAGGCCGCCGGCCGGGGAAATGGATCCCAGGAAAACTGTGGTGATGCCGCGACAGGCTGGCCCGGCCCCGGCGGCTCCGCGCCCGGCTGCCCCTCCCCTTCCGCCGCCGAAGCCGGCCGGGAAGCTCGATCTATCCTTCTGCCCTTCCTGTACGCACGGAAATCCCAAGGGCGCCCTGACCTGCGCCCGCTGCGGGCAGCCGCTGGTGGCGGTCCGCCTGCCCGCTCCGGAAACCGAGCCCGCCGCGCAAAACTGGGTCCGTAACGCGGGCTTGCTGGTCGCTGCGCTGCTGGTGTTGTTGATGATTCTGATTGCCATCTCAAAAAATTAATGGCCGGCAAGCGCATCGTGATCCTGGGCGGAGGGTTTGGCGGCGTTTACGCGGCCCGTTGTTTGGAAGCCCTGCTGCGGCCCGAAGAGGCCGAAATCTGCCTGGTCAACCGCGAGAACTACTTCGTTTTCCAACCCCTGCTGCCGGAGGTGATCTCCGGCTCGATCGGCCTGCTCGACACCGTATCGCCGATCCGGCGGCTCTGTAGGCGGACCCAACTCTACATGCGCGATGTCGAGCGGATTGATCTGGCCGACAGCTTGGTGTGGCTGGCGCCCAGTTTCCGTCCGCGCGCGCTCGGGCTGTCTTACGACTACCTGGTCATCGCCGCCGGGGCCATCACCGATTTCTCCGGCTTGCCCGGGCTGGCCGACCATGCCATCCCGTTTCGCACGCTGGGCGACGCGCTTCACCTCCGCAACCGCGTTCTGCACGCCCTGGAGGAGGCCGACACCGAGCAGGACCCGGATTTCCGGCAACGGCTGCTCACCTTTGTGGTCGGCGGCGGCGGTTTTTCCGGCGTCGAGGTCATCGCCGAGCTGAACGATTTCGTGCGCCGCGCCGCGCGGCATTTTCCGCGCATCCGGGCCGAGGAGATTCGCTGCGCGCTCGTGCACTCGGGGGAGCGTATCTTGCCGGAAATCACGCCGCGGCTGGCCATATACGCCCAGAAGCTTCTCCAAAAGCGCGGTGTCACGCTGAAACTGAACGCCCGGGTCGCCGCCGCCACCGCCGACTCGGCGGTGCTCAACACGGGAGAGTCGATTCCCACCCGCACGCTGGTGTCCACGGTCCCCGCCGGGCCCGTGCCGGTCTTGCAGTCACTGGACTGCAAGAAGGAGAGGGGCCGGCTGCTGGTCAACTCTTTTCTCGAATTGCAGGGTTACGAGGGCCAGGTGTGGTCGTTGGGGGATTGCGCCGCCATTCGCATGGCCAACGGGGAGCCGGCCCCGCCGACAGCGCAACACGCTACCCGCGAGGCGCACACGGTGGCCGAAAACATCGTCGTTGCTCTGCGCGGAGGACAAAAAAAGGCCTTCGTATTTTCCGGCCTCGGGAAACTAGGCTCGCTCGGTCATCACTCGGCGGTGGCCGAGGTATTGGGGATGCGCTTTTCCGGTTTTCCTGCCTGGCTACTGTGGCGCACAACGTATTGGGCCAAGCTGCCCGGGCTCGACCGCAAGCTCCGCCTGGCGCTGGACTGGGCGACTGCTCTGTTGTTTCCAACCGACCTGGTCCAGTTGCGCGTGCAGGCCTCCGATAACATCTCGAGCGAACATTTCGAGCCGGGCCAGATCATCTTCCGGCAAGGAGACGCGGGCGACCGCCTCTACGTCATCCGCCAGGGGGAGGTGGAGGTTCTGCGCGAGACGGCACGGCTGGCCGTGCTCGGCAGCGGGGAGTATTTCGGCGAGATGGCGCTGCTTTCCAACCTCCCCCGTATGGCGACCGTTCGCGCTACCAAGCCCACCGACGTGCTGGCGATTTCCAAAGGGAATTTCACCAAGCTGCTGGCCACCTTCCCGGAATTCGGCATTGGTATCACGGCGCAGGCCTCGCGCCGATCCGAGGAACTGTCGTGAGGCTGGCGCTGCTCCCGTCGAGCTACTCGTGGCGCAGCGCGCGCATGGGATCAATCCGGGATGCACGCCGGGCGGGGAGGAACGCGGCGGCGAGGGAAGCGGCCAGCAGCGTCGCGACGCTCATCGCGTAGACCGGCGGATCAGCGGCTTTCACCCCGAAAAGCTGGGTCTCCACAAACTTGCCGCAGAGGATACCGGTGACCACGCCGGCCGAAATTCCCAAAAGGATGACGAGGAGCATCTCCCTCATGACGAGAAGGATTACCTTGCCTCGCTCAGCGCCCAGAGCCATGCGGATGCCGATCTCGCGCGTGCGCCGGGCGACAACAAAGGCAAGCACGCCATGCAGTCCGACCACGGCCAGCAGACTCGCCAGGAGCGCAAAACCGACCGACAGGAACCAGAGCAGTCGTTCGTTGGCGAGACGCATATTGAGCTGGTCGTCCAGCGTGCGCATGTCGGAGACAACCAGGTTCGGATCGAGGCGGCGCACCTGCTCGCGAAGCTGGGGCATGAGGCGGCGGGGGTCGCCCTGAATGCGCGCGTAGACGTTAATGGATCCCGTAAAGCGCAGGCGCGAATCGATGTTTACGAAGGTCTGGCGGGGGACCTCGCCACGCACGTCATGATATTTCGAATCGGCGAAGACACCGATGATCTCCGTGTCGGGAGTTGCTCTGGTGCCCTGCGCCATCATCCGGCCCACCGGGTTGGCGCCTGCGAGATACTCGTTGACCAGCTTTTCGTTCACCAGACAGAGCTTGCGCGAGCCGCCCCAATCGGCCCAGGTGAGATCACGGCCGGCCTTGATGGGGATGCCCAGGGCCTCAAAGTAGCCGGGAGTGATCGCGTTGAAAAAGCTCCACGGCTGATTGCCTTCTTTCGGCTCGACGCCGGGAATGGTGATGCTCGAGTCCCAGCGTCCTCCCATCAGGAGTCGGGTCGAATTCGCGCCGACCGCCTTCACTCCCGGCGCCGTGGCCAGATTCTCCACCACGGAACGGAACACCTGCCGCTTGCGGGCCTCGTCGTAGATGGTGGCCGGGCGCACGCCGAACATCACGACGTTCTCGGTGTTGAATCCGAGGTTCACCTTCTGGAGGTTTCGCATGGTCCGCGCGAACAGCCCCGCGCCGATCAGCAGCAGGCACGAGAGCCCCACCTGCAAACCGACCAAGGCCTTTCGAAGGCGCACGTGTCCATGACCGCCGGCAATGGCGCCCGCCTCTTCCTTCAGGGTTCCACCGGGCGAGACGCGAGAGCCTTGCAGAGCGGGCACAAGTCCAAACAGAATCGCGGTGATCAAAACGATTCCAGCGGTAAAGAGCAATACCCGAAAGTCTGGGGTGGTGGAGAGGGACATGTTTGCCGGGTCGAAGGGCAGGAATCGCACCAGACCCTTGGCCACCCAGGAGCTGAGCAGGAGTCCTGCCACCCCGCCGGCTACAGCGAGAATGAGACTTTCGACAAGCAGTTGCCGGATGAGTTGGCCGCGGCTGGCGCCGAGCGCTCCGCGGATGGCGACTTCTCGTTGACGCGCGGCGGCGCGCGCCAGCAGCAGATTCGCAACATTGGTGCAGGCGATCAGCAGCACGAATCCGACGAGCCACTGCAAGACGATCAGGGGACGCTCGAACCGGAAACGAAGAAACGATTGCCCGCGCGCGGCGGGGATCAGCGTGGGGCTCCCCCGCAAAAAACGGTCCTTCAACTCGGGAAACTTCGTGAAGAAGCCGGCTTTGAGTTCCTCTTCCTGGCGCTGGCGATACAGCACCTTGATCGCGGCCTGCGCCTGCTCGATGCTGACGCCGGGCTTGAGCCGGCCGAAAAGATAGAACCACGCGTACCTTTCGTCTTCCAGCTCATCCCAGGGCGGCGTGAGGGTGGGTTTCATCGTTACGGGCGCCCAGAGGTTGGTGGGCAATCCGACGTCGGTGCCTTCGAAGCCGGGAGCGGCGATTCCGATCACCGTGAAAGGGGAGCCGTTCAGGCGGATGGTGGAGCCCACGATGTCGCGTTTGCCTCCGAAACGGTTTTGCCAGAAGTGGTACTGGAGAACCGTCACCGGATGACTGTTCTTGGACTTGTCGTCATCCGCTGTCAGCAGGCGTCCCAGATGCGGCTCGACGCCCAGAACGTGGAAGAAGTTTCCGGCCACGAGCCCGGCGCGGATCATCTCACTGCGGTCCTCGCCGACCAGACTGACCTGGTCGACGAGCTGTCCGGTCAGTCCGGCCAGAACGGTGTTCCGGTCGCGGATCGCGCGGTAGAGGGGATGGGAGAAGGTGTGCACGCCATCGCCGCTCTGTGAACCCGCCCGCCCACCCTCCATCCGAAGCTGGACCAGCTCGCGGGGATTGTGGACCGGAAGCAGCCGCAGCAGAATCTGATCGACCAGCGTAAAGATCGCCGTATTCGCGCCGATCCCCAGCGCCAGAGACAGAATGGCAGTGAGCGCAAAACCGGGATGCAGCCGGAGTTGCCGGAAGCCGTACTTCAGGTCGTGCAGGAAAGAATCAACCGGAATCGGGCTGTTCATCCTATCAGCCGCCTCGAACTTGTAAGGGGGGTTCGCCGGGGCTCCTCCCGGGCCGGTAGCCAGAGATTAGACGGGCGCTCCACTCATCCGTTAGCCTCGCGTTCGATTGCCTGATCACATTGACTCACCCATGACGACGGCTTTAGATGGACGGCGAAGGGCCGCCTCTTTCCTAACGAATGCTCGGCCGGACGCTCGACCATTCCCGGATCGAATCGAAGCTCGGGCAAACAGATACAAGCGCCGTCACGGCGGCGATGGGCCTGGGCCGCGTTGTTGCTGGCTGCGGGATTCTTCGCCTGGCAGGGGTGGCGCGCAACTGATCGGCTCCGGCTCGCCCTTGCGGTTGACCACCGGCCCGGCCAGCGGCTACAACCCGGTCTGGTCGCCCAACGGCCGTTCACTGGTCTTCCGCCGTGACGTCGCCGCCGGGCTCGGTGAGATCTACTGGCATCCGCTGGGAAAAGGTCTGACGGTTGGCGGCGAACCCAAGGGTCTCACACCCGCCCCGCTTGGTGCGGCCTACCCGGCGTGGATGCCCGACGGCAAAGAAATTCTGTTTTCCGCCAGAGGAAGTCTTTGGAGGCTGGCCGTTCCCGGCGAGAGCCCGCCGGCGCGACTCCCCTTCGTTGGCGAGGATGGATTGATGCCGGTGGTCTCCCGCCCCCAGCCCGGCAGGCCGCCCCGGCTGGTCTACGTGCGCAGCTTCTTCGACTCGAATATCTGGCGCATCAAGACCTCCGTTCCGGGCGCTCCATCCTCGTCTCCGCCTGTCGTCGCTATCTCCTCCACGCGACGGGACTACAACGCCCAGTTTTCCCCCGACGGCCGCCGGGTCGCCTTTGCATCGAATCGCTCGGGAGAATTTGAAATCTGGCTAGCCGATCCCGACGGGTCGGGCGCCGTCCAGCTCACCTCCATGGGTGCTCCACTCACAGGCACCCCCCGCTGGTCTCCCGACGGCCAACTGATCGCATTCCACTCCAATCTCGGAGGCCACTTCGAGATCTATGTGATCCCCGCTGCGGGCGGCAAGCCTCGTCGCGTCGCTTCTCACCCGGCCCACGACGAGCTCCCCAGCTTCTCCCGGGACGGCCAGTCGATCTACTTCACCTCGAACCGAACCGGAGAGTATCAGATCTGGAAGATCCCGGCGTCCGGCGGGGATGCGGTGCAGGTCACCCGCAACGTCGGCTATGTGGCCTTCGAGTCGCCGGACGGCGCCTACATTTACTACACACAGACTTCGCGCCCGCCGAGCCCCTTGTGGCGCCTGCCGACCTCCGGCGGCCAGCCCGTCAAGCTGCTGGAGGAGGTCGTGATGCGGGCCTTCGTGGTGCTCGAACGGGGTATCTACTATCTCGACCAGCCCTCGGACGAAGCCCGGCTGCAGTACTTCGACTTCGCCACCAGGAAGTCCACGACTGTGGCTCGTAACCTCGGCGAGCTTCAGAGCGGCCTCACCGCCTCTGCGGACGGCCGCACCATTCTCTATTCCCGGGTGGACTCCTCGGTCGACGACCTGATGCTGGTGGAAAACTTCCGGTGAAAGCGCTCCCGCCGCCAGCTCCCCGACTAAGTTCCGGATTGCTGAAGCGCTGGAAAGATTCTCGTGGCACAATAGCGGATGCGGTGTGCGCGCGATCGGGAGGCTCGGACCTTTGGATTTCAAGCGGGTGGTCTTCAGCGGTCACGCTGTTCGTCGCATGTTCGAATGGGGCATCCGGAGGGACGAGGTTCTGGAAGTGTTGCGGGATGGTGAAGTGATCACCGAGTATCCGGAGGACAAGCCTTTCCCCAGTTGCCTGGTGCTGGGTTTGACTGCCCGGCATGCGTTGCATGTTGTGGCTGCGCTGGACCACGAGATCGAAACCTGTCACATTATCACCGCCTACCCGCCGGATCCCGTTCGCTGGCAAGAGGATTTCAAAACGAGGCGGAGACCATGAACTGCCTTTTCTGCAAGCACGGGGAGACCACACCGGGCCAAGTGACCGTTACACTGCAACGAGGCGAAACCACCGTGATCTTGAAGGACGTCCCGGCCGAAGTCTGCCAGAACTGCGGCGAATACTATCTCTCGGACTCTGTGACGGACCAGGTATTAAACAGGGCAGAGTTGGCCGTGAAAAACGGCGCTGAGGTGGAAATCGTGCGCTTTGCTGCATAGCGCACTCTGTGTCTGTTCTGCGAAGATGGACGGCCAAGGGCGGTCACCTTCCTAATGCTCGGCCGGACGCTCGACCACTACCGGATCGAATCGAAGCTCGGGCAAGGCGGCATGGGTGTGGTCTACAAGGCGCGCGACACGCACCTGGACCGGCCGGTCGCCATCAAGGTTTTGCCGCCTGGGAAGGTCGCTGATCCCGAGCGCAAGCGGCGGTTCATCCAGGAGGCCAAGGCTGCCAGCGCCCTCAACCACCCCAACATCATCACTATTCACGACATTAACTGCGACGACGGCGTCGACTTCATCGTCATGGAGTACATTGCCGGCAAGTCGCTGGATGAGGTGGTTCCCGCGAAGGGTCTCCGCGCGGCGCAGGCGCTGAAGTTTGCTGTGCAGATGGCCGACGCCCTGGCCAAGGCCCATGGCGCAGGCATCGTCCATCGGGACCTGAAGCCCACCAACATCATGGTCACCGACGAGGGCCGCATCAAGATTCTGGACTTCGGCCTGGCCAAGCTGCTGGAGCCGGCGGATTCCTCGCCCGACGGCACCACCGTCACGGCGGGGCCGATGACCGAAGAGGGAGCGGTGATGGGGACGGCGGCTTACATGTCGCCGGAGCAGGCGGAGGGGCGCAAGCTCGACGGGCGCTCCGATATTTTCAGCTTCGGGTCAGTTCTTTACGAGATGGTGACCAGCCGGAAGCCGTTCACCGGCGATTCGTACCTCTCGATCCTGACGAAGATTCTGCACGAGGACCCGACGCCCCCGAGCCAGCTCGCCGCTTCGATCCCGCCGGAGCTGGAAAGAATCATCCTGCGCTGCTTGCGGAAGGATGCGGCGCGACGCTGGCAAACCATGGCGGATTTGAAAGTGGCGCTGGAAGACGTGCAGGAGGAGTCGGGTGCGGCGAAGCAAGTGCGGGCATCGTCGCGGCGGCGCTGGGCCTGGGCGGCGTTGGTACCAGTGCTCCTGGCGGCTGGTTTCTTCGCGTGGCGAGCATTGCGCGGGCCGCCGCCCGCGGAGCCGTTGCGAGCCGTCGCGCTCACCACGTTTTCCGGCGCGGAACTCTATCCCTCGTTTTCCCCCGACGGCAACCACGTGGCGTTCACCTGGACCGGGCCCAAGCAGGATAATCCCGACATCTACGTGCAACAGATCGGCGCCGGCTCTCCCTTGCGGCTGACCACCGACCCGCGCAGCGACTACAACCCGGTCTGGTCGCCCGACGGCCGCTGGATCGCCTTCCTTCGTGGCGAGCAACAGACGCTGTTCTTCGCGCCACACGGCAAAAGCGAATTGCGGCTGATCGCGCCTCTGGGCGGGCTGGAGCGGAAACTGGCCGAGATCCGGGTGCTCCAGGTCTACGTCATTCCGCCGCACCTTGCTTGGTGTCCGGACAGCAACTGCCTGGTCGTTACGGATACGCCGGGCGAGGGAAAGCCAGATGCCTTGTTCGTGGTTTCGCTGGAGACAGGAGAGAGAAGGCAGTTGACGAATCCGCAGCCTCCTGTGCTCGGCGACAGCAACCCGGCGGTCTCTCCCGACGGTCGATCGCTAGTCTTCCGGCGCAACGTTGCCTACGGCGCCGGTGAGCTTCACTGGCTTCCACTGGGAACGGGTCTGAGCGGCGGCGAACCCAGGCGCCTCGCGCTTGCCGCGGTGAATGCCGCGTACCCGGCGTGGATGCCCGACGGCAAAGAAATTCTCTTTTCCGCCAGGGGAAGTCTTTGGAGGCTGGCCGTTCCCGGCGAGAGCCCGCCGGCGCGACTTCCCTTCGTAGGCGAGGACGGGATAATGCCGGTGGTTTCGCGCCCCCAGCCCGGCAGGCCGCCTCGGCTGGTCTACGCTCGCAGCTTCGCTGACTCGAATATCTGGCGCGTCGAGTTCTCTGTTCCTGGTGCGCCATCGTCGTCCCCGGCTGTTGTCGCGATCTCCTCCACGCGAAGGGACTCGAACCCCCAGCTTTCCCCCGACGGCCGCAGGGTCGCCTTTGAGTCGAATCGCTCGGTGGAGTGGGAAATCTGGCAGGCCGATCCCGATGGATCCAATGCCGTGCAGCTCACCTGGATGGGTGCTCAAACCACGGGCACCCCGCGCTGGTCTCCCGACGGCCAACTGATTGCGTTCGACTCCAATCTCGGAGGCCAGTACGAGATCTATGTGATCCCCGCGGCGGGCGGCAAGCCTCGTCGTCTCACTTCCCATCCGGCCCACGACAACATGCCCAGTTTCTCCCGGGACGGCCACTGGATCTACTTCACCTCAAACCGAACCGGCGAGTATCGGCTCTGGAAGATCCCGGCGTCTGGTGGAGATGCCGTCCAGATGACACAGAACCTCGGATACGTAGCCTTCGAGTCGCCGGACGGCGCCTATGTTTACTACACGCAGACAGTAGGCCCGCCGAGCCCCTTGTGGCGCCTGCCGGCCTCCGGCGGCCAGCCCGTCAAGTTGGTGGAGGGAGTCGTTCAGCGGGCCTTCGTCGTGCTCGAGCGAGGCATCTACTATATAGACCGGCCCGCGGGCGAAGCCCGGCTACAGTTCTTTGACTTCGCCACCGGCAGCTCCTCGACCGTGGCTCGCAACCTCGGTGACGTTCTGCCCGGCCTCACCGCCTCTCCCGACGGCCGCACGATTCTCTATGCCCGGGTGGACTCCTCCGTCGACGACCTGATGCTGGTAGAAAACTTCCCGTGATTCTCCACCTGAACGATGTGCTAGCATGACCGTCTCACGATGGTTACGGAAGTAGGCGTCGCGTACTTCAAGAGATTCGAGCGGCAGCGATTTGACCTCTCTGATCACATCGTGCTGGCAGGCCCGAATAATTCCGGCAAGACGACGCTTCTTCAGGCCATCGCAGTTTGGGACCTGGCCCTGCGTCGCTGGAAGGAGCGCCGAGGCCTCGACACGGGATCCACTGCAAGGGAGCGCACCGGCGTTCCCCTGACTCGCAAGGACTTCACCGCCCTCCCTCTCCGGGAAATGAATCTTCTTTGGACCGACACCCTGACTGCGTTGCGCAAAGAAGATGCCAAGGCCGGCCAGAAAGCGGGGCAGCACCGGGTGCTCACTATTACATTGTCGGGGCGGACTCCCGAGGGCCCCTGGAAACTGGCTCTCGAGTTTCGGTACCAAAGCACCGAGCTGGTCTACGTCAAGCCATCCGCAGCTCAAATTGCAAACATTCCGCAGGCTGCCGAAGATGTCCGCGTCGTCCACGTACCTCCGTTCTCCGGAATTGGCGCCGAAGAGACTCGCTATGACCGGCCCTATCAGGACCTGCTGATCGGACAGGGCAAGGCGGGCGACATCCTGCGGAACCTGCTCCTGGAGGTCTACCAGCAGGACGACAAGGCGGGGTGGGAAAATCTTTGTCGTGAAGTCGAAGAGATCTTCGGCTATCGACTGTTGCAGCCGGAGTACGAAGGAAGACCTTTCATCCTTTGCGAATACTTGCGTGGTGTTCCCAAGGGCAAGGGAAAGAACGGCCTGGCCCAACTGGATATTGCGAGCGCGGGGAGCGGCTTTCACCAGGTCCTGTTGCTTCTGAGTTTCTTCCACGCCCGCCCGGCGTCGGTCCTCTTGCTGGACGAGCCTGACGCCCACCTCCACGTTATCTTGCAGAAGCAGATCTATGACCGCTTGCGACGGATTGCCGCTGAGCGGGCCTGCCAGTTGATCATCGCGACCCACTCGGAGGTGCTGATCGACGATACCGATCCCGAGATGATTCTTTCGTTCTTCCGCCAGCCGCACAGGCTTATGGAAAGCGGCCAGCGGGATCAAGTCACACAGGCCCTGCGCCGTCTGACTGCGATGGATATCCTGCGGGTGGAAGCCTCCCCCGGCATCCTCTATGTAGAAGGAGAGAGCGACTTCAACCTCCTGGCCGCGTGGGCCAGGGTCTTGAAGCACCCCCTGCACAAGTGGTTCGCGAACCACCCGTTTTGGCACGCCAACCAGGGACGCCATCCCCAAGAGGCGCGTGGTCACTTTTTCGCGCTCCGCGCAATCCGGCCTCAAATGCGGGGAGTGCTGCTGCTCGACGGCGACAATCGTAGGCTTCCCGAACACGAGGTTCGAGCGGACGGCCTGGAAGTGTTGCGCTGGGAGCGCTACGAGTCGGAAGGCTACCTGGTTCACCCAACGGCTTTGCTCCGCTTCATCCAGTCTCAGGCATTGCCGCTCTTCTGCCCAGTAGCGGAAAGATACCTTCGAGACGAACTTCCTCCAGCGATCTATCGCGACCCACTTCAGACCACCGATTACCTCCGGGCAACCCCCGCGAGCAAGACTCTGTTGCCGAAGCTCTTCGAGGCCGCCCAATTGGAGATAGGCAAAAAAGGTATTTGTTTACCGGGTTCGTACGGCGGCATGCGCTCGGTTGGGGGTTAGGGTTAGCCTGAACTGAAGAAGGGGAGAGTCGGAGGAGGGGAT
>Ga0247727_10010497_pt1 | contig 16401 bp, 16 predicted proteins | sample WisWelCaveWW1625_FD_202498 | JGI IMG/M metagenome (GOLD analysis project Ga0247727, IMG submission 202498) | Biofilm microbial communities from Wishing Well Cave, Virginia, United States - WW16-25 | ecosystem: Environmental > Aquatic > Deep subsurface > Groundwater > Cave microbial mat | place... | reverse complement strand
AGCTTGCCACCGAAGCGTTCGGCCGCTTCAACCAGGTCGGCCTGTTCCACGATTTCTATCGCGAAATGCGCGCCCATCCCGGCCCGCAAAACCTTCGGCGACCAGGCATCCGCGCATCCTTTGCCGAGCACCGCATGCCCGATGCCGAAAGCAGCGGCGCTGCGCAGGATCGTCCCGACGTTGCCTGCGTCCTGGATCCCTTCGAGAAGTACGCAACTCTTCGATTCCTTGAGATCTGTTTTCTGCGGCAGAAGGGCGATTTCCGCGGCAATCCCCGTCGGCGAACCAGTGTCCGCAATCGAATTGAAGACAGAATCGGCGAGGATGACCGGAGAAACACCGGTCTTTGCCGCAACCTTCATGATCTCGGTTTTTGTCGAGGCGGACTTGCTGAGGAGGAGCGCTTCAAGTACCCGGCCGGCCTGCAGGCATGTCGAAACCAAGTGCTCTCCCTCAATCAGTACCCGCTGCAAATCACGCCGGACACGCGCATCGCGCGTGAGGTATCGCCAGCGGCGCACGCGCGGATTATCGCGGGAAGCGATGAGGGTCACCCGGAATTGAGCATACGCCGCACGGGCGCAAAGCCGCGGCGATGGATTTCGCTCGGACCGTAGAGCCGCAGCAGTGCGAGGTGCTCGGGCGTCGGGTAGCCCTTGTGACGATCGAAGCAATAGAGCGGGAAACGAATGTGCATGCGCTGCATCTCCGCATCGCGCGCAGTCTTGGCGAGGATAGAGGCCGCAGAGATGACCGCGTGCAGACGGTCGCCCTGCACCATGGCCCGCGCGCGGCAAGGCAGCTGCGGGCAGCGATTGCCGTCGATCCAGGCCTCATCGGGCAGCATGCCGAGCCCTGCCACCGCCCGCTGCATCGCGAGCATGGTGGCCTGCAGAATGTTCAAGCGGTCTATTTCTTCGACAGTGGCGTAAGCGATCGCGAAGGCACGTGCCTGCGCATGGATTTCTTTCGCAAGGATTTCTCTTTTGCGTTCACTTAAAAGCTTCGAATCCTTCAGGCCGACGATCGGCCTCGCCGGATCCAGGATGACAGCGGCTGCGAATACGGGCCCAGCGAGCGGGCCGCGCCCGGCTTCGTCGACCCCGCAAACGCAAGCGGCGCGTCCACTTGCGTCCTGCCGGTTAGCTGAGGCCCGCATCCAGAACCGCCAGCACTGCATCCGCGGCCTTCTGTGCTGTGTTCTGCCGCAAGGTGACGTGGATCTCGCGGAATTTTTCAATTTGCCTGCGTTGCGCGCCCACGTCCTGATTCAGCTCGAGCAGCGCGTTGGCCAGATTTCCCGGCGTGGCCTTGTCCTGCACAAACTCCGGCACCAGGCTCTCGCCCGCCAGGATGTTCGGCAGTCCGATGTGCTGCAGGTAGAGCATCCGCCGCATCAGCGCCCAGGTGAACGGCGATTGCTTGTAGGCGATCACCATCGGTGTCTTGAACAGCGCGGTCTCCAGGGTCGCGGTGCCGCTCGCCACCAGCGCGATGTCGGCCGCAGCGAGGGCTTCATGCGAATGTCCGAACAGCAGCGTCAGCGGAAGGTTTCTCGCGTCGTGGCGGCGCAGCGCATCCTCGAACATCTCGCGCGTGGCGCGCGAAGCGGTGGGACATACAAAATACGCGCCGGGCAAGTCCTGCAGCAGGCGCCGCGCCGTCAGCACGAACAGGTCGGCCATATAGTGCAGTTCCGAGCGCCGGCTGCCCGGCAGCAGCGCGACGACGCGGCTGCCGGCCGGCACGCGCAATTCGGTCCGCGCCTTGGCCTTGTCCGGGTCCATCGGGATCACGTCGGCAAGCGGATGGCCGACATAAGTCACGGGCAGCCCTGCTTTCTCATACAACGCCGATTCGAACGGGAATATGGCCAGCAGGTGGGTCACCGAGCGCACGATGCGCCGGGTCCGCCAGCCGCGCCAGGCCCAGATCGAGGGGCTGACATACTGGATCGCGGGTATGCCCGCATCCTTGAGCCTGCGCTCCAGGTCGAGATTGAAGTCGGAGGAATCGACGCCGATGAACACCGCTGGGCGCTCGTGCAGCATGCGCTCGGCGATCTCGCGCCGGATTGCCATGATCCCGCGGTAGTGCCTGAGCACCTCGGCATAGCCACGCACGCCCAGCTTGTCCATCGGCAGGTGAGACTCGAAACCCTGCGCGATCATCTTCGGTCCGCCAATGCCTGAGAAACGCAATTGAGGCCGGCGCTCCTTCAGCGCCGCGATCAGGTGGGCCGCCAGCAGGTCGCCCGAGGCCTCGGCGGCGACCATGCCGACGTGGACTTTAGGATCCATGTGCAGGAGCTCCGTGTCCACGAGCTACACGTGCGCTAGCGTATGCAGCCGCGCTTGGAGGCGTTCAGGAAGTCGAGAATCAGCTTCACTTCGGCGCAATCCCCGGCCTGCGCTTCGAGCTCGCGCCTGACCTCCTCCTGCCCGAGTCCGCTGCGGTAGAGGGTCTTGTAGGCGCGCTTGAGGGCATCGATCGTCGCGGCCTGCAGGCCGCGCCGCCGCAAGCCGACGCTATTGATGCCATAGGGCTGCGCCATGTTACCCGCCGCTCTGACGTAAGGAGGCAGGTCGCGGTCCAGGTAGGTGCCCATGCCGGTGAAACTGTGGGCGCCGATGTGCACGAACTGGTGCACCAGGGTGGTCGCTCCAAGGATCGCCCAATCGCCCACCTGCACGTGGCCTGCCAGCTGGCAGGCGTTGGCGAAAATGGTGTGATTACCGATCTGGCAATCGTGCGCGAAATGCACGTAGGCCATGATCCAGTTGTCGTTGCCGACGCGGGTCACGCGCGCGTCGCCGATGGTGCCGCGATTGACGGTCACATACTCGCGGATCGTGTTGCCGTCGCCGATCTCGACGGCGGTGTCCTCGCCGGCATACTTCTTGTCCTGCGGCGGGCCGCCGATCGAAGCGAACTGCGAGATGCGGTTGCTGCGGCCAATGCGCGTGCGCCCTTCGATGATCACGTGGGGCCCGATCACGGTACCCTCGCCCACCTCGACCCGCGCGCCGATCATGGAGTACGCGCCCACGGCGACGCCTGCGGCGAGCGAGGCGCCCGCTTCGATGATGGCGCTGGGGTGGATCATTGCCCTTTCGTACCCGCCGGCCGTACGGTGCAAAGTATGTCCGCCTCGGCGACCAGGACCTCTCCCACCCGCGCAGTACAGCCGAATTTCCAGATGCCGCGCTTGGAGCCCAGGATCAGGACTTCGATTCTGAGCTGGTCGCCGGGCTCGACGGGCCGCTTGAACCTGGCATTGTCGATGCCCGCGTAGTAATAGACCGACTTGTCGTCCGGGCGCGCACCCAGCGTGCGGAACACGAGGATGCCGGCCGCCTGCGCCATGGCTTCGAGGATGAGCACCCCCGGCATCACGGGCCGGTGGGGGAAATGTCCCGGGAAGTAGGGCTCGTTGGCGGAGACGTTCTTCAGCGCGAGTATCCTCTTGCCGGGCTCGCAGGCCAGCACCCGATCGACCATCAGCAGCGGAAAACGCTGCGGCAGGTGCTCGAGCACCTGGTGGATGTCCATCTCAGCCATCGCTCCCCTCCTTGCCTTGAAGACGTTTCTCCAGCGCCCGCACGCGCTCCATCAGGTCGGCGAGCTGCCTGACCACGGCAGTGTTGCGTGCCCAGGATTCGTGGTCGTCCGCCGGAAACATCCCCGTATACGTGCCGGGTTTGCGTATCGAGCGCGAAATCACGGTATCGGCGGAAACCGTCGCATGGTCGCAGATCGTCAGGTGCCCCAGGATCAGCGCGCCCGCGCCGATGCTGCAGTGACCGCCGATTTCGGCGCTGCCGGCAACCGCCACGCAACCCGCCATCGCCGTGTGGGCCCCAATCCTGCAGTTGTGGCCAATCTGGATTTGATTGTCGAGTTTGACGCCGTCCCCGATGACGGTGTCGTCCATCGTACCGCGGTCGATGGTGGTGTTGGCGCCGATCTCGACGTCGTCGCCAATGGTGACGCCGCCGATCTGGGGAATCTTTACCCAGCGTCCGGCATCCTTCGCGATGCCGAAGCCGTCCGCCCCGATCACCGCACCGGAATGAACGATCGCCCGCGCGCCGATGCGGCAGCCCGGGTAGACCACCACGCGGGGATACAAGCAGCTGTCGTCGCCGATGGCGACGCCCTCGCCAACGACGCAGCCGGCACCGATCGATACACGCGCCCCAAGTTTCGCGCCCGGCGCAACGGTGGCCGAGGGGTGAACGCCGGCTGGCTGGCTGGTACGCGGATTGAACAGCTGGGACACGCGCGCGAAATAGGCGTAGGGGTTGTCGCAGACGATGCGCGGCAATGCGCTGAGGCCTTCCGCGTCCGGGCTTAGGATTACTGCCGAGGCGCCGGTTGCCGCGAGCCGGCCACGGTATTTCAGGCTGGAAAGAAATGCGATCTGGCCGCGCCCGGCGCCCTCGAGCGAGCCGACCTGCCGGATCAGGACCTCGGTATCGCCGGCGATGCGGCCGCCAAGCTGCGTCGCGATCTGCGCGAGCGTGAACGGCCCCGGCATGTCATTTTGCGGGCGGTTTGGCGTCCAGCGCCTTGATCACCTTGTCGGTGATATCGATGCGCGGGTTGGCGTAGGCGGCTTCCTGGAAGATGATGTCGTATTTCTCGGACTCGGCGATCTGGCGGATGATGCGATTCGCCTGCTCGATCACCTGCGACAGTTCCTCGTTGCGGCGCAGGTTGACGTCTTCCTGGTACTCCCGCTGCTTGCGCTGGAAGTCCCGGCTGAGTTCATTGATGTCGCGTTCCTTGTTGCGCCGCTGTGCCTCCTGCATGGTGACGCCGTCCTTCTCCAGCTCCTCCTGCATGCGTCTGAGCTGGTCGGCGACCTTTTTCAGTTCCGCTTCGCGCCTGGCGAACTCCGCCTCCAGTTTCTTCTGCGCGCGCAGCGCCGGCCCCGAGTCGCGCACGATGCGTTCGAGCTGAACCACGCCGATTTTTCCCTGGGCGAAGGCGGCGCCGGCCGGCGCGGCCAGGCACAGCGCGATGGCTGCAATGAATAGCGCTTTACGCTGCATGGGTGACGGAAACGTCCTGTCCGTGGCTAGAAAGCGGAGCCAAAAGTGAATTGTAACCTCTCGGGCCGGTCGAAGCCTTTCTTCTCGTTCAGGGGCTGCGCCAGCGACAGGCGCAGCGGCCCGAAGGGCGAAGTCCAGGCGAGGCCGATACCCGCCGAATAGCGCAACTCGCCAAAGTCAACCTTCTGCGTAGCGCCGTACACCTGGCCCGCATCGATGAACGCCGCAAGGCGCAGCGACCTGTCCGCCTGCGCCCCGGGCACCGGGAACAGGATCTCGGCGCTGCCGGCAAATTTGCGCGTGCCGCCAAGCGTCGTTCCTGCCGCGTCCTGCTCGCCGAGCGAGAACGCGCGGTAACCACGCACCGAACCCGGTCCGCCGGCGTAGAAGTTCTTGAAAAACGGCACCGGCTTGCCGCTGGTCCCGTGCACGTAGCCGAAATCGCCCGTCAACGAGAGCGTCGTGGTGCGGCTCAGCGGATAGAACCACTGCTCGTTGAGGCTGAGGCGGTAGTACTTCAGATCGCCTTGCGCGACCTCGGCGCCCGCGCGAGTCAGCGCGCCGCGCGTCGGCTGTATCGCGCTGTCGCGGCGGTCGCGCGTCCAGCCGAGCGAGCCGCTGCCGTAGGTGTATTTGCTGCCGAATATGGAGGCGAAGCTCGTATAGCTGAGCGGGCTGTCGCTGAATAGTCCAAGCTTTACATGTTCGGCGTTGAAGCCGAAGTTGACCGCATCGGACTCGCTGATGGGATAGCCGAACTTGAGGCCACCGCCGGTGGTTTCGGTGGTGTAGGCGCCGACGGTAAGGCTCGTCGCGTTGGTCTTGCGCGTATACGCATCGAAGCCCTGGCTCAGGCCGTCCACCGTGAAGTACGGGTTGACGTACGACAGCGAGTAGGTCCGGTTCACCTTGCCGCTATTCACCTGGACGGCGATGAACTTGCCGCTGCCGAAGACGTTCGCCTGCGAAACCGATCCGGACAGAACAACCTTGTCTACCGACGAGTATCCCGCCCCCAGCAGCAACGTACCGGTCGGTTTCTCCTCGACGGTGAAATTGACGTCCACCTGGTCGGCACGGTCGGCCACCGGCGCGGTCTCGACGTTCACATCCTTGAAGTACTGCGTGCGGTCGATGCGGGTCTTCGAAAGCTGGATCTTAGACGCATCGTAGTACGACCCTTCCAGCTGGCGCATTTCCCGCCGCACCACTTCGTCCCGCGTCTTGCTGTTGCCGGCGACGTTGATGCGCCGGACGTAGACGCGCCGGCCCGGGTCGATCAGGATCGTGAGGGCGACCGTGCGTGCCGCCCTGTCGATCTGGGGAACCGCGCTGGCATTCGCGAATGCATAGCCTTCGTTGCCGAGCCGGTCGGTGACGGCCTTGGTCGTCTCCGTCAGGCGCTGGCGCGAGAACACCTCGTTTGCCTTGACCCGCACTAGTTGCTCCAGCTCGGCTCTGGGCAGGAGCATCTGCCCCTCCAGCCGTACCTCTGAAACCGTGTACCTCTCGCCCTCCACCACATTGACGGTGATGTAGATGTCGCGCTTGTCGGGCGTGATTGACACCTGGGTCGACTCGATGGCGAAGTCGATGTAGCCGCGGTCCTGGTAGAACGAGCGCAGGGTTTCCAGGTCGGCCGCCAGCTTGGGCCTGGAGTACTGGTCGAGCTTGGTATACCAGGTCAGCCAGCCAGGCGTGCGCAGCACGAACTGCTCCAGCAGCAGCGACTCGCTGAACGCCTGGCTGCCGACGATGTTGATCGAGCGGATCTTCGCGACTTCGCCCTCGTTGACAACGATGCGGATGCCGACACGATTGCGCTCCAGCGGCGTGACCGTGGTCTCCACTTCAGCGGCATAGCGGCCGCGCGTCAGGTACTGCCGTTTCAGCTCCTGCTCGGCGGTGTTCAGGATCGAGCGATCGAAGGTCCGTCCGTCGGCCAGACCGGCATCGCGCAGGATGCGCCTGACGATCTCCAGCTCGAACTCCTTGATGCCCACCAGGTCGATCTGCGCCACCGCCGGACGCTCCTCAACCAGCACCACCAGCACATCGTTCTCGAATTCGAGGCGCACGTCACGAAAAAACCCGGTCGCGAACAGCGCCCGCAGGGCCTGCTGCGCCTTTTCCTCGGTCATCGTTTCGCCGACCTTGACCGGCAGGTAGCTGAAAACGGTCCCGGGCTCGGTGCGCTGCAGTCCTTCGACGCGGATGTCCTTCACCACGAAGGAGCGGAACGCCTGGCCCAGTGCGCCGGTGGCTAGCGCGCACAGCGCGCAAGCGGTCACGACAAGGAATTGCTTGCGCATCGCTATCCCGAAAGCACGCGGTTCAGGTCGTTGTAGAGGGCGAAAGCCATGATGACGAAAAGGAGCGTGAGGCCGACTCGCTGTCCGAACTCCATGGCTCGCTCGGACACCGGGCTCCCCTTGGCTATTTCGACCGCATAATACATCAGGTGTCCGCCATCCAGCAGCGGAATCGGCAGCAGATTCAGCACGCCAAGACTGATGCTGATGAGCGCGAGGAAGGTGGCGAAGGAAAGCCAGCCCATCTGCGCAGATTGGCCCGCGTAATCGGCGATCGTGACCGGTCCCGACAGGTGTTTCCACGACACATCCCCCGTCAGCATCATGCCGAGCATCTTCAGGCTGAAGACCGAGATATCCCAGGTCTTGACTACTGCTTTTACGACGCTGTCGATCGGGCCGTGGCTGACCTGGATCAGGATTCGCTCGCTATCGGCCGCGGGAATGCGGGGCGCCACGCCGATGCGGCCGATACGCGCCCCGTTCTCGCTCGCCGCATCGGTAGTCACGCCGATGTCAAGCTCAACGCCGTCGCGTTCCACCACCAGCAGCAGATAGGCTTCGGGCCGCTCGCGTATCGCCTGCACCAGTTGCTCCCAACTCGCCACGGGCGCGCCGCCCGCCCGCCGCACCCGGTCTCCGGCCAACAAGCCCGCCCGGCCTGCCGCCCCGCCGGCCACGACGCGGCCGATCACCGGATCCAGCGGTGGGCGGTACAAGCGCAGGCCGATCCGCTCCAGCGCATCGCTCTCGACGTCTGCCGAGGGAAAACCGCGCAGATCAAGCACGTGCATCGACAGGTCGCCGCGGGCGCCGAGCACCTCGAAACGCAGCGATTCGCGCTGTAGCGCGCCCTGCAATACCCGCCAGCGCAGGTCCTGCCAGGTGGCGATGGATTCGGCTTCGATCGAGCGCACCGTATCGCCGGCCGCGAAACCCGCGGCCTGCGCCAGCGTCCCCGCTGCCGGCGCCGCAATCACCGGGCGGGCCTCGGGCAGGCCGTGCATGTACAGGCCCGCGTAGACCGCGATCGCGAACAGGAAATTGAACAGCGGGCCCGCGACCACGATGAGGAAACGTCGGCCGACACTTTGCCGGTTGAAAGCGCGGTGCGACTCGTTCGCGTCGACCGGCGCTTCGCGCTCGTCCAGCATCTTGACGTAGCCGCCGAACGGAATCGCCGCGATGGTCCACTCGGTCGCGTCGCGGCCGAGCCGCCAGGTGACCAGTGAACGGCCGAAGCCGACGGAAAATCTCAGCACGCGCACATTGCACAGGCGCGCCGCGAGGTAGTGGCCGTACTCGTGCACAACGATCAGCATGCCGAGAGCGACGATGAACGCGAGCACTTTCTGCAGGACCATCATGCCGCGCGCCCCATGAGACCGGCCACCCGGTCGGCCGCCGCAGTGCGCGCGCTCCGGTCCGCCTCAAGCACGGCTTCGAGCGAGTCAGCCGCCGCTGCCGGAATGCGCGCCAGGACAGCCTCGATCACCTGCGCGATCGCGGTATAGCGCAGCTTGCCGTCGAGGAACGCGGCCACCGCGACTTCATTCGCGGCGTTGAGCACAGCCGGCGCCGTGCCACCGTCGCGCAGCGCGGCATACGCGAGTCCCAGGCAGGGAAAGCGCTGGGCGTCGGGCCGCTCGAAGGAGAGTTGCCCGACCGCGGCAAGCTCAAGCGGCGTGGCACCGGATTCGATGCGCTCCGGAAAGCCGAGCGCATACGCGATCGGCACGCGCATGTCGGGATTGGAAAGCTGCGCGATCACCGAACCGTCCATGAATTCGACCAGCGAATGGATGATGCTCTGCGAATGGATCAGGACCTCGATGCGCTCCGCTGCGATGTCGAACAGCCAGCGGGCTTCGATCACCTCCAGGCCCTTGTTCATCATGGTCGCCGAATCGACCGAGATCTTGCGGCCCATCACCCAGTTGGGATGCGCGCAGGCCTCGTCCGGCGTGACCTGCGACAGGCGCTCGATCGGTGCCGACCGGAACGGCCCGCCGGAGGCGGTCAGCAGGATGCGGCGGACCGCCCTCACCGATGCCCTGCCCCCTTCCTGCGGCAGGCACTGGAACACTGCATTGTGCTCGCTGTCGATCGGCAGCAGCGTGGCACCGCTTTCGCGCACGGCCCGCATGAAGAACGGGCCGGCCATGACCAGTGCTTCCTTATTGGCAAGCAGCAGGCGCTTGCCCCCGCGCGCGCCCGCCAGCGCGGGCGCCAGGCCGACCGCGCCGACAATCGCGGCCATCACGACGTCGCAGTCCGGATCGGCGGCCACCTGCTCCAGCGCGCGCGCGCCGAACAGCAGTTCGGTTCTGCAGCCGGCATCCGCATAGCGCCGGCGCAGGCCGGCGTCCTCGGCCAGACCGGAAAGCACCGCATAGCGGGGCGCGTGGCGCTGGCAGAGCGCGAGCAGCGCATCGGCTGCCCGATGCGCGCTCAGGGCAAATATGCGAAAACGATCGCGGTGCCGCGCGACGACATCGAGCGTGCTTGCGCCGATCGATCCGGTCGCGCCCAGCAGTGTCAGTGCCTGTGTCATGTCGCGCCTATCGCCTGCATCAGCAGCAACGCCACCGGCAGCGTCGCCGTGGCACTGTCGATTCGGTCCAGCACGCCGCCGTGGCCGGGCAGCAGCTTGCCGCTGTCCTTGGCGCCGGCCTGCCGCTTGAGGGCGGATTCGAACAGGTCGCCCACGACGCCAAGTGCGCAAAGCAGCAATATTCCGGCCAGGAATGGTACCCAGACGAGCCCCTGCACGCGGGCCCGCAGTTCCGAATCGGAAAACGCCAAGATGATAGCGTAGATGATGCAGCCTATCGCTCCGCCGGCGACGCCCTCCCAGGTCTTGCCGGGACTGATCGAGAGAGCGAGTTTGTGGCGGCCCCAGGCACGGCCGGCGAGGTAAGCCCCGGTATCGGCGATCCAGATCAATCCGAAGGCGATCAGAAGCAGCTCGCGTGGCAGCGCAGCCATGGCGAGCCCGGCGGGTACCAGCGCCGCGATACCCGCCGCGAGCAGCAGCGGGCGAAGTTTCGACGTGACGCCGGCAGCCAGCCACCCCGGCACGGCCGCGATCCAGAACAGCGCGGCGGCCCAAAGCACATAGTCGAAGCTGCCGCCGCCGAGAAACAGGGCGAAAAGAAGCAGGCAGGCGGCCGCATAGGCGATCGTGCCGCCCCTCCCCAGCCCGGCGAGACGACCCCACTCGTGCGCGCCCAGAGCCACCACCACCGCGACCAGCACGGCGAAGGCCGCGCGCTCGAGCAGAAACAGGGCCGCAAGGAACGCGGCCAGCAGAACCGCAGCGGTCAGGGCCCGGGTGAGGAACAAGCGCTCAGGCGTCGGTCGCGGCTGGCAAAGGCGCACGGCCAGCCTTGCCCGGCGCCGCCTCGCCGAGCTGCTCGCTGGTGCGGCCGAAGCGCCGCTCACGCTTGCGGTAGGACGCGAACGCCGCCTCGAGCGCGGCAGCGTCGAAATCGGGCCACAGCGTCCCGGTGAAGTGCAGCTCGGTGTAGGCGAGCTGCCAGAGCAGGAAATTGCTCACGCGCTGCTCGCCGCCGGTGCGGATGAACAGATCCGGCTCCGGCGCGTAGCTCATCGAAAGATAGGGAGCCAGGTCCGATTCGCGAATTTCGTCTTTTACTTTCGAGGGATTTTCCTTCGAAAACCGACTGAGAGCCTGCAGAATGTCCCAACGTCCACCATAGTTTGCGGCAACGGTGAGCGTAAGCCCGGTATTGCCCGCGGTGAGCTGCTCGCCTTCGGCAATCAAGGCCTGGATCCTCGTGCCGAAGCGGCTCTGGTCGCCGATCAGCTTGAGCCGAATGTGGTTGCGGTGCAGCTTCTGCACCTCGCTTTCGAGCGCGCCGATGAACAGCTGCATCAGCAGCGCCACTTCGTCCGGCGGCCGCCGCCAGTTCTCGGAGCTGAAGGCGAACAGCGTGAGGAAGCCGACGCCGCGCTCGGCACAGCCCTTGACGATCGCCCGCACCGTTTCGACGCCGCGCTTGTGGCCGGCGAAGCGCGGCAGGCGGCGTTGCTTGGCCCAGCGCCCGTTGCCATCCATGATGATGGCGACGTGGCCGGGCACCTCGCCGTGCGGTGGAATTCCGACGGTGGTGCTGGTGTGTGCGGCGCGCGCTTCCATGGGGCCAGGACTCACACCGCCATCAGCTCGGCTTCCTTCTGCGCGAGCAGCTTGTCGATCTCGGCGATGTGCCGGTCGGTCAGCTTCTGCACGTCGGCGGCGGCGCGGCGCTCGTCGTTTTCCGAAACTTGCTTCTTCTTCAGGGCTTCCTTGACCACGTGGATGGCGTCGCGGCGCAGGTTGCGGATGGCGATGCGCGCTGTCTCTGCTTCCTTGTGCACCACCTTGGCGAGTTCCTTGCGCCGCTCTTCCGTGAGCGAGGGCATCGGCACGCGGATCATGTCACCGGCGCTCGCCGGATTGAGGCCAAGGTTGGCGTCGCGGATCGCCTTCTCGATCGCCTGCGCGGTCTTCTTCTCGAACGGCGAGACGCCGATGGTGCGGCCGTCGATCAGCGTCACCTTTGCGACCTGATTGATCGGGGTCTGCGTGCCGTAGTAATCCACGGCGACGTGGTCCAGGATGCCGGTATGCGCCCGGCCGGTGCGCACCTTGGCGAGGTCGGTCTTGAAGGACTCGACGCTCTTGTGCATCTTCGCTTCGGTGGTTTTCTTGAGCTCCGCGATCATGGCTGTCTCCGTCCCCGGCTACAGGTGCACCAGGGTACCTTCGTCTTCTCCGGCGACCACGCGCCCGAGGGCGCCGCTCCTGAAGATGCTGAATACATTCACCGGCAGCCTCTGGTCGCGGCACAGCGTCAACGCGGTTGCATCCATGACCTTGAGGTTGCGCTGAATCGCTTCGTCAAAGCTGACCCGGCTGTAGCGCTTCGCGCCGGAGTCCTTGTTCGGATCACTAGTGTACACGCCGTCCACCTTGGTGGCTTTGAGCACGATTTCAGCGCCCATCTCGCTCGCGCGCAGCGCCGCGGCGGTGTCGGTGGTGAAGAACGGATTGCCGGTGCCGGCGGCGAAGATCACCACTTTGCCCTCTTCCAGGTAGCGGATCGCCTTGCCGCGGATGTAGGGCTCGACGACCTGCTCGATGTTGAGCGCGGATTGCACGCGGCTGGCGACGCCCGCCCGCCGCATGGCATCCTGCAGCGCCAGCGCATTCATTACGGTCGCCAGCATCCCCATGTAATCTGCGGTCGCGCGATCCATGCCCGCCGCGCCGGGGGCCACGCCGCGAAAGATGTTGCCGCCGCCGATCACCACGCCGATTTCCACTCCCAGCGTCGCCACCGCCGCGATCTCGGCCACGATCGCCTCAATGCTGACGCGGCTGATGCCGTAGCTGCCCTCGCCCATCAGCGCCTCGCCGGAGAGCTTGAGGAGGATGCGCTTGTACTTTGGTTTCACGCCGCCTTTCTCTTTTCGATGCCTTCACTCAAGACCAGGAAACGGTACCCGAGAACCCTGGTTTTTCTGCTCGCAAGCATTTTCTCGACCGTCTGCTTGTCGTCCTTGACGAACGCCTGGCCGAGCAGCGACACCTCGCCGAGGAACTTGTTGAGGCCGCCTTCAACCATCCTGGCGACGATCTCCGCCGGCTTGCCCGACTCCCTCGCGCGCGCGGCGAGGATATCGCGTTCGCGCGCCACCACGTCCGCCGGGATGTCTGTCCTGGCCAGGTAGGCAGGCCTGGAGAACGAGATGTGCATGGCGACGTCCCGGCCGGCGGCGTCCGCGCCTTCGTACTCGACCAGCACGCCGATACGCCCGCGGTGCACGTACTGCGCCAGCCTGGCCTGTGTCTGCAGCCGCGCGAGCCGGCGGATCGAAATGTTCTCGCCGATTTTCTGCACCAGGCCCTGACGCTGGGCTTCCACCCCTGGCAGCGCCGCGAGCGCCGCGGCATCGGCCGCACTCCGGTTGGCAGCGAGTTCGGCCAGGGTTTTCGCGAAGGCGAGGAAAGCCTCGTTCCTGGCGACGAAATCCGTCTCGCAGTTGAGCTCGACCAGCGCGCCGAGCTTCGCGTCGGCGGACAGATATGCACCGATCACGCCCTCGGCGGCGATGCGGCCGGCAGCCTTGCCGGCCTTTGCGCCGCTCTTGATGCGCAGCAGCTGCTCGGCCTTTTTCAGGTCGCCGCCTGCTTCGCTCAACGCCTTTTTGCACTCCATCATTCCTAGTCCAGTCAGTTCGCGCAACTCCTTGACCAGGCCCGCGCTAATCTCCGCCATGCTGTCCGCCAATCCTTGATTGAATCAGAATTAAAAAAAAGGGCCCGTCGAGGCCCTTTCTTGGTCATGGGGGCGGCTGCCGCTCAATTTCCGCCCTCTTCATTCACTTCGACGAACTCGTCACGCGACGCCGTGACGACTTCTTCCACCGCCTGCGAGCGGCCTTCGAGTACCGCGTCGGCCACGCCGCGCGCATAGAGCCTGATCGCGCGGCTGGAATCGTCGTTGCCGGGAATGACGTAGTGAATCTTGTCGGGCGAATGGTTGGTGTCGATCACCGCCACCACGGGAATGCCGAGTTTGATGGCTTCAGTCACCGCGCCCTTGTGGTAGCCGACATCGATGATGAACAGCGCATCGGGCAGGCCAGGCAGGTCCTTGATGCCGCCGAGCGAGCGCTGCAGCTTGGCGAGCTCGCGCTGGATGCCGAGTGCCTCCTTCTTCGACAGGCGCTCGAGCGAACCGTCCTCGACCATGCCTTCCATTTCCTTCAGCCGCTTGATCGACTGCTTGACCGTCTTGAAATTGGTCAGCATGCCGCCGAGCCAGCGGTGGTCGACGAACGGCATGCCGCAGCGCACCGCTTCTTCGTGCAGGATCTCGCGCGCCTGGCGCTTAGTGCCGACGAACAGGATGTTGCCCTTGTTCGCCGCCAGCTGGCGCACGAACTTGAGCGCTTCCTGGTAGAGCGCCAGGGTCTTTTCCAGGTTGATGATGTGAATCTTGTTGCGGTGGCCGAAGATATACGGCGCCATCTTCGGGTTCCAATAGCGGGTCTGATGGCCGAAATGGACCCCCGCCTCCAGCATTTGACGCATCGTTACCGACATTGCTGCTCCAGATAGGGTTAATGTCTGCCGCGCCGGTCAAATGCACCCCGCATCTACCTTCACGGGGCACCCTAAACGCCGGGCGGGAAATTTGTCCACGGCAAAGTCCGTTGGACAGCCTTAAATTCTAGCATAATCAGCGCTTTTTCCGGGCCACGGATGCCGGTCGTCGTTAAAACGCGGGACGAAGTCGCCAGGATGCGGGTCGCCGGGCGGCTCGCTTCGGAGGTGCTCGATTTCATCGCGCCGCAGGTGAAGGCCGGGGTCACCACGGGCGGGCTGAATGACCTGTGCCACGCGTACATGGTCGGCGTGCAGGGATCCGTGCCGGCGCCGCTCAATTACGCGCCGCCGGGCTACAAGCCGTTCCCCAAGTCGATCTGCACTTCAGTGAACCACCAAGTCTGCCACGGCATACCTGGGGAGCGCGTCCTCAAGCAAGGCGACATCCTCAATATCGATGTGACCGTCATCAAGGACGGCTACCACGGCGATTCGAGCCGCATGTTCCATATCGGCGAGCCTGGCATACAGGCGCGACGCCTGGTCGAAGTCACCTACGAGTGCATGTGGCGCGGCATTGCGCAGGTCCGCCCCGGCGCGCAACTCGGCGACATCGGTGCCGCGATCCAGGCGCATGCCGAGCAGCACGGTTATTCAATCGTGCGCGAATTCTGCGGCCATGGCATCGGACGCAAGTTTCACGAGGAGCCGCAAGTGCTCCACTACGGCAAAGCCGGAACCGGCCTGCGCCTAGAACCCGGCATGACGTTTACCATCGAGCCGATGATCAATGCGGGCAAACCGGGCATCCGCGAATTGGCGGACGGCTGGACCATCGTCACCAAGGATCACAGCCTCTCGGCGCAGTGGGAGCACACCGTCCTGGTGACCGACAGCGCCTACGAAGTGCTCACGATTTCGGCGGCCACCCCGGCGCGGCCGCCGGGCATCGGCGCCTGAGCCTGGCATGACCGCCGCGGCCTCGCCGCGTTTGACCCTCGAAGCGATGCGCGAGGGATTGAAGGATTCGCGCACTGCACTGCGTGAGACCTACCTGCGGGGCCGCAGACCCGGCTGGCTGCTGCGCGAGCACACCCGGCGCATCGACCGGACGCTGCAAACCCTGTGGCGCGCGCATTGCCCGTCCGCCGCCATGGCGCTCGTCGCCACCGGTGGCTACGGCCGCAGCGAACTTTTCCCCTGCTCGGACGTAGACGTGCTCATCCTGCTCGGCGGCGAGCCGAGCGGCGAGGAGCGGGAGCGCCTCGAACGGCTGGTGGGCATGTTCTGGGACATCGGGCTCGAGATCGGCCACAGCGTGCGCACCATCGACGGCTGCGTGGAGATGGCGCGGGGCGACATCACGATCGAGACCTCGCTGCTGGAAGCCCGCCTGCTGGCCGGCAGCGGCGCGCTGTTCAGGCGCCTGTCGAGGACGATCGAGCGCAGCGTCGAGCCAGCGGCCTTCCTGAAAGCGAAGCGTCTGGAACAGGAGCAGCGCCACGCCAGGCACCACGACACGCCCTACGCGCTCGAGCCCAACCTCAAGGAGGCGCCCGGTGGGCTGCGCGACCTGCAGGTGATCCGCTGGATTGCGCAGGCCTGCGGCATCGGCAGGCACTGGCGCGACCTGGCGAGCCAGGGACTGCTGCAGAGGGGCGAAGCGCTACGGCTCGCGCGCCACGAGGCCGCGCTGCAGGACATGCGCATCCGCCTGCATTACCTGGCCGGTCGGCGCGAAGACCGCATCACCTTTGACTACCAGGATGCCCTCGCCCAGCAGTCTGGTTACGCGGCGAAGCACTCGCGGCGGGCCAGCGAGCAGCTGATGCAGGGCTACTACCGGCATGCCAAGGCGATCACGCAACTCAACACGATCCTGCTGCAGAACCTGCAGGCGCGCTTCGCGCCC
>Ga0247727_10010496_pt1 | contig 16402 bp, 16 predicted proteins | sample WisWelCaveWW1625_FD_202498 | JGI IMG/M metagenome (GOLD analysis project Ga0247727, IMG submission 202498) | Biofilm microbial communities from Wishing Well Cave, Virginia, United States - WW16-25 | ecosystem: Environmental > Aquatic > Deep subsurface > Groundwater > Cave microbial mat | place... | reverse complement strand
GCAAGCTCACCTCAGAGCCCGAATTTCAGGCTCATCGACCATTGGAATGAAACCGAGATTTCAGGCTCATCTTGTATTGGAATCAAATCGAGGTTTCAGGCTCATCCTTGGATTGGAAAATGCTCTCGGACCGGGGTGGCTGACACGGAAGCCGAGCCGCGCGTAGACGCCTTGCTCCCGCCCCCTTATAGTTGCTCGCGGCTCCGTATGGAGCACGTGACCGGGCCGCGACCAGGCGCCCCATCGCTCTCTGTTGGAGTTTTTCCCGGGCAGGCGAGCCCCAGGCTCTATGACCGGATGGTGGTGAACGCTGCGAGCGCGGCATTACAGCCGCCGAACCGAACAGGCGTGCCTCCATTGGATTCTCCGGTTTCTTGTGTTCCACGCCCGCGCGCATCCGCGTCAACCGAGAGAAGGGGACGTGAACCGCTTCCTGACGCATCTGGCCGTGAAGGGAAACGTGGCGGCATCCACTCAGAACCAAGCCCTGGCGGCGGTGCTGTTTCTGTACGAGTCCCGTGACCGCCTACTTTGTTCCTTGCCGCCAGGCCAAGCCGCAATTTCGCGCCGTGTTGCGGGCATTAGCCAGCGAACCAGGCGGGCACGGGACGAGCACGTGCTGGAGCAGCCGCTGAACCGCATCGAGGGAGTGGTGCGGGCGCGCAGGCTGAAGCGGCTGCCGGTGGTGCTGACGCGCTTACTCTCGACTGTCGGGCCGCCATGAGGTGTAGAATCAACGGGTGGAGGTTCGCGAGTTCCTCTGGTCCGATGATCGACTCGAACACATTGCCCGTCACGGCGTTCAACCCGAAGAAGTGGAGGAGGTTTGTTTTGGCCAGGCACTGGTTCAGCGTGCCAGGTTTTCTGGACGAAACCCTGCCTATTACGTACTGGGGCAAACCTCATCCGGGCGGCACGTCTTCTGCGTCGTCATCCAGTTTCCCCATGGTAAGGGTTACCCTGTGACGGCCCGACCGATGACGCGGAGAGAGAAAGAGCGCTACAACCGATGGAAAAGACGCTAATCAGGCAGAAACTACCGAATACGGATTCCATTGAAGAGTTGGCTAGGTTTTGGGACACCCACGATCTCACGGATTTTGAAGGGGACTTGGAGGAAGTTGGGGAGCCGGTCTTTGTACGCACCAAGGGCACATCGCTGAGCATCGATCTGCGGCCGGCGGAGGCCCAGCATCTCAAGAGAATCGCTCGGTCCAAGGGCGTCAAGGAAACCAGCGTAGCTCATCAGTGGATTCTTGAAAGACTTCAGCAGTCTGCGGGGACTGGCCGACCGCCTAACGAGGCGTTGCAGCGGCCGGCGCAAAAACGGCGCCGCCGCTGAACGCCAGGACGTTAGCCGCCTTCCCGGGGATGCCCGGTAGTTCGTTGAGATTCGCGACTCTCGCCCAGAGGCGTGGTAGCCTCCGAACTCGAGCCAGAACGGGCAGCCCGTTTCCGGACTGAAGTGCCAGCGGACGATCTCGCGCACCTGCGCGTCCAGGCGCTCCTTGGCGGCAGCGGCGGAAGCGGACAGTGCCGAGGCCGACAACCCGGACCGGCGCGGTCCTACGGATTGCGGTATACTTTCAGCCAATCAGGCAATGCCAGGGGCTGGCTGAAACATCACGACACCGCGTAATCTCAGCAACCCGTGCAAGCCGAGACTGGAAGGAACCAGGGAGGAACTATGAAGCGATTGCTGGTTGTGAGCGCACTGTTGGTCGCATTCTGTTCGCTGGCCGCCGGCCAGTCGGCGACCGGGACGATTCAAGGCCGAGTCACCGACAGCTCGGGCGCGGCCATCCCCGAGGCGACGGTGGTCATTCAAAACCAAAACACCGGTGTCCGGCAGCCGACGGTCACCAATTCCGCCGGCAGTTTCTTACAGCCCTACCTGATCCCGGGCGCGTACCGGCTGACGGTGGAAAAAACCGGGTTCGATAAGCACATGACCTCCGACATCAAGCTGAGCGTTCAGCAGACGATCGCGCTCGAGATCCAGATGAAGGTGGGCGAGGTGAACACGGTGGTCGAGGTGAGCGCCGGTGTGGCGCAGTTGTCGACCTCCACCTCGGCGGTTTCGACCGTCATCACCAACAAAGCGATGCTCGATCTTCCGCTGAACGGCCGCAATCCGTTCGCGCTGGCGACGCTGGTGCCGGGAGTGATTCCGGGCCCGGGATCGACGCCCTGGATCAGCGGCGGCCGGAACGCGTCGAGCGAAATCACTATCGACGGGACTTCGGTGATCGTGCCCGAGAACAACGTCAGCATTCAGGACACCGGCTACGTGCCGATCGTGGACACGATCGAAGAGTTCGCGGTGATCAGCAACTCGGTGGCGGCCGAATTCGGGCGCACCGGCGGCGGCGTGATCACGGTAGCGACCCGCTCGGGAACCAACACGGTCCGCGGCTCGGTGTACGAGTACCTGCGCAACAGCAAGCTCGACGCCAATAGCTGGGGCAACAACCGCAATGGAGTTCGAAGGGCGGCCTTCCAGCGAAACCAGTTCGGCGGCACCGTGGGCGGGCCCGTGTTTCTTCCGAAGCTGTACGACGGCCGGAACCGCTCCTTCTTTTTCTTTTCCGAACAGAGCACCCGAACCCGTGGCGCGGCCACGGCAACCGCCACCGTGCCCCTGGACGAGTGGAAGATCGGCGATTTCTCCGCCCTGCGGAACGGCAACGGGCAGTCGATCGTCATTTACGATCCGCTGACCGCCACCCGGGACTCTTCCGGCGTTTTTATCCGCCAGGCATTTCCGGGCAATCTGGTTCCGCGGGAGCGCATGGACCCCGTCGCCCTCAACATGCTCCCGTACTGGCCGAAGCCGAACGCCGTGCCGACCAACCAGTTCACCAACGCCAACAACTTCTTCGCCTCGGGCAAGTCGCGAAGCACCGACGACCGCTACGATTCCCGCATCGACCACAGTTTCACGGAACGCTTCAAGCTGTGGGCGCGCGGGTCCTACTCCAACGGTCCGAATTTTCCTTTTAACGGCTACGGCAACATCGGGACCTCCTCGGGCGATGGCCCGACCTACAGCACCAACTACAACGTCGCGCTCAACTCGGTCTACACGTTGAACCCGACCACGATCCTGAATTTCAACTACGGGCTGGCGCGAAAGATCGCGCACCGCGACCCGTATTCGCAAGGGATCGACCTGGCGCGGCTCGGGTTCCCGGCGGCGGTGGTGGCGGCGGCGGCGCAACAGAATTTCGAGTTTCCCAGAACCGATGTCGGCGGCAACAACGGCGCCAGTGCGCTGGGACAGAACACATTCACCACGCTGCGCATCCAGTCCTACGGACACGACACGCGCGGCGATCTGACCAAGGTCTTTTCGCGGCACACGATGAAGGCGGGCGTCGAGTATCGGAAGCTGCACATGAATTTCACGCAGCATGGGCAGCCCTCGGGACAATATGGTTTCGACAACGGCTGGACGCAGCGGCAGGTCGGCGCCGCCACCTCGACGACGCAGGGAGCCGGCATGGCCTCCTTCCTTCTCGGCCTGCCGGGCAGCGGACAACTCTCCCATACCTTTGCCGCCGCCACGGCCAGTTCCTACTGGGGCTTCTATGTGCAGGATGACTGGAAGGTCACGCAGAGGCTGACGCTCAACATTGGCTTGCGCTGGGATGTGGACATCCCGCGGACGGAACGTTTCAACCGGCTCAGCTACTTCGATATCGGCGCGCCGTCGCCGATCGCCGGCAAAGTCGCCGCGTTCCCCAACCTGGCGGGCGCCATGCTGTTCGTGACGCCGGAGCATCGGCGGCAAACACCGACGGATCGCAACAACTGGGGTCCGCGGTTCGGTTTTGCCTACCAGATCGACCAAAAAACGGTGTTCCGCGGCGCCTACTCGATTCTGTATTCGGCCTCGGTGTTGCAGGCCTCGGGCACCTCCGGAAGTTCGGGGACTCAAGGCTTCCAGAGCTCAACCTCTCTGAACAGCTCCTTCGACGGCGGGGTCACGCCGGCGGCGTTCCTGCGGAATCCGTTCCCGCAAGGCTTCAACCTGCCCGAAGGCGCGGCCGGCGGCGCGGCGACCCAGCTCGGGCTTGGGATCGGCGACAGCTTCTTTGTCGACTATGTGAATCCGATCATCCAGCAATGGAACGGGACGCTGCAACGGGATCTCGGGGCCGGATTCGTCATCGAGCTCGGGTATCTGGGGAGCAAGGGGAACCACCTGATCGACGGGGAGAGCAACATGACCTACAACCAGTTGCCGGCGTCGTTCTTCGCACTCGGCAACCAGCTGCTCGGCTCCAACCAGGTGCCGAATCCTTTTCTCGGCGTCATCACCAATCCGACGTCGAACCTCGGCCGGCCGACGGTGGCCTACAACCAGCTCCTGCGGCCGTACCCGCAGTATTCGAGCGTGAATGGCTTCCGCAAGCCGCAAGCCAACTCGATCTACCACTCCTTCACGCTGAGCGTGAACAAGCGTTACTCGAACGGGCTGAACCTGCTGTTAAGCTATACCGGCGGGAAGCTGATCGACGACGCTTCGCAGACGGTGACCTTCCTCGGCGCGGCCGGCCAGAAGCAGGATTTCTACAATCGCCAGGCGGAGCGTTCGCTCTCGACGCAGGACGTCTCGAGCCGGCTGGTCATCAGCGCCAACTATGATCTGCCTTTCGGCAAGAGCCGGACGTTTTTGCGATCGGCCCCGGCGGCGGTGGACTGGATGCTGGGCGGCTGGCAGGTGAACGGCATCATCACCTTCCAGACGGCCGTGCCCATGCAGATCGCCAACGGAGGAAACAACACGCAATTGGGCTCCCCCGGCCAGCGGCCGAACAACAACGGGCGCTCGGGCAGGAAGTCCGGGCCGATTCCAGACCGGCTGAATTCGTATTTCGACCAGTCGGTGTTCTCGCAGGCCGGCAATTTCACGTTCGGGAACACCTCCCGGACCGCGCCGGATCTGCGCGGACCGGGGACCCGCGCCTTCGACGCTTCCGTGTTCAAGAGGTTCCGCGTTCTGGAGACGTTGGAGTCGGAATTCCGCGTCGAGATGTTCAACGCGTTCAACCACCCGATCTGGAATGGACCAGGCACGACGGTCACCCAGCCCGGGAGCTTCGGCGTCATCACCAGCAAGGGAGGGAACCGAAACCTCCAGTTGGTGCTCAAGCTCCACTTCTAAAACAACCGATCCCACCGCTCCCTGTCGGTCGCGGCTCGGTAACGCGCTCATGCGGTCACGGCACGCGGTTGTGCGGACAGCTTGCCGTTGCCGTTCTCGATTGTGCCGGCCAGTTCGCGGAGCAGCGCGGCGCCGTCGCCACGATAAGCGCTCCCGTGCTGACAGGCGAGCATCGACGGACCCAGACCCGCCAGGCGCTCTAAAATAGCCGAGGTCTTGGTCGCGTGCGCGTAATAGTCCATCATTCCGCGCATCCTTTCGCTCGCGGTGAGCACTTCCGATTCGGTCACGGGCGGCATATTCGCGCCGGCTTGCGTGAACAGGTCACCGCACAGGAGCGTCCGGGTGGAGAGATCGAACAAAATGCCGCAATCCCAGCCGTGTGGCACGTGCGGTGTGTAGAGCCACTTCATTCGGCGGCTGCCTATGGAAAACTCCTCGCCATCTCCTAAACCGCGAGCGGGCCGGGAGGCAAAGTCATTCAGCGATGTCAGCACGCCGATTTCGGCGCCAAACGGCGCAGCTTCCGGTGCGGCCGCCAGGAGGTCGTTCAGCGCGCCATATTCGTCGCCTTCAAAGTGCGATCCACCAATCCAGCGGAGCTTTTCGACCGGCATGACTTTTCTTATGGCGTCCAGGGTGATCGGGAACAGCTTCCGGTACCCCGTGTGGAACAGCAGCGGTTCGTCGTCGGCGATCAGGTAGGAATTGAACGTGAATCCCCCGGGAATCACGTCCAGCGGCGTACAGATGCGATAGATACCGGCCGCGACTTCGTCAACACGCGTGCCGGTTTCTTGATTTGTGATCATGTCGTTCAAGCCTCTTCTTTTGAATCAGTACAGTACAGAAGGCAGATATGCGCCAACGGGCTCATTGTAAAGTCCGATAGTCATGAGCGTCATTGGATGGACAACTCGCAGTCCACTCTCCAGGCACCAGCGGAACAACTCCGAATTGCGTGTGGGGACGATGATGCCGGGCCAACCAAAACCATCCGCCGCTGCGATCAGCGCCTGCAAGTCCAGGTTCGACTCGCCTACCGCGTGTCCGAGGTAACCGAACGCGGAAGCGTAACCTGTAATCCTGCCATCGCGCTCCACGACAACCGCTGTGCCCTGACCGATGCCGTCACGCAGTTCGCCCGACCGACTGTGGCCGTGCACCCTATGGCAAACATGGTTTGCCGCATCGAGATCATTTCCTGTCGCCATGCGCACAGCGCAGCCTTCGACTGTCCGTTTCAAGGGAGGCCCCTGCATGACGGACATCGGCTCTCGGGCGTCAAATCCCAACTTCGTATACAGCGACAGCGACCGGTTGTGATAGGTGGCCTGGAGCAGTCGAACGCCTGGGAAGGCCCGTTCCCGCGCCCGATCGATTACGGCTTGCATCAGAATCCGTCCAACGCTCCGGTTCTGAACCTCCGGCGCAACGGTGACCGGCCCAACGCCGGGAATCGCAGAGCGCTCATCCAGGCAGTTGCTGCCAACGATGCGCCCCTCGGATTCCGCGACTACGCAATAGAAGCCCGGGTGGGAAAAGAGCACCCCGAGAAGACCCACCCCGGCTTCAGGCGCCGGAAGTTCGGGAGTGAAATTGTGCCGGCTACTGATAGCAGCGAAAGCTTCGTAGCAGATACGGCCACAAATATCGGCGTCCTCGGGCGTGGCACGGCGAAGCTTGACTGCGGAAGTAAGCGCTGGACTTGACATTTCGGCGTTGTCCTTACTGAGTGTCGGCGGAAGGCCCGTAGATCCCCGGGACTTTACCGCCCATCGGCCGCAGGTAGGTGCTGAGCTGGCCGCGATGGTGGACCGAATGCTTGACCGTCATCGCCAGAAAGTTGACTCCGGGCGCTTGAATCATGCCGAACAAGTCGATGACCTTGGCTAGTTTTTCGCCTGGCATGGCGCGTACGCGATTCAGTGCCGCTGGAACTTTTTCTTTGTAACGGGCGATGGCGTCGGCCGGGTTCATGATGCCGCAGGCATCGGAATCGTCGGGCGGAGGCGTGAATTCGCCGTTTGCGATGCAGTTCAGCAGCCACTCGTCTTCCAGAGTGATGTGCCGGACCAGGCCTAGGGCGTTCTTGGACTTCGAGTCCGGCCGGTAGTCGGGATGGCCGTTGGGAACCGCCGCGATGATGCGCAGGGTGGTCTGCATTTCGTTTTCGAAATCGGCGATGAGAAAATCAGCTACAGTCTTGGTTTCGTTGGAACCCACGGGATGCTCTCCTTTTTGATCAAACACCCCGGATGTGTAACGAGCAGCCTCCCCGTTACACATAAAATGTGTGTTGATGGATATTGAACTGAACGATGCCGAGCTGGTGCGGCAAATCGGCTCCGGAAGCGACCGCGAAGCGGAGGCCGAGCTGTTCCGGCGGATGGCTCCGCGCATTCGGCTCTATGGTTTACGTCACTTGCGAGACGAACATGCCTCGGAGGATCTCACGCAGCAAGTTCTGATCACGACGCTGGAAGCTCTACGGGCGGGTCGGCTGCGTGAACCGGACAAGCTCGCATCCTTCGTGATGGGAACGTGCCGGATGACGGTCCTCGACCTGCGCCGCAACGCTCAAAGAAGAGAGCACCTGCTCGAACAGTTTGGGACGGAACTACGGGCGTCGGTCCAGCCGTCCCTGTCACACCTCGACCATGAACAGCTCACGCGCTGTGTGCAGAATCTGAAAGAACGCGAAAAGACGGTAGTCGTCCTGACTTTCTACGACGAGCAGACGAGCGCGGATGTCGCCGGTTTCCTGGGCGTTTCCGAAGCCAACGTACGGGTGATTCGCCATCGGGCGATTCACCAACTGCGCGATTGCATGGGGGCTACGGCATGAGATGCTCAAATCCCATAGACGCCGCGGTCCTGGCCGACTATTGGCTCGCGGCGCTGGCGAAACCCGACGAAGCAGTGGTCGAAGAACATCTGCTCGATTGCGACCGATGCGGAGCGCGGCTTCGTGAAGTCATCGCTCTTGCGGGGGGAGTCCGAAGGCTGGCGCGAGAGGGTTCCCTGCGAATGGTTGTGAGCGACGCATTTCTTAAGCGTGCCGCTGAGGAAGGCTTGCGTGTCCGTGAATACGCCCCTCCTCCCGGAGGCGGCGTCGAGTGCACTGTGACCGTGGAAGACGACATTCTCATCGGGCGCCTGGCCGCGAACTTCAGCGGGGCAAAACAGGTCGATCTCTGCTTCTGTGATGAGCGCGGCGTTGAACAGCTCAGGTTGGCGGACGTCCCCGTTCATTCCGGGACAAGAAGCATTGCCTTCCAGGAGTCCATCACATTAGCGAAGGCCGCGCCTACGAACAAGATGATCGTGCGCCTGGTCACCTTCGATGAAGCAGGCGGTGAGCGGCTGCTCGGCGAATATACGTTCAACCATACGCGCTCCTTGCCCGGCCCAGGTGGTTGGTAGTCGGCCTGGCGGACCGCGGGCGCCGAGACGAGTCTCGGCGCGGCAGGCTGAGAGCCTGCGCCACGTCGGTCGCCCCGATCCAGTGCAAAATGTAGAAACTCTACGCTGGTAGAATTGGCGGTATCCATGACCGGGCGCCGACTCGCACATTACGAGATCATCGAGAAGCTGGGCGAGGGCGGGATGGGTGTCGTCTGGCGGGCGCGCGACACGCATCTGGACCGCGACGTCGCCATCAAAACTCTGCCCGCCGAGCGCATGGCGGACCCGGAGCGCAAGCGGCGCTTCGTTCAGGAGGCCAAGGCCGCCTCCGCCCTGAACCACCCCAACATCGTCACCATTCATGACATCAGCTCGGCCGACGGGGTCGACTTCATCGTCATGGAATACATCGCCGGCAAGACGCTCGACCAGCTCATCGGCCACCGCGGCCTGCGCCTGGGCGAAACGCTGAAATACGGCATCCAGGTGGTTGACGCGCTGGCCACCGCCCACCGCGCCGGCATTATCCATCGCGATCTCAAGCCCGCCAACGTGATGGTGACCGCGGCGGGCCTGGTCAAGGTGATGGATTTCGGTCTCGCCAAGCTGACCGAGAGGATGCCGCTCGGCGAATCGGCCGCCACCGAGACGCTGGCCGCTGACGCGCGGCCGCGCACCGCCGAAGGCGCCATCCTCGGCACGGTCGCCTACATGTCGCCGGAACAGTCCGAGGGCCGCGAGGTGGACGGGCGCTCGGACGTGTTCGCCTTCGGCTCGCTGCTGTACGAGATGTTCACCGGGCGGCGGGCATTCCACGGCGATTCGAATCTCTCCACGCTCTCGGCCATCCTGCGCGACGACCCCAAGCCCGTCGGCCAGCTCGTTCCCGGCGCCCCGCGCGACCTGGAGAAGATCATCGCACGCAGCTTGCGCAAGGACCCGTCGCGCCGGTTCCAGCACATGGACGACCTCCGCGTGAGCCTCGAAGAGCTGAAGGAGGAGTCCGAGTCGGGCAATCTGGCCGCCGCCGAACCCCTTCCGCGCCAGCGCCGGTCCCCGTGGATTCCGGTCGCCGCCGGGGTGGTCGTGTTGCTGGCGGGCGCGGCCGGTCTCGCCGTGTGGCTGTCGCGCCCGGGTCGACCCGCGCCGGCATCGAATCTGGTCCGGCTCACCGGCGACGCCGGCCTCACCACGCACCCCACCATCTCGGCGGACGGCAAGCTGCTCGCCTACGCCTCCGACCGCGGCGGCGAAGGCAACCTCGACATCTGGGTACAGCACGTCGCCGGCGGCGATCCGGTCCGCCTGACCAGGCATCCCGCCGACGACCACTGGCCGCACTTCTCCCCCGACGGAAGCCGCCTGGTCTTCCGCTCCGAGCGCGACGGCGGCGGCGTTTGGACCGTCCCGGCGCTTGGCGGCGAGGAGCGGCTGTTCGCCCGGGAAGGACGCCATCCGCAGTTCTCCAGCGACGGCGCCTGGGTGGCCTACTGGGTCGGACAGGAGCAGCCCACCTCCACGCGGATGTACATCGCGCCGGCGGCGGGCGGCCCCGCGCGGCAGTTGCATCGGGAGATGTATTGCGCCCGGCAGCCGGTGTGGGCGCCCGACGGGAAGCGCATCGTCTTCCAGGGCGGGCGAACGCCTGCGGAACTGGACTGGTTCGTTACCTCGATCGAGGGGGAGGTTGTCCCAACCGGCGCCCGCGCGCTGCTCGAAAAGCATGGCCTGACGCCATTGGCTCCCGGAACAACCCTTCTGCGTGCGGCGGCGTGGTCCGGTGGTCATCTCCTATTCCCGGCGCGCAAGGGCGATACGGCTACCGTGTGGCGCGTGCCGATCTCCGACTCCGGCCGGGTGACCGGCGTACCCGAGCAGATGGTCTCCGGCACCGGGGAAATGGACCATCCATCCGTTCCCGCCGATGGGGCGGCCATGGTGTTCACCAGCCGCAACTACACCTCGAATGTCTGGAGCGCCCGTTTGCGAAAGGACTTCGCGGCCGTCGAAGGCCGTCCGGAACGGCTCACCGACGATCCTGTCGCCAAGGGTTATCCCTCGCTCTCGACCGATGCCAGGAGGCTCGTCTTCCAGATCCTGCGTTCCGGCAACCTGGATATCTTTCTCAAGGAATTGGACACCGGCCGCCAGCGCGCTCTCATCGCGGCGTCTACCCAGGACCAAGCGCCCAAGATCTCACCCGACGGAACACGTGTGGCCTATCAAGCTTGGGGTCTCGGGGAAGTGTTCGTGGTTCCGCTCGCCGGCGGCGTTCCGGAAAAGGTGGGCTCGCAAGCCGGCCGCGTCGAGGGCTGGAGCCCGGACGGGGCTCACCTCCTCGTACTCGTTAGCGACGGCGTCAACCTGCTCGAGATCGCCACCGGGCGCCAGAGCCCCTTTCTCCGGCGTGCCGACGGGCGGCTCTATAATCCTCGCTTCTCTCCGGACGGGCGCTGGGTCGTTTTCCACGGGCACTCGAGCGCCACCGCGCGCCAGGTGTTCGCCGCCGGGTTCCGGGGCGCGGAGCAGATCCACGAGAAGGACTGGATCGCCGTCACCGACGGTACGGCGCTCGACCGCGAGGTGGCTTGGTCGCCCGACGGGCGGCTGGTCTATTTCCTCTCCGAGCGCGACGGCTTCCGCTGCGTGTGGGCGCGGCGTGTCGACGCCGAAACCCGGCGCCCGGCCGGCGCGCCCTTCCCCCTGTTCCACATCCACAACGCCGCCCGCTCGCTGAGCAACGTGACCGATACCGGCGCCATCGGCTTCCAGGTGGTCGGGGACCGCCTGGTGTTCCTCATGGGCGAGGTGACCGCGAACCTGTGGATGAGGAAACCGGGCGTTTGACCCGCCGGAGACCGCCGCGCTACGATGATAGCTAGCGATGGCAAATACTGTTTCCGCGCTCAAGAGAGTGCGCCAGACCGAGCGCAAGACCGCCGTGAACCGCAACCGCAAGACTCGTTTGCGCCACCAGATCCGGGCCATGCGCCGGCTGCTCGAGAGCAAGGATCCCTCCGGCGCCCGCTCCATGCTGCCCAAGACGTTCTCCCTCATTGACCGGGCGGCCAAGTGGGGCATCATCCGGAAGAACACCGCGGCTCGTTACAAGAGTCGGTTGGAACATCGGATGGCGCGGCTGGCGAGCTAAGAGCCTGCGGCGACAGGCCAGGAGGCCTGTCCCACAACGACTCTCAGCGCGACTGTCCCGTCAAGGACAGAACGAACTCCTCCATGACGATGCGGTCATCGGGACGCGTGTCCCGCAGCGCCCGGTCGGCCGCGTGAATCCGGCGGAGGGCGGCCTCCATTTGTGCGACCGAGAATTGCTCCATCGTCTGGCATACCTGTTGCGCCTTGCTCGGCCACATCGGCGTCCCCTGGCGCGAGAAGAACGCCTGCACCTGCTGCGGGCCGCGCAGCTTCTCCAGGCGGGCGACCAGCGCCTGGCGGAACTGGGCGGCCAGGAAGCTGAGAGCCAGCGGCAGGTACTCGCCCTCGCGCACCAGGGTATCCAGCAGATCCAGCGCCCGGGCCCGGTCGCCACGGCCGAGCGCCGCCACCAGCGCGAAAATGGTGGCCGCGCGCGCATTGGGAACCAGCCGGGCGATGGTTTCCGCATCCACCGCGCCTCCCTGGCCGGCGTATAGTCCCAGCTTTTCGAGTTCCACCGCGATGCGCGAGGCGTCATCCCCGGTCGCCTCGGCCAGCAGATCCGCTTCGGCGGCGCCCAGGCCCAGGCCGGCCGCGCGTGCCAGCTCCTGCGCCAGGCGGCGGGCGGCGGCGGGTGAGTAACGGGGGAACTCGACCACTCGCTCGATGCCCGCGTAGAACTTGCGCACGCGTTCCAGCTTGGCCTTGTCCTCGCCTTCCAGACCGTAGCGCGAGGCCTCGAAAACCATCACCACTCCCGGCGTGGGGTCCTTCAGGTAGGTCGCCAGCAGCGCCTGCCCCGAGTCGCCCGACTGGGTCCGCTGCTCCTCCTCCTCGCTTTCCGCGACGCGCCCGCGCGGCAGCACCGCTTCCGCGGAAGCCGCCCAGATCAGGCGGCGCGGGGCAAACAACGAAAGCGCCCGCGCATCGTCCAGGACGGCGGCGAGCGTGGTCTCCTCCAGGTCGAGGCGTTCGTAGCCGGTCTCGCGTTCTTCTTCCGGCAAGACCCGCTCCAGCAGCAGGGTCCGGCATCGATTGCGCTGGTAGCTTTCCGCGCCCAGGAACAGGTAGGCCGACGCGGGTGGATGGCGGCGGAGCTCGACCAGGAATTGTTCGGGAGTCATCAGAAATCCTCGAGGATCGCGCTGACCAGGGCGCGGGCGACTTCGCGGCACACCCGGTCGAGCGCGGCGTCGCTTTCTTCGAAATACGCCACCTGGTCGACGCTGATCTCGTAGCGCTGGCGCACTTCGAGGCTGGGTCGCTCGAACAGCACCTTGCCCGAGGCCCGTTCCACCAGCCGCACCTGGAGGAACACGCTGAGCTGCACTCCGGCGGCGCGGCCGGTCACCGGGTCGAAGACGGTGGGATAGGAGATGTAGTTGACCACCGTGCCCTGGAGAATGGCATCGGCGTGGTTCTGGTCCGGGAGAACCTGGTAGCGGGTGCGGCTGAGGAACTCCCGCGTGATGGCCGCCGGAAGCCGATCGGTGAGCCGGTAGCGGGTGGTGTTGTTGCCGAAGGCTGGCACGGCGATGGTTTTCAGGTGCTTCGGCAGCAGGTCGGCGCGGCCTGCGAGATGATAGCCGCAGCCGGGCGACAGGATGGCGATCAGGACGGGCAGCGCCGCCTTCACGCCGCACCCCCTGCAAGAATGGCGGGACGCGCCACGGCGAGCCCGTTCTCCGCCGCCAGACGAAAATTGTCGGCCACCATCCAGAACCAGGCGGCGCGCGGGTGGCTGCGGTCGGCCTGGATCGCGCCCACGGTGAGGCCGCTCTGTCCGACCGCACCGACCACGGTCGGTGGTTCGACGTCATGCCCGCGCACCTCCACCTGCTTACAGGCCAGCGCTCGGCCGAGCGAGGAAACCGCTACTTTCTCGCCGAACTCGACCCAGATGGAGAAGCCGATGCCATGGAAGACGGGCGCCTGAAGGAGGCGCAGCGAAGGCATCGGGATCCGCCCGGCGAGCAGCGTGGCCAGGTGCCGCCCGATGCGGCCCTCGACGGCTTCCAGCGGCTGTGGCGCCTCGCTGCCGTAGCGCGCCAGCAGGTTGAAGCAGATCTGTGCGTCGAACACCTTCTGCGGAAGCGGCTTGAAGGAGAGCATGCTGACGGTCTGCCGCTGGAGCTCCTCCACGCCGGCGCGCCCGCGTTCGCTGACCGGCTCGAATACCTGGACCACGGACCGCTCGGCGGGATGGCGCGCGTGGAGCAGGCGGAAGAACAGGGCCAGGGCGCTGGCCGCCGAATGCGCGATCACGGCCAGGCTCCCCGGGGGCGCGACGAAATCCTGCGGCTCGGCCAGTGGCGCGCGCAGGCTGGCCTCGGGATGATCCTCGAAGGTGTGCGTGAGGTCGACCACGAGCGCCGTCGAGCGGAGCTTCTTCAGTATTTGAAACGCCTTGCGGCCGGACTCCGCTGAGCCGGCCAGGAAAACCACGCGCGCGCTGACGAGGTTGCCCTCGTCGAGTGCCGTCATGACGACCGCCTCGTCGCCTTGCGCTGTCAGCACGGTCTCCTGATCCGGGTCGCTGCCGATGAGCTTCGCACGGACACCGAGCGAGTCCGTGGCCAGCAGGTCTCGCAATTCTCCGCCGATCAGCGATTCTCCGCCGACGATCGCCACCAGTGCCTTATCCATGGGTTCAACGGTTCAGCCGGCCTGGTGCTCCGGCTGCGGCTGCGGGCGCGTGCGCCGGCGGAGCAGCTCGCCCATGCGGACCGCGATGCCGCTGGAGACATAGACGACGGCCATGGTCAGCAGAACGGGCTGGGAGTAGTTCCAGATCAGGAAAATGAGAATGCCCATCAGAACGACACTGCGGAACGAGAGCGGCCGGAGCAGGCTGAAGTCCTTGAAGCTGCGGTAGCGCCACGTGCTGACCATGAGAAAGGAAACCAGCGCAATCAGGACCAGCCAGGCGACCGCCAGGGGCCACCACTGGAGCGGCACGGAGTCGCCGGCGTAGACCACGGCGGCGATCATGGCGGCGGCGGCGGGAATCGGCAGGCCGACGAAGTATTTGCGCCCCGGCTTGCCCGGATTCTTTGGCACCGGGTTGTGCTGGATGTTGAAACGCGCCAGCCGGGAGGCGCCGCACAGCAGGTAGACGAAGGCGACAAAGTAGCCCGCCCGGAGGACGTGCTCGCGCACGGGACCGTGGACGTCGCCGTTGACGAACTGGAACCCCCAGGCGAATGCGAGCACGGCCGGCGCGATGCCGAAGGTGATCACGTCGGCGAGCGAGTCCAGCTCGCGGCCGAATTCGCTGACCGTGTTGGTCATGCGCGCGATGCGGCCGTCCAGGCCGTCCAGGAACACGGCGACGCCGATCACGATCGCCGCGATCTCGAAGTGCGGGTTGGGGCCGAGCGCGCCCGACATCGCCAGCATCGCTCCCTGGAAGGACTTCAGGATCGCCATGTAGCCGAGGAAAAGATTACCGGCCGTGAACAGGGCGGGCAGGGCGTAGGCGGCGCGGCGCGGGCGGCGCTCCGGGGAGCGGGGATCGATGAGGCGTTCGCGAAGTCGCAGGCGTTTCATAGGTGCGCTCAGGAGTTCTTGCGGCGGGCCAGCACGCTCGAGCCGGCGTGCACCCGATCGCCGCGGCGCACCTGGATCTCCCATTCCGGGCCGAGCAGAATGTCGACGCGGGAGCCGAACTGGATCAACCCGACCCGCTCGCCGCGGCCAACCGCGTCGCCGGGCTTCTTGTAGAAAATGATCCGGCGGGCGATCAGCCCGGCGATCTGCTTGAAGACCACGCGTGTGCCTTCGCCTTCCACGCACACCGTGTTCTGCTCGTTCTGCGCCGAGGCCTCCTCGCGGCTGGCCACCAGGAACCGGCCGCGCTGGTAGCGCACCTCGGTGATGCGGCCGGCGATCGGCGAACGGTTCACGTGGACGTCGAAGACGTTCAGGAAGATGCTCACCCGCGTGGCGCCCGCTTCCGGCTGCACGGCCACCACCTTACCGTCGGCGGGCGAGACCGCCACCGGCCCGGACGGGATGGCGCGATCCGGGTCGCGGAAGAAATAGATACAGAACGCCGCCAGGATGTAGAGCGGCGCACCCCAGGCGGGCCGCGTCAGCCAGCCGATCAGGATGCCGCCAGCCGTCAGCGCCAGCGCGTAATAGAGTCCCGTAAGGACCATGCGAAGAGGCTTCCATTTTCGCAAAAACACCGGCGTGGCGGAAACCGGGCGGCTTCCCGGCGCCGTCGCCGACGCTACAATGGTCCATGGCATTTGCAAGAGCGCGGCGGAATGAGCACCTACACCGCAGTAGTTGAGCAGTGCCCGGACACCGGCTTGTATGTGGGCTACGTTCCGGGCTTCCCAGGCGCTCACAGTCAAGGCGAGACGCTGGATGAACTGAACAGGAATCTCCGGGAAGTCATCGAGATGCTCGGGTGCTGCCATCAGGGCGAAAGGTAGTCGACACGGTGCGGGCGCGCCGCGGCTGAACGCTGAGGCCGTTAGGCCGCCCTCGCAGGGCTATTCCGGGCGATGGCTCTTGCCAGATCACCGGCTGAGGCGCCAAGCCCGATGAGACATCGGACCATCAGATCGAGGGAGACCGAAGGGTCCCCAGCTTCCATCTTGGCAATCCGGGATTGGCTGGACTTCAGCAACTTGGCGGCCTCCGCCTGGGTCAGATGGCGTC
>Ga0247727_10010495_pt1 | contig 16403 bp, 17 predicted proteins | sample WisWelCaveWW1625_FD_202498 | JGI IMG/M metagenome (GOLD analysis project Ga0247727, IMG submission 202498) | Biofilm microbial communities from Wishing Well Cave, Virginia, United States - WW16-25 | ecosystem: Environmental > Aquatic > Deep subsurface > Groundwater > Cave microbial mat | place... | reverse complement strand
CCCTCATCACCAAGATTGTCCAGGGCGAACTGCCAGACTGCCATTACGAGACGGCCAGTCTCGACGACAATCCAGCCATCCCACCGGAGGAACGGGAACGAGTCAAGAAGGGCTTCAGAAACAACCCAGTTGCCTACGCGATTCGGGTTGAGGGGAAGATCCTTGCGGTCGGAGGTACGACGCGGTTCGATGCGAACGCACTCTACGCGATGCAGCGTGAGGACGTATGTGATCCGATCGCTCGGTTCGACTTCGACTTCGACTCGGAGCGGTGGATTCAGGTCGATACTGGCCCATTCTGGATTTGGGAACTGCCCGAGGACGGCAACGAATACTGCATCGGCGGCGATGTGGCCGAAGGGTTGAACGTCTCCGAGTCGGACACCGACCCGATCTGGGACAACACGTCACTAGCGGTGCTGCACCGTACCAACAAACGGTTTGTGGCAGAGTTCACTTCAGGCGGAATCGAGCCTGGAAAGATCGGAGACTACATTCTGCCCCGTGTCGCGAGTCTCTACAACCGCGCGTGGGCGAACATCGAGATCAACAACCACGGATACACGGTCGTGTCGCACGCCCGACACCGAATGCCGGGCCGGCTCTGGTCGCCCATTCGGGACGAGGCGGACCCGACCAGAAAACCGCTCCAACAACTTGGCTCCCTGATGACTGGCAAGAGCCGCAGATACGCGATCGATTCGATCGCACAGGAAATCGTGGATCGGTCGATCGAAATTCCTTCTGGACATGCGGTTCGGGAGATGATGCAATTCATTCGGAAGGCCAACGGCCGAATCGAGCACGCAGACGGCGAGCATGACGATCGGGTATTCGCTTATGCCCACGCGATCGTCTGCCACCGCGGTCTGCCACCGCCACGGGTAAAGCGCCCTCCTACGATCCAGGAGCAACTGCGCGAGATCGCCCTCCAATCAAAGGGGCAGTATCGCCAGACTCAATACTTCCGGAAGATCGCGTAGGCTCCAGGGGGGAGAAGTGAACGTGAGGGGTGGCAGAGCCATCAGTCCGACCCTTAATCACTGAAGAATCCGACTCCGAAGCTCTCTCGCTTGTCTCGAAGGATCTCCAGTCCTCCGACAAGTTCAAACGCGAGTTTTGCCCGACCGAGAAGGTAGTCCGCCGCCGCCGCGCCTACGAGGGCGATCCCGAAGCCTACGAATTCCCATACGATTCGAAGTGGGGTGCCCGGCTCATCAACAACTGGATGCTCCGCCAGATCAACCACAAGGTCGGCAAGCTGTCCAAACCCCCCGTCCGACTGAATCTCAAGCAGTCCAGGGGCGACGACTCCGACGAGATGCGGCTCATGCTGACCGCGATCCGCAAGAAGCTGGAGGAGAAGGGTCGCCAGGCGAAGTGGCGCAACGGCCGCCGCCACATGCTGATGGACGCCTCGAAGGTGGGCTTCGGAGTCCGCTGTGTCGGCCTGGTCTATGACCGCACACGCTACCTCATACGCACATTGCGAGTTCGGGCAGAGGAATTCCACATGGACCCGACCGCGGAGGGCTTCGACGACGCCGAGTGGATGTCCTGGCGGCGCTACGTCGTCGGATCGAAACTCGGCGACACGCTGAAGCGACACCCAGAACTGAGTCCGGCCGGCGCTGGTTCCGGCCTGACGATCGACTCTAGGCCCCAAGAGATCGCCCTCTCGGACGATCGAATTCTGATCTACGGCCGCAACCTCGGCGACAAGGGCACAGCCTATCTGGGCCTCGATCCATACTTGCTCACCGACTATTACCGCAAGGATCAGACGCAGGATTTCTACTACCCCTGCCCCGGTTGCGGACGCTACGCCGGCGTGAGTCGGTTCCGAGAAGAAGGCCAAACCGTTTCGCTTTACAAGTGCGCCGCGTGCAAGCGTGAGACTAAAAAGACACCACCTCGGGATGTTCTGAGGCGACTTGCGCGCTATCCGAACGGGCGGCACATTCGCATCATCGGCCCCGGGACGGTCGATTACCAGGGACCGAACCGGGCCAAGCTAGAGGACGTCTTCCCATTCGTTGGGATGGCCTGGTACGAGGGCGAAGTCTGGCCTGGGATCAGCGAGGTCCAGCAGCTCGCCGCGCCTCAGATCTACAACCAGGTTGCGATGGCGATGCTATCCGACAACGCCTTCACCGGCGCGCACTCCAAGGTCATCATCCCGAAAGACGGTATTGAGGGCGGCTGGAACAACGACGGCAACCAGCCGATCCAGGTCTCCCAAGAGTGCTGGCAAATGGGCGGACCGAAGAATTTGCCGCCGACCGACATCTCTAGTTCCGCCAGACTGCTTCTGGAACGCTCGCTGGAGGATCTGTTCCTGCTCGCAGCCAACTCGCCAGAATCGCAGGGCCAGGCTCCGGATACGATTCGCTCCGGAGTCGGGATCGCGAGAATCGTTGCGGCCAGCGACGTGGGACTCTTTCTCACGAACGAATCGCTGGTTGAGGCGGACGCGCGATTCTACCGCATCGTCCGAGACTACTGCCGGATGATCGACTCCCCTTCGGAAGTGCCGATGACCGCGCCGGACGGTACACCGGGCACCTACTCCTACGACCGCACGCTGATGACTCCCGACATCGAGGTAGAGGTACTGACCGAACGGGACGTGGACCAGGAGCGGGAAGAACTGTTCTCCAGGGCTGTCGAGATGCGCGGCATGCAGGTCCGCGAGGTGGACGATCAGATGCTTCTCGAACTCTCCGGAATTCCCGATGACGTGATTCAAAGGGCCCGGGAACGGGCGAACGCCCAGGCGTACCGACTCGACGAAGCGGGCATGGCTCCGGCCATCTCTGGAAGCGGACCGCCGACGAACGGAGCGCCGCCGACCGGTGGGCTGCCAGCGTCAATCGCAGCTCGGGTCGCCGGCGCTCATGCACCGAAGCAGACGCGGCCACCCTCACGAAGCCGCGGAGCGGTCGCTCCGACCGCACCATTCGGAGGAGGATAGGAGGAAAGGATGCCTTACGGAAAAGGCGGCTACGGCCGTGGCAGGCGCGGCATGCATGATGAAGATCCTGGCTCGCCGAACATGCCGGCGAAGATGCCAAAGCATCAGCCGGACTTTGGAGGCGGCCGCGCCAGCGCAGGCAGTCGGGGGCTCCACTCTCTCGACGACAGCAACAACACACTTCGGAAGCCTCGGAAGCTAGGCTCCGAAGGTGCGGACGGCACCTCCAGCTTCGACGGAAATGCCGATGAGTCGATCGTAATGGGGAAGCAGAATCCGCGGAGATCGCACTCGTAGACCACGAGGAAGCGACCCGCAGTAAAGGGGGAAGCAATGACACCGGACGGGGCCAATCTGGAGCCAACCGGAGAGGGCGCAGTGGATCTGAACGATCTCGGTACGCCCAAGGCCGGAGCACAGGATGCCTGGAAACCGCGCACCATCAAGGTCAAGGGCCGAGAGCGAGTGATCCAAACGGAGGAGGAGGCTGTCGCCTTCATGCAGAAGGGCGCGGCATTCGAGGAGAACAGCGCCGAACTGAAGGAGGAGAAGCGCCGAGTCCGTGAGGAGTACGCCGAGAAGATGAAAGCGCTCGATCCCTGGTTCGACCTTGACAAGCGCGCGCGCGAAGATCCTCTCAAGCGCGCGCAGATCAACGCCATTCTCAACGGCGAGCCAATTCCAAGCGGCCCAGGAGAGTCGGACGATCCGTATCAGCAGCAGATTGGGCAGCTGGAGAACACGGTACGGCGCCTCGCAAACGTGGTCGAGTCTCGGCTCGGCCTGGTCGGAGACGAGATTCAGGGCATCCGCCGGTCGGACAGTTTCCGGCAGCAGGAGCGGACGCTGCGAACGAAGTACGGCAAGCGGGTCACCGACGAGAACATGGACGCTGCGCGAGACTTCGCGGAGAAGCATGGTCTCGATCTGGTCACGGCGTTCCGGAGCGTCACTTATGACGAGCTTCCGGAACAAGTTCGCCAGGAGGTGTTCGAGGAGTTCAATCTGGACGAGGCCAGCCTCACGCCGCGCCGGAGCGAGATCCCGAGCATCGAGGGATTGGGCCCGATCACACCAGAGAAACGAGCCGCGCTCTACGCGGACCCGGACCAGTACAGCAAGGTTCGGAGTCGATTCCGAGAGATTCGCCAAAAGGAACGAGGGCTGAAGCCTCTCCCGCGTTGAGCTAAGGGAGAACGATGGCTACAAACATCATCAACACTACCGTCGCCACAGGAGTAGGCGCCGGCGGTCCGTTCAATCCCGACGAGTGGGCGGCGGAGATCGAAACCTCTGCACGCGACTTTCGGGTTATGTCGAATCTGGTCCGCACCTTCACGTTCAAGGGGCCAGCCGACACGCTGAACATTCCGAAGCTCGGGTCGATCGCCGGCGCGGCGTTCTCGACCGCGCAGGAAGAAGGTTCGGCGGCAATCACCTACACCCTTCCCAGCAACACCTCGGTAGTCATCACGCCGGGGATGAGCTACGCAGCCACCCGCGTGGCGCAACGCGAACTCGACCACTCGGTCTACGACCTTGAGTCCGGTCTCCAGGACGAACTCGCCGAGGGGCTAGCTCAATTCGAGGACGCGGAGCTGGCGCAGTTCGCCGACAACGCGGCATTCACAATCGCCGACCTCGGCGGAGACACACAGAACTACACGGAGGCGCTGCTGCTGTCGCAGCTCCAAACCCTCGCAACGAACGCGAAGAGTAAGGCGCGGCTCGGACCGAGGGGGAACGTGTCCCTGGTGTTCCACTCGCTCCAGTTGAACGATCTTCTGGCGATCAGTTCGATCTCCAGCTGGTCGGTCACCGGCAAGGATGGTGGTCCGTCGCTCACCGGGCTCCTCACGCATCACTGGGGAATTGGCTTCTACATGAGCGACAACGTGAAGGACACCGGGACCGTCAAGGTCAATCCGATGTTCTCGCAGGAGGCGATTGCATTCGCCCGGCTCTACCTGCCGAAGTTCCGGCAACAGTGGGACCCGGACAACATCGCCTGGAAGCTCGTCGCGTGGCAGGAATACGGAATGGCCGCGTTGAACGCTACCGCGCTCGTCAACGTCGATACGGACTAGGAGCGGGCGAATCAGGGAGACGGCGAGCCGCTAACCCAGGCGGCTCGCTTGGCCCTCACACGGAAAGGGGAGAACGTGGCAAACCCGAAGATGGCGACCAACCCTGGGCTCCAGAAGCTGCGGGGTGTCATGCATCAGGGCAAGATCACTGGCGGAGAGAACGACCCGGCGATCCTCGCTGCTTTGGACGAGGACGCCGAGTCCACCGCCAGGATGGACACCGACATCGACGTGGAGAAGGAAGTCTCCGAGTCCATGGAACAGCTCACGGCAACACTTCAGACCAAGGCGCACCCAATCGGCAACGGTACGACCGTGCCGATGCCCTACGACGGAGAGCCGACCACGGAATACACGACGTGCTCGGTACCCATTCCCAATGTGAACCGGGGTTGCGTCCACGCAAAACGGTGCATCTTGCCGGCTCTGTCGCAGAAAAAGGGGGGTCCGGGCGGACCATTCAACATGATCTACAAGGATTTGCGCTCCGGACTCATCAAGAGCTGTCACTGCACGGAGGCGATGCGGAACTACCTGCGGCAGCCTCAAATCGTTTTTCTGGACATCGCTCAGGAGATACCCGGAGAGTCGTTCATGCTGACTCGACACGCCGAATATAGGCCGCTACCGGACGGGAGGCAGCCGACCCCAGGGCCAAATCAGCCGCGGACGCCAATCGAACTCTCGCCCCGCAAGACGAGAATAGTGTGCGTACCGCCAGAGGGCGTAACGCGGGAATTCCAGCTAGCGCGGCGTCGGGGAGACTTCGACCGGCCAGCACGGAAGACGCTCGCTTCACGGAGATAAGGTGGCGATTAAGGAGTATCAAGGAACTCCGAATCGTCCAGGCCGGAAGGGATACGTCACGACAACCTTCACTGGCGCGGACGTTCGCAAGGCCAGAGGGATGCTGGACAAGCAGGCGAAGGAGTCTGCGGCCAAGATCGCAGCCGAGAAGGCTGCGACCTGGACTCATCCGGTTCGGAACTATGCAGGTAGCGTCAAGCATGTCAACGAACGATCCGCGCAGCAGATCACGGCCATGCAGCGCGCGAACCGGCGGCTCTATCCAAAGGGGCCGCCGGCGTCGCGATCAACCTTTCAGATGGGGGCGTACATTCGCAACGGTCGCGTGATACGCGACGGCGAGGAGGAGTAGATGGCGCAAACCACGATCCTTCAGGTTGCACCCTCGATCGGCGATGCGGATCGAATCAAGCACGCGGTCGTCCAGCTGACCAACACGGCGGCAGAGGTCACGTTCACGCTGACGCCGGCAATCGCAGGGATGAGCGCTTTTTTAGCCGTTATCCCAGTCGATGAGAGTGCCGCCGCAGCGACGCGAGTGCTTCCTACGCGCGTGGCTGGCTACATCACTTCCGCAGCGCTAACATTTACGGCTGGCGATGAGCTGACGTTGCTTTGCATCGGAGTCTGAGATGGCTAGCTGCGTAACAGATCGCCACGAACGGCAGGTTACCGGACGCTCGACCGGCGCCAGTCCGACTACAACCACACTCGCCGCTCCAGGCGTAGAACAGGCCACGGTCGTTGACACGATCGCAGTGAGCAACACCACCGGAGGCACGGCCACCTTCGCAACCGTTTCGGTCCAGCGCGTGTCGGACTCGGTGGTGCTCTGGGAGATCGAAGTATCTGGCGCACCAGCGGTGGCCCCGGTGCTCGTTGCGGTGATCGCTCCACCAGGCGGAATCTACAAGGGTCTCGCGGGGATTCAGCTGAAGGTCGTTGTGACGATGACTGGCGCGACCGCACTCAAGGTGAACGTCAACTCCCACGAGGAGGTTCCCTAACACGAAGGGAGCGCAGTAGCCATCCCACTGAAAAAGGGCTGCACAGGAAAGAACGTGAGCGACAACATCCGCGAGATGCGCCATGCCGGGCATCCTCAAAACGTGTCCATCGCTGCGGCGCACCGAGCGGCCGGCTGCCCCAAGCCGCGCAAGGGATCGCGTAGGAAGGTCTAAATATGCCCGACGGCGTTGTCGGGATCGACGAACCGACGACCATCGACAAGAGGATCGACAACACTGAGCTGACCGTCGGGGTGAACACGGTCCAGCGGCAGAGAATCATTATCGCTGGCCCAGCCGCCACGGACCTGGCGGCAGCTGACGCGGCCAACGGCCTTGATGTTGACGTAACTCGCCTCCCAGCCCTCGTTGCCGGCTCGGCGAACATCGGCGATGTCGATGTGCTTACCGTACCCGCACCACTGTCCACCAGCGGAGGCGGGACGGAAGCTGCGGCACTACGAGTCACGCTCGCGAATGATTCCACTGGCCTCGTCTCCGTAGACGACAACGCAGGCTCGCTTACGATCGACGCGGTTTCTCTGCCACTGCCCGCGGGAGCTGCGACCGCAGCTCTCCAAACTCAGCCCGGCGTTGACATCGGAGACGTGACCATTAACAACGCCGGTGCTGGGGCTGCGGTGAACGTCCAAGACGGCGGTAACTCCGTCACCGTAGACGCTCCGGTTGGGACTCCAGTGGCCGCCAGACTCTCTGACGGAGCAGCATTTCTTACAACCGTTAGCGGCCGCCTCGCCGTGGACCCCACGGGTACCAATACTCCGGTCATAGGAACATCGGGCGACGATGCAATCAACTCCACGACGAAGTTGCCCGTGCTACCGGCACGATCGAATGCAGCGGCGCCAGCATGGTCAGAAACGAGGCAGGTTCCGCTCAGCGTCGAACTGAATGGTGGCCTGCGAGTCAACCCAATCTTCGGGAAGACACTCAAGACGGCTAGCATTAGCGTCGCTGCAAGCGGAGACAACACCATCGTCGCTGCGGTCGCGTCGAAGCGAATCAAGGTCTACGCGATCAATTTGTCCGCGGTTGGCACCGTGAGCGTGAAGTGGAAGGACGGCGCAGCGACGGATTTTCAGGGGGCCCAGGATCTGCAGGCTCGGGAAGGATATACGCTCTCGGTCTCGCCACCGGCGTTCCTACTAGGAACTACGGCAGGGAATGCGCTCATTCTAAACCTCTCCGCTGCGGTAGGCGTGCGCGGTTGGATCGCATATTGGGATGACGACGGGACATGATCCTGAGCTTGTGCAGGAACAATGGCGCGACGATGGACGGGATTCCGCGAGGGTCGGAACCGGCAGCCGTTGCTCTCGCATTCCATCGTGCGAAGCGCGGATTTGGCCTTGCCTGGATTGGCCCGATTCTCTTGGGGGATAACTTGCTGAACACACTGAAGGAGTTGAGTCGTGGTTGACAACACAATCCTGAGCACTGGCAGTGGCGGAGATACGATTGCTACGGATGACATCGCTGGGATCAAGTTCCAGCGCGTCAAGCTCGTCGAAGGCGCCGATGGAGTGAACGACGGGGATATTTCCTCGGCCAATCCACTTCCTGTCGAGCAAATAGGCGCTACGCCAGCCGGTGCGAACAACATCGGAGATGTCGATGTGCTGACGGTTCCGTCTCCGCTCTCCACGGCTGGCGGCGGCACCGAGGCGGCAGCCCTGCGCGTCACGATAGCCAACGACTCGACTGGACTCGTTTCGGTAGACGACAATGCGGGCTCGATTACCGTAGACCAGGCGACCGCCACGAATCTCAAGGCGGAGGTTGTCGGGCCAACCGCGGACAACTCGGCCAATCCGACAGCGAAGCTCTCAGTCCTTTCTGGGGTGGCGAACGCAGCCGCTCCGACCCGTACCGAGGGCAACGTCGTCCCACTGAGAATGAATCTTGCTGGTGACGTGGCCGTTACTCTCGACTCCGAAGCGGTAGTGCTTGGTGCCGGCACAGCCAACATCGGGGACGTGGATGTCTTGACGCTCCCGGCGCTCGTTGCTGGGACCGCGAATATAGGGGACGTAGACGTGCTGTCAGGCCCTACCGGCGCGAGCGCGTTTCAGACCCAGGGCGAGGTCGCACACGACGCGGCTGACGCGAACAATCCTCAGAAGATCGGCGGGCAGGCCCGCATCACGAATCCCACGGCCGTAGCGGATGCAGACCGTGTGAACGCGATCTTCGATGACGTGGGCAGGCAGATCGTCATTCTGAATCAGGTGCGAGACCTCGTCGCGAAGAACAAGATCACTCTCTCGACGACGACCGAGACAACTCTCCTCGCCGCCGGGGCTGCCGGGGTGTTCCACGACGTGACGCTCATCGTCATTACGAACTCCAGCGCCACGGCAGTCCGGGTAGACATACGAGACGCTACGGCCGGGACGACCGTGCTAGAAGTCGCCATTGCTGCCAACGGAGGGGCGGTCATCCCGTTCCCGACTCCGCTGCCCCAAGCCGCGGCCGCGAACAACTGGACGGCCCAGCTCAGCGCGGCGGTCACGGACGTTAGGATCTTCATCCAGGCGGTCAAGAACGTCTAAAGGAGCGGGCGGGCGCGCCGTGACCTAGCAGGCAGGACAACAGAGGTTGTATGGCTGAAATCAATCATACATACGTCGAACAACTGACAGAACAAACGACAAGCTCTACATCCTTCGTGGATGTGACGGGTGCCCAGATTGGCAGTGGGAGCTTTGTCGCGGGCCAGAAATATCTGCTTGTTGTCCGGGCTACAAACAATCAAGCGGTTTCCAACGGAGCGATCCGGCACCAGGTTATACACGGGTCCACTGCGTTCTCGTCGAGTGAAGACTACAGAACGATACCGCTCAATGGGACCAGAAATCATTACACCTGGTGGACCGTCTGGACGGCCGTGAGTGGAGAGGCTATAACGCTGCAACATCTCTCTGTTGCCGGGACCTCGGTAGGGACCGACGACATCTGCATGTTGGCGATGAGGCTAGACGCCGATCTAGCGGAGAATACAGATTGGGTCTTTAATGAGAACACGACTTCCACCACCCTAAGTTCGACCTATTCGACGAGCAACAACGCCTCTGTAACATTCACCCCAGGGACCGCAGGGCATGACTGGCTCGTTCTCTCGCGCTGTACCGTCGATACCGTTAGTGACACCATTTCTTATAAGACTCGTATAGAACATGCCGGGGGGTCGTCCGAGGTCACTCCAGAACACATCCAAGAGCCGGGTGGTGGAGCCGGGGCCGACAACATGCTTCTCTGTCACGCGCGCGTCTACAACCTGGGCGCGGTAAGTCAGACGTTCAATGAGGAAGCGGCTGTATCGACCACGGGGACTACGGAGGCGCGGCTCACGAGCGGCATCTTTGCCCTGAATCTCAACAAGTTCAAGGAACACGCGACCCAGTATACCGACGGCGGGATTGATCTCTCGGCGACGGACTACGCGACAGAAATTGCCACGATCAGCATTACGCCGTCCGTAGCGGGGGATGTGGTGGCCCTGGGCTTTGCAGTCTACGATGTAGTCGCTGGAGGCCAAACAACTGTCGAGAAGCGCAGGCTTCAACTCGACAACACGACCGATCTTCCTACAACGGCCGTAATCACCTACTGCGACCAGAACGACGCTCGGGACCAGGTGCCGATGCAGGTGTTCGTCATGGAGAATCTCACTGCGGCGGCGCACACAATAGATTTCGACGCCTCTACCGGTGCCGCTGCCGTGGGGCGAGCGGCCATACAACGTCAGCTCGTAGCGTTCACGATGGAATTGGCTGGAGCGCCTCCGACCGGAGTTCCCAACCAGCTCATGCTAACGGGTGCCGGACTCTGATGCTGCTCGACTACCACCAGTTCGTATCGGTACCCATTGGAGCGCCAGCGGGTCGATTCAGCCTGGAGGCGTCCTCAGCCAACGTCCCCGCTGGCGGAGAGGTTTTCTTCAACCTCGGCTACGTCATCTTCGGGGGCGTGCCCATTCCCGTGAGTCCGTTCGACGATCCAGACTACTCCACCGAGGTATCAACGACGCCTAGGACCAGCACGGAGGTATCAACGACGCCATGAGAATGTGGTCACTCGTTTTGCTATGGACTCTGTGGAGCGGGCCGGCATGGGCGTACAGCGGCGCCTGTGCGATCTGGGCCATGCGCCAAGTCGGCCCCAGCTTCGTCGCTACGAACTTTGCCGGGACTCAGGCCGGAGCGGACGCCGCGAAAGCCTACGTCGGTACAAATGGGGTCATCCAGGAAGGCCCAGGATGCGGCACAACGCTCAACTGGGGGACGCTGCCCGATTCGGTGATGGTTCTGCGTTCGGTTGGCGGCAAGTGGGAGGTCCTGGGCTCCAGCGTCTCCTTCAACATGCGTGGGGTCCAGAGGTTCCGGGCGGACTCGTTGGGAGTCTACGCGAACTCGGGACTCATCACCCCTCGGATCGGGCCCTACTCGACCTCCACCGCCGGCGGTGCGATCCGGATTATCGATGGGACCACTTTCCCCCAGAACGACACCGGTGTGCGCGCAGCATACAACGAGGTGAAGGCTGCTGGCGGCGGCATGGTGGTGATGCCCAGCGGCCGCTACAGGTGGGCGGCGCATGTTGAGGTGCTGGACGCAACGGGCGTCACGTTCGCTGGCGCCGGAGACTCCACGATCCTTTGGCTGGACCACACAACGGGCGACGACGTGTTCAGGGTTACCGGGACGGCGAACTCGATCACGTTCAGAGACTTCACCATTGATGGCGACTACGCGAATAACAACGCGGGGCGCGGGATTGATGTTGAGAGCGGAACGGCGCGCAACATCACGATTGAGAACCTGACCGTGACCAGGACAAACGACGCTGCCATCGCTTCCGCTGCGGCACGGACAACGATTAGGAACTGCCGCATCTACGAGATTGGGGACGCGATCGCTGGTGACCGATACGGCATCAGGCTCTACAACAGCGGCACGGCCGATTCCTCGCGGGTCACAGACAATGATGTGCGTTCATGTAAGGATGGCTCGCTTGCAGTGGACGCGAACACAGATTATGTCACGGTGTCTGGCAACAATTTCTTCCAGCCCCAAGGCTACGGCGCCGCGTGGACGGTGCAGTGCCTGACCACGGGCGGCAAGTACCTGCTGTTTAAGGACAATATGGTGAACGGGTCTGATCTTGCAGTGCTCGCCGTATTCGGCGCGGACTCGTCGAAGATCGTCGGCAACACGTTCACCAATGGCCGCATCTACTCCGGCCTGTACCTGCTACGTGGCGTCTCCGTGTTGATCGCCAATAACACATGCACGTTCAACGTCCACCACGGAATCTACATCGGCTTCGACCAGGGAAATTGCTCAAACGTCATGGTGACCGGGAACATCTGCTCAAATAATCAGGGGTCTGGGATCATCATCGACCCATCGACGACGCGGACGTTCACGAACATCGTGGTCACCGGCAACATGTGTACGAACAACACGGCCTCCGGCATTTCGTCCAACGCGGCCTCATTCGCATCCACGGCGTACATCGGGAACAACATCTTGATCGGCAACGGATCGACGACGAGCCTGAACGCAACGAACTGGACTTACCAAGCACCGTCCGACGACGTAGGGCTGTTCCTCGGCACCTACACAAACGCGACCCTGGGCACGCCACCGAACGGGACGATCCGTTACTGCTCGGACTGCACAAAGGCGACACCGTGCGCTGGAGGTGGCACCGGCTCGTTCGCGTTCCGCAAGGTCGGGGCTTGGGACTGTAATCCGTAAGAACGAACTGGAGATAGGCCGACACCCGCGCGATTGGGCCGCGCACTGGAGGTGCTGAATGAAGAAGCTGGTGGCGTTGGCCGTGGCGATCAAGTGAAGCCTGCCGCTACCGGACTTACGATTCCGTGGCCGCTGATCGGCCTATTGGGCGCAATCCTCTCTGGCGTGATCTGGCTGAACGTGCAGGTTGCAACGATGAACGAGAAGGTCGAGTTCCTGTGGACCCTTGAGATGGCGCGCCACCCGAGAGAGGGGCCTAGCCAGCTAGCGAGGTAAGCGATGGCGATTGCAAACGTCAGCCGTGCCATGATCTTCACTCAGACCCGCCAGTTGCTTGGCGCTACGGATGCCAGCAAAGGCGGTCCGACGGACGCGCAGCTCTACGACAACCTGAATGGGACGATCCGCCGTTTTGTCACAGAGGCCGGAGCGCTCGAAACTGTCTGGAAGCTCTCGACGAAGGCGAACGACAAGTACGTGCCGTTGGAAGCCGAGATCCTCTGGCCTAAGACCGTTGTGTTCATCGACGCCAGCGGCAACCAGCACCCGCTCTCCATCGTTGAGTACGCGCCAAGCCCCCCCAGTACGGGCGGACTGCCAAGTGTGTGCTGGCTCACGGCAGTCAACGTGCCGGACGTCTCTGGTCCATCAGTACGATCGCTTGGGATCGACCCGCCGGTAGGGTACAACGGGACAGGCAACATCCTTCTTGAAGCCTTCCAGCTCTCTCAGGACTTGGCGGCCGACGCGGACTACCCGGAACTGCACGCCTCCATCCAGAGCTGGATTCCCTATGCCTTTGCCCTGGACCTGTTGCCGATCTTCCCAGAGCGGCTGAACATGGAGGGTTACTTCGAGCGGCAACGGGCTCGCGGACTCGATGCCTTCCGGAAGCTCAGTCGGTCGGCCGCCAAAGCACCGTTCACTGGCAAGGAAACGATTCCCTACCGACAGATGGCTCGGTCAAGGTTCTAAATGGCTGAAGTCAAGCCACTGGAGCAAGACGCCCAGATCGACTTCTCCGGTGGCGCCAATCCCTTCGCCCACGTCGCCCTGCTCAGTGACAGCGAGGCCGATTTCCTGACGAACTGTTTCCCACGAGTGGGTGGCGGCGTCGAGGCCCGTAAGGGTTACAAACTCTACAATGCCGTGAGCACAGACCAAGGGACGGCCATCTTCGAGATGAACCAGTCAACCGGCACGATTATGACCTTCGTTGATGTCGGCTCGAATTATTACGACGAGACGATGCAGCCGAACTATCGCCTTTTCAACCAGACTCCGGGGACGAACGATGCGGTGTATTTTGGAGCTCGCGAGAAATTCAACGCCCTGATCCTCAACATCTTGTTCCCGTACGTAGTTGCTGGGAATACCTTCCTATGGCGCGTCTCGAACGGCTCCGGAGGCTGGATCGACAAGACATCTTCGATCATCGAGACGATCACGAACTCGAAGCAGATGCGTGGGGTTACTGGAGAATGGACCTTCTCCTGGCCGGATTTCTCTGACTGGCTTCCGAACGCTGTGGAGACGCGAACCTACCAATACTGGCTCCAGATTCTTTGCAATCTCGGCGGTACAAACGGCGGATCTGACGTCTTCCACGGGCAGCGGCGCGTCCGTGGCGATTGGGTTGGCCGACGCCACCTGATTACCACCGATATCGCCCGCATCACAGAATGGCCTGGACTCACACAGACTCCTCGGGCTGTTGAATCGTGGCCCACGGGGCAACGAATCCAAAGAACGCAGGCAGCGATGCTCAACGACTACCTCTACTACTCGGGCGATGGACAGAAACCGCTCCGCCGATGGAACGGCTCTCGTGGCGTGACCCGCACCGGGGTGAGCAACAACCCGGTCGATGCGGGGCTCCTGGCGCCCAGCGCCCCGACACTGAGCCAGCCTACAGCCAATGCTGCGGCCTACCCGAACGGGTTTGTGGTGCGGTACCGACTGGCCTTCGACTACGGCCCAGAGTCGATTCTAGGCGAGAGTCCCCCCAGCGCATCGGCCGAGATCACGATTTCTGCTGGCCCTAACAACGTCCGGGTGACCTTCACGTCTGCGAAAACGCAGGCGGCGAGCCGTGACGTAGCCGCCATCCGCGTCTATGGAACAATCAACCTGGCCGCTACCACTTCCGGCTCCGAGCGCGATCGCATCGCTGGATTCCTCCTGCTCAAGCGTATCCTCCGCGACGATGCCGACTGGATCAATGGCTACTGGGAGGATACCTACGTCCAGCGTGGCATCGACCACCCAATCTCGTATACCAACACGCCTCCTTTCTACCCCAAGGGCGTTGTCGCTGGGGGCGAGCGGCTTTGGATCTGGAACGAGCTCTTCGTTGCTGCTAGTGACATCGACCGCGGGGATTCGTGGGACCCAGTGAACACATTCGGGTTTGATGGAATCAAAGGTATCGCTTACCGCGGCAAGAAGCTGTTTGTGTTCACAGCCGACGACATTCAAACGATCGAGATGCCACCGGTTGGCTTACCGGACGTTCAATATTTCTGGAGGGGCGTTGGATGTCATCAGCCGGACACGATCGCTACGATTTACGATCAGATCCACTTCGTTTCGCGAGAGGGGCCAGCTCGAGTCATTGGCGAGCGAGTGGAGCTGACAGGTAAGTTCCGGGTCTTTGAGGATTCAACCTACTGGAATGGGCAGGCACCTCAGCGCAGGCTAGGCGCCGCAGCAGGCTTTGATGGTCGAGTGTGGTTCGCAGCGGATGGTGGCGGTAGTGGGCCGGCAGTGAAGACGCTCGCCACCTTGAGCCTTCTGCCGAGCGAACGAGGAGCCTGGAGCCGCCACCAATTCAATCTGAGCACGATCCTCTGGGGTACTTTCGGAGTCGTCCACGCTCCACTCGATCACCCCCTAGCCCGTCAGTCGATTCTGTGTGCCTTTGCCGATGGCTCATACCCCGCCAACTACTACAAACTCGCGATTTTAGAGTACGGGACGACAGACGCCTGGACCACGGTTGAGACCGACGGCACTATTATCCAGACAGTTATCCGAACGAGGGCGATCGCGCTCGGCGCAGCGGATCGGTTCAAGTCATTCGTGCACGGCCACCTGCTGCTGACATTCCGACGCACCGCGGCGACTGGCATCACCGTCTCGATGCGATTGCAGAGCAATCATGGGCGAGCCAATTCCCAACTCATTACGTTCACGCCGCTGACCACGAATGTGGAGGGTGTGGATGTGACGTTTCTACTCACCGACAGCGGCGGCGGAGAGTCGAGAGATACCGCTCCGAGCCTCCTCATAACAGCCACGAGCGACACCGGATTTATTCTCGCCTCGTGGGTCATCAGGGGCAGAGTCGAGGATTACCGACTATGAGCCGCCGTCTCGGGCCTATCAACCTGGGACCGATCAGCATTCAGGTAGTACGAGTTTATTTCTCGTCTGTCGATATGGAGACGCCAGTGGAGCACCAGCTCGGGATCGTCCCAGCGGGCGCGGTAGTGCTTGGGGTTGACAGGTACTGTAGAATCAAGTCGGGAGAAATGCCCCCGGCGTCCAACGTCCTTTTCATGGTCAGCGACACCGCGCTGGTAAATGCGACGATGCTGGTCATAGCGATCAATCTCTCGGAACGCTAGGGGGCCACGATGGCACTCCGTACACGCTCAATCCGCTCAGCGCCTAGGCTGAAGCCGCTTCCCTACGACGGCGATCCCTACCAGGCTGACTCGGTTTTCGATTCAACGGTTCGTAT
>Ga0247727_10010494_pt1 | contig 16404 bp, 10 predicted proteins | sample WisWelCaveWW1625_FD_202498 | JGI IMG/M metagenome (GOLD analysis project Ga0247727, IMG submission 202498) | Biofilm microbial communities from Wishing Well Cave, Virginia, United States - WW16-25 | ecosystem: Environmental > Aquatic > Deep subsurface > Groundwater > Cave microbial mat | place... | reverse complement strand
GCTGTCGTGATAATTCTCGCCAATTTCCCAGCGGAGGGAGTTGGCTTTCGATAAAATCGCTTCGGGTGAAACGGGTGATTTATTCATAAGAGTTTTGTTCGGTATTAAATTTTCCAACGGATAAAAAACGGCCAACGGATAACTTGATAATGTTAAGTCGGCTTAAACAAAAGCCGAGACAGAAAAATGAAGGGCAGAAAAATGGTATTTGCTATCATCAAAACATTTTTCTGTCCTCCATCTTTCTGTCTTTTAAAAATTTTTGCGGGATGTTTTGCCATGTCGATCAAAACAAGCAGTAGATTTTACTTTACCCGCGGGGTTTCAGTTTTTACAAATTTACTTTTGTTCGATTCTCTTAGTCTTTATTGCAAAACCGGCAGCGACTTGCTCGTGCGCTCGCGATTGCCATGGTGCTCGAATTTTCCGTTTTGCGGAATATTCAATTTTGCCGCATCGTTTTCTGGTTGTGCCATCGGAATCAGAGTTCCCAGCTCGCGGGTTTTGATGGCGTCGATGATGCGCTGATCGCCTTCGAGAAGTCGCAGCGCCACCCAGCGCGCGTTGGTCAGGCCGGGAAATTGCGTTTCAATCTGGCTCGTCAATTTGCTCAACGCCTGTTTCAACTCTTTCGACTCGCTTTTGAGGCGATGCGGTTTGCACACGAACTCGCCGGTGGCAACGGCATGGATGTTTTTCAATAACTCCTGGATGCCCTGTCCCTGTCGCGCCGCGGCGGGAACAACCGGCACGCCCAGTTCTTTGGCGAGCAGGCGATCATTGATTTCCAAACGATGGCGCTTCGCTTCGTCGATGAGATTCAAACACACGACGACGCGGTTGGTGATTTCGAGCACCTGCAGCACGAGGTTCAAATTGCGCTCCAGCCGCGTCGCGTCCACGACGATGACGGTGACGTCGGGCTGGCCGAAGAGAATAAAATTGCGCGCGACCTCTTCATCGGTGCTGGTGGAAAGCAGCGAATACGTGCCGGGCAAATCGACGATTTTATAACGCTTGTCCGCGTAGCTGAAGCCGCCCTCGGCGCGCGTGACGGTTTTGCCGGGCCAATTGCCGGTGTGCTGGCGCAGGCCGGTCAGGCTGTTGAACACGGTGCTCTTGCCGGTGTTGGGATTTCCGGCTAAAGCGACGACGTAATCCCATGAGTCCATATTCACGCCGAGCTTGATCAGGTTGCCGGTGTTGTGGACGGGGCAGGTTTCGCAGGCGGATGTATTCGGAGTACTCATAGCGGTTCTTTCAAGAAATTTTTGGGTATCCGGATTTAACGAATCGTCCGGATAATTCGATAAATCCGGATAGCATTAAAGTTAAAACAGAATTTTCCCAACGGATAGATGAACCCAACTGTAAAAGTTATCCGTTGGGTTCATCTATCCGTTGGGCAACAAAAACGTTTAAAATTTTTAAAGCGTTGCTCTACGAATGTGAACCATATTCGCCTGATCTTTGCGCAACGCGATCAGCGCGCCGCGAATATTGTACGCGGTCGGATTGGCGCTGGCGCTTTTGAACTCGGCGGTGATGACGGTGCCGGGGATGATGCCAAGATCCATCAAGCGCCGGCGCTGCTGGCCGCGGCAGGCTTTGGAGATGCCAAGCACGAGGCCGGCTTCGCCGGTTTTGAGGGCCGTGAGCGATTCGAATGGGCCTTCCATCTGCTGCTCGTGCGGCAACGGCAAAACCGTGACGTTGGCCGCGACCACCGGCGCGAGCCTGGTTTCTTCGCCATCGGCAATAAAGTGAATGCGCTCGGAAGATTTGCTCACGACGCGTATTTGCATGCCGGGATACAAACCCTGCGCGACCAATTCGGCATAGAGCGCTTCCGGTTCATCTTCAAGATGAATGAGGCGCGCCAACTCGCCGATGGGAAGATCGGTAAGCGGCTTGCCTTTGTGCGGCGGCAACTCGCCGTTCGAAGTCGGAATCGGGTCGCCGTGCGGATCGTGAAAGGGATTGCCCATTTGCCTTGCGAGCGCCTCTGCTTCAGCGGGCGAAGTGATGTGCTCGCGCTTTTCCGCTTCGGGGTGCCACTGCGTTTCGGCGAGGCCGGTTTCGTCGGCAAAGTAGCGCTCCCACAAGCGATGCACGCGAATGATGCGCAGCGCCGACAGGCGACCTTCCTCGGTTAATTCAAACTCGTTCTGTTGCGATTTGATCAAGCTGTGTTTTTCGAGCCTGGCCAGTACCGCGGCAGCGTGGTCGCGGCTGATTTCCAGCGCGCCGGAAAGGCTTTCCAATGAAACCGGCTTTCCTTTATATCGCTGATGATGGAGATGCTTGAGCGCATCTTCGATGAGCACTTTCCGGGTGTTGCGCCTGCTCTTTTGCCATTGCCAGATAAAGCCGATTTTCGGCCAAAAGCAAATGGCGGCGATGGCGATGAGCAGGCTTGCACCGAGCAAGGCTTTGGCTGGGTCTATCATAGCATATTAAAATTTAATTAAACTGTTTACCTAATTTTAAATTTAGGCTTACCTAAGTTTAACACTAATTATCTTACGATGCAAGAGAAATTTTTGTTTCGTTGGCCGTCATTCTATTTTGATAAGGACCGGGTGTATAATCCCTAAGTTCACTTCAAGTTACCGATCAAGCAATAAGTTATTTCGGAGTGAGAATGCTTGCAATTGGAGATTTTTTTTGTTAGATTGCAATATCTATAATAACAGTTCACATTTCACGGACTACTTTGCCGCTTACACCAGTGCAGCAGGATTTGTTGCTTGAAATCAATCAATTCAATATCAAGACGCGGTATCCCGATTATAAGCTTGAATTTTACAAGAAATGCACCCCCGCATTCACCCAGGATGCGTTCACGGAAATTAAGGATCTGTATCAATGGCTATTGCAACAAATGTAGAAGAGAGCATAAAGCGTTTCGTCGATCTGGCAACGGCCAATCTGCGGCTGCAAGCGGTTTATCTCTTTGGCTCCAATGCAAAAGGGCGCACGCATGAATGGAGCGATATTGATCTGGCCATTGTCTCGTCAGATTTTTCCGGCGATAGCTTTGATGACAGCAAAATGCTCTTTCCGTATATCCTTAAAGTCGATTCCGCCATCGAAGTGCATCCCTTTCGCCCGGAAGATTTTTCCGCGGAAAATCCTTTCGTGCAGGAAATTCTTGATACGGGAATTCGTGTCTACTGAGCAGCGGTTTTGCGAAAATCCATCCCCGCAATTTTACGTCGCCACACGCAACGCGGACGAGCCGCAACCAAACAGGAAAAGCTTTTGTATTCGGATTTTACGAATCGTCCGGATCAAAAATCTAATGGCTTGAATCCGGGCGATTCGGCAAATCCGAATACCATTATAAAATCTTTGCTTTTTTTTGCACAGATTTAACTTTAAAGTGGCACAACGCGGACAAGCCGCAACCAAACCGGTTTAAAAAATTTCCCCAACGGATAGATGAACCCAACGGATAAGGTCCCGCCTTGCGGGATTGGGTTCATCTATCCGTTGGCGCTAAAAGTTGGAGATTTTTAAAAATGCCATGAAACTCTTGTAAATACTGTGTAAAATGAGACTTCACAAAAAAAATTTTTGCTTTTTTTGCACAGATTTGACTATTAACAGACTAACGCTATTGTTACGATTTCACGCCATGCGCACTCTCGCCGCGGAAGTGTTGTCTTATTTACCCTGCGAAAATTTTTTTGTGTTGGCCGCGAGCGCGGACGTATTTGTGGTCGCGGATGATATTCAATTCTCGACGAATGGCAATCTCAATCGCGCGCGCCTCAAAACCGCCAATGGCGTGCAATGGCTGACGATTCCGGTTTTGAGCAAAGGCCGCGGCGGGCAGAAATTAAATGAGGTGGAAATCGATCCGACGCACGAATGGCAGCGCCGGCACTGGCGGACGATCGTATTCAATTACCACCACGCGCCGTATTTTGGCGAGCTGGCGGATGAGCTGGAAGTTTTGTATCAGCGGCCTTATCAAAAGCTGGCCGAGGTGGCGTGGGAGTTTTTGCGATTTTTCTGGAAAGCGTTGCAGTGGGAGAATTTGCCGCAACGCACTTCGAAGTTAGGAATCACGAGCACTGGCGAGCAGAGATTGGCGGAGTTAGCGAAACAAGCGCACGCTGAGGCTTATCTTGCCCACGAGAAATATCGCGCCCTCATTCGACCGGAACGCATGCCGGAGATTCAGCTCCAATTTGTGAATTGGGAACAGCCGCCATATCATCAACAGTTTGGCGCGTTCATCGGCGGACTAAATATTTTAGATGTGTTGTTTAATGAAGGAGCGGCGTTTACGCGCGAGAGGTTACGGAACATTGCGGCAAGGGTTCGAGAAAATTTCTTTTTCCGATCTGTGCAAGTTTTTTCACGCTCGGAGTGAAATCTCTTGCATAACAAAAAGTTTTCATGATTTGTTACCCGGTTTTCATTATTTGTTTTAAGTAGTTTAATTTTAATGATAAAACCTACCAAAGAATAACCCAACTTTACCCGTTTCGGTACTGGTATACCATTTGCTTTGATTTGAGAATGTGCAAAATTTGCCAGGAAAATTCAATTCCACCTCAACTTTGTCTTTTGGCTTAGATGCGAGTGAACTTATTGATGCCATCTCGTGGGGCTTCTTGCGGAAAGATGGTTTCCTGCAAAGGTGCAAATTGTATCAATAATAACTAAACTATACTAAAATAACTAAACTATACTAACCAGGAAAGGAGTGTAAATGAGCTCAAGAACGACAATGTTTGTTCTGGTCATGTTGGCAGCGGTTGCTTTGCTTTTGAACTGCGCCGACGTACCTTCAACGGGGCCGGCTCCGCCTGATTTACGCGCGCAGTTTCGCTTCATTCACGCTGCGAAAGATCTCGGCGCCGTGGAAGTCAAGGTTGATGGAGTTTCCCAGGGCAGCGTATCGTTCCAGGGGAGCACCTCCTACAAAGAGTTTCCCGCTGGAAGCCGCAATGTGACTTTGTCCTCCGGAGAGCGAGTACCTTTTGCCATGGCTACCAATCAACGTGGTACCGTGGTGATTCTGCCGGCGGCAAGTGGCGCAGCCCACGAATTCCTGGGGCTGAGTGAGCGTCGCATCTTTGATTCGCCCCAAACTGCCGTTCGATTCGTGAATCTGAATAGCGTGTATGAAGTGGATGTCACGATGATTGCAGGAACGGACACCATATCGGCGACGGGCCTGGCCTTCAAGGAAGCCTCGTCATATAAGGCTGCGAAGAGAGGCACCTATGCGATCAGGGTGACAAGGGTTGGCGGGGCTACTGTAGTGGCAAGCTCTACTCTTGATGTTTCCACGAGCCATACGAGCACGACCCTGGGCGATAGCACCGCGGTGGTGGCGAACTTTGCCGATAATTAATGCTGCCAGGCGGCGCGAATCTCAACTTTCGATGTTTTATCCTACTCAAATTAGGAGGCAAAATGACTTACCGAAGAGCTCTTGTGAATGTCGTGGTCGCCTTGCTTCTCCCTGCTGCGCTTTTTGCGGGAACGACTGGGAAGGTCAAGGGCAAGGTGACTGATCGTGAGGCTGGCGAGCCTTTGCCGGCGGCGAACGTGACGGTCGTGGGAACAACGCTGGGAACTGCCACTGACTTGAACGGCGAATACGTGATTCTCAACGTGCCGGCCGGCACCTATTCGGTGCGGGCAACCTATATCGGCTATCAGGCAATTACGATTTCCAACATCAAGGTAAGGGCGGATTTGACCACCGAAGTGGTTTTCTCCCTGCCATCCGAGGCCGTGGCGGTCGGCGCTGTTGATATCGTGGCTGAACGTCCTTTGGTCAACAAGAATGCCACCAATGCCACCCGCATTGTGAGTTCCGAAGATTTGCAGAATATTCCCGTGCGTGGCGTAAATGCCGTCATTGCGCTGCAGCCCGGCGTCGTCGTTCAAAATGATAATCTCTACATTCGTGGCGGCCGCGAAGACGAGGTCGGCTACTTCTTCGAAGGCGCCAACGTCCGGGATGTCGACGACGGCAGTGTTGCTGTTACTGTCATTCCCGAAGCTTTGGAAGAGTTCCAGGTCCAGGCCGGCGGCTACAACGCCGAGTATGGCGGGGCCAACGCCGGCATCATCCGTTCGACTTTGAAAAGCGGCGGCAATGAGTATCGCTTCACTTTTCAGGGCGAGACCGACAATTTTTCGGGTCGAGGTGACAAGTTTTTAGGCGCCTATTCTTACGGCTATACGGATTATACCGCCACTCTAAGCGGCCCGCTCCTCAATAAAAAGCTGAGATTCTTCCTCGCCGGCGAAAACATTTTTGATCGCGACCGCATTGCCCGTTTTTGGGAAGGCTTTAATTTCACTCACGACAGTGTGTATGTAAATAATCGGCGTTTCCCCCTTGGGATTTCTCTCATTAATGACCCGAGAGTCGAATCCTATATTCAGCAAAACGGCCTCCGAATGCAGGACAACGCCATTTCCGGGGCCAGCCGCAACCAATGGATTGGGAATGGTACTCTCGTCTATGACGCCAATCCTCTTATCTTTCGGTTGGGAGGGTCTTTCTCGTGGCGCCGGCAAGACGACGTCAACGGCAATAGCCCGGAAATTCTCGGCAGTTGGACCGGCCGCATTCTCAACCTCAATCGCATTCAGGTGGAAGATTTGAGCACGGCTCTCGTGAATCTGAAAATGACCCATTTGGTCAGCGCGAAGTCATTTTATGAGATCAATCTGAATTACTTTGATCGCCGTGAGGTGCAATACGATCCGCTTCTCAAGCATAATTTCTGGGCCTATTGGGATAGCATCGCCAATGCCAGCCAGGGTGTTCGGTTCCATAACCATAATGGCCAGGCCGTATGGGCAGGCGGGGACGATGTCATCGATATTTTTGGCTTTGATTTTACGGCGCCCGGAACGCCGGCTGATTATACCAAGAATAAAAGAGGCTACCTCGGCGGATCCATTGCTTTCTCCACCCAGTACAAAAGCCACGAAGTCAAATTGGGCGGCTCTTACGAACGCTGGACCGCAAGAAACTTTAGTATCATCCCTCGTACACAACTAACCGCAGCCTGGAGCGATCCCGACCTTTACCGGGCTGCGCAAGCGGGTGTTGATTCATCGGTCGGCTCATTCCGGGTTATCGCCGGCGCTGATCAAAGGCTGACTTATGGCTACGATACTTTTGGCAATGAGATCGATAGCGACGGTATTGATGGCTCCCGTCATCCGAAATATTTCTCGGCCTATCTCCAGGACAAATTTGAAGCCGACGACCTGGTAATCAACGCCGGCGTGCGTTTGGACGTGATGGACAATGATGATTTTGAATTCCGGGATCCTTCGAATCCGCCCTATGACACGAGGAATTCAGGCTTATTGGAAGATCAACTGACCAGGAAAGACGCCGCCGTGGAATTCAGTCCGCGTTTGGGCCTGGCATTTCCAGTCTCTGACCGCACGGTTTTTCACCTGCAGTATGGCAAGTTCGTACAGGCGCCGAAGCTGACTGATGTTTACAATGGCAATGCCTGGTATGATGCCATCTTTACCGGTGGCACCTCGTTCCAAACCAACGTTGTCGGCATCGGCTTGAAACCGGAAAAGACCACCCAGTACGAAATTGGGTTAAGCCAGCAGTTTTCTGATGCGGCAGCCTTCGATATTACGGCTTACTACAAGAATATTGAAGACCAGATTCAGCTCTCGCGCATCCAGGTCAGCCCAACGGCAACTGCCAAATCCTCTTACAATGTTCTGGTGAATGGCGATTTTGCCACCACTGCCGGACTTGAACTCTCTATGACCTTGCGGCGTACCAGGCGGACATCAGCACAATTGAGCTACACTTTCTCGCGCTCTCTCGGTTCGGGTTCAGCTTCAGCCAGCTCGGTTGCCGGGATTGAACTGGCTCAAGAGGTGCCTACGGTTATCTCCCCCCTGGATTTCCATCGTCCGCAGCGCGGTTCCGCCAACTTCGACTACCGTTTTGCCAAAGGCGATGGTGGCTCCATTTTGGAACGTTTGGGAATCAATCTGCTCCTGAATTTCAGCAGCGGCCATCCTTTTACCAGATCAACAGGAGAATTTGGGCAACAGGATGCCTCCCTTGGTGGTCAAATCACTGATCCTCGTTCGCGCCGTCCTCTGGAAGCAATCAACGCCTCTACGACCCCCTGGAACTTCGATCTTAATTTGAGGCTTGACAAAACCGTCGATATCGGTCCTGCCGGCTTGAATTTTTATGTCTATGTGCAAAATCTGACCAACCGGAAGAACGTCATCAACGTTTACCGTCGCACTGGTAATGCCTATGACGACGGCTTCCTGAGCAATCCCGACTTAAGCGGGCCGGTCATCGGCGCCAATGGCGGAGATCGGTTTGTGGCGTTAATGGAGGCCATTAATTTAAGCGGCAATGGCAATAACTTTTCACAAGATGAAAATAACTTCCAGGGATTGCAGTTGTTGGGTAAGCCGCGACAAATTCGAGTGGGCGCCAGTGTCCGGTTTTAGTTGAATTGCCCATGATTTAACCACAAGGGCACGAAGAATTGCAATCTGGGTTCTGGTGTCTTTGTGGTTATGAATTTGGAAGCTTTCAAAACAGCACATCAGAACTTCGGAGGAAAGTAATGAAGAAAGTGATCTCGGTGCTTTTTCTTTTAGCGGCAGGTTGGTTCTTGACGTTACAAACCGCGTATACCGCTGAAGAAAGAGTGAAAAATAATAAGGGTTCGCATTTGTCCAAGCCGGCCCAGGGCAGTGTCAACCGCACTCTGGTCAATGTCGGGCAAGTGTCGATGTGGATCTACTCGAATGGCCAATCTGCCATCGGACCCGATGACAATTCCGGGTTGTATTTCCCGCGTGGCAGTCTTATCTCTGCCGCCATCTTTCAGGATGGCTTTATTTGGGGTGGCAAGGTAAATGATGGAGCTACCCCGGTCGTCCGTGTCGGTGGTCAAACTTACAGCATTGGTACCGCCCCAGGCGCCATTATCTCCCGCGGGGTACGGGAAAACGAGGGTGATCGTGAAACGGTTGATCGCATTTGGCGCGTTCGCCGTGATTACCCCACGGCAGATTTGCGGCAAGATGCCGCTGAGTTGAGCCTCATACAATCTGCTGCCGTGACGGACGGTCAAATTGGCGAGGTGCGGGCGCAATACGCCGAGGACTGGAAAGATTGGCCCTGGCAAAAGGGCGCCCCCTGGACCGGCATAAACGATGTACAAGATGGTGGGTATTTTGGAGCCGCTGTGCCACGACCAGGTAAGCCAGATAGTTTCGTTGTTATGGGTGCTGGGAATAGAATATTGGACCGGGGCGAAGACACCAACAGCAACGGGATTTTAGATGCTGGCGAAGATAAGAACGGAAACAACGCCCTGGACGGCGAGTTTCCAGGCATTGCCGGCGCCGATCAGGTTGTATGGCTGGTGGCCAATGACCTGAATCCAAATGCGGTACGAACGGCGTATGGCTCACCCTCGATCGGGTTTGAAATGCAAGTGACCCTTTGGGCCTATCGGCGTGCGGATGCCCTTGGCAACATCATCTTCAAGCAGTTCCGCATCATTTGGAAGGGCACGGCTACCACAACGGCCAGCGCCACCATTGATAGCTTATACTTCTGCCAATGGTCTGATCCTGATCTGGGCAGTGCCGGCGATGACCTGGCTGGGTGTGATGTCTCAAAAAGCCTGGGTTATGTTTATAACGCCGTTTCAATTGATGGAAATTATGCCCAGGTGGGCCTGGCGCCGCCAGCTTCGGGTTATGATTTCTTTGCCGGGCCACTGGTTCAAGATGATACAGCGAAAGCTATTTTCGGCCTGAAAAGACGTCCTGGTTTTCGTAATCTACCGATGACTACTTTTGCCTTTTTTGCAGCAGGCCAGGTGGATAGTGATCCCACCCGTGGTGGGGATTACAACGGAACCTTGCAGTGGTGGAACCTCTTGCGAGGTTATAGGCCACGCCCGGAGAATCCTCCCCAGCCGTGGATCGATCCAACCAACAACCAGGTGACTCTTTTCAGAGTATCAGGTGACCCGGTGACCGGTGAAGGCTGGATTGATGAAAACCCCGGTGATCGGCGTATTTTGCTGGCCGCTGGACCCTTCACCATGGATTTGAATCCTGCTACCAAAGCAGTTCTGGATACGCAAGAAGTGGTCGTTGCTGTCATGGCTGGCCTGGGCTCTGACCGCCTTTCGAGTATCTCAATCCTGAGGTTTATTGACCGTTTTGCGCAAGCCGCTTTTGACAACTTGTTTGACCTGCCGAAACCACCGGACACCCCCGTGCTAAGTCCGACGGAATTTGATAGCGAGATTCTGCTGAACTGGGGCGAGAATTTGGCGGCCATCGCAGCTACGGAAGCGAAGGTAAATAAGGGTTATGCTTTTGAAGGCTACAATGTCTATCAGTTGCCCAATGCCGGCGCCTCAAAAGATCTGGGTATTCTGTTGGCGACCTATGATTTGCCTAATGAAATAACAACCATAACCCAGGAAACCTTCGACCCACGCTCCGGTCAAATTCTCAATCTGCCGGTACAACTGGGCAAGAATACCGGAATCCGGCGCACGTTTTCCATCGATCGGGATCGATTTCGCGAAAAACCTTTGGCGAATGGCCAGATCTATTACTTTGGCGTTTCTGCTTACAGTTATAATGCCAAGGAACTGATCAAAACGTTGGAAAGCCCGATGGCAGTTGCGACGGTGGTGCCGCAGATGACCGACCCCGGCATTCGTTTCCAAACTGTGGCTGGCGATACCCTCAAAGTGGCTCATAAAGGTCCGAGTGATGGCGCCGTCTACCCCATTGTCGTCGATCCAGGCAAAACTAAGAAAGCTTCCTATAAAATAACGTTCGATGCCGATGGACTTTGGACTTTGGCCGATACCACGAAGGGTACAGTATTGTTGTCCGCCCAACAAAACCAAAACGGCGATAACACTTATTTTATCACCGATGGTCTGCAAGTCAAGGTCGTCAGTCCTCCACTTGCGGGCTTAAGTTCCAGTTCTTCCGGACCGCGCTGGGTTGCGGGCGGAAATCACGGTGGTGACACCTTCGGCGGAGGCGCCTTCCTTGGTCTCAATTTTGTCGGCAGTTCCGTCAAGGCGGCGAATTACCACAATATTCGAGTGGAATTCTTTGCCAAAGAGAGTTTCACGGACTTGAATGGCAATGGCAAATACAGTATAGGTGAGCCTTACAAGCTGAAGGATGGAGACGGCCACCAAAAAGCATTTATGTACCAAACCTGGGGTGGCGCTTATTTGGGCTTTCTTGATGTCCCGTTCAAGGTCACAGACACGGAAAGAAATATCCAGTTGAACGTTTTGGTTCGCGACCGCGATGCCAATATGCAATGGGATCTTCATAAGCAGTACGAGCCGGTTGATCCGGATTTTGTCAACGTGAATAATGGCGACCTGCGCTTCAACTATATCTTCATTATGGACACGCAGTATGATCCAACCGGCAAATTCTATGACCCGAACCAGGGAGGCATTAATGCTTTTGCGGACATTCTTCTCGGTGTTCAGCCCGTTCAGTGGGCCTTGTGGTTGGATTTTCGCGGCGGAAACCGAGAGCCGTATGGCGCCGCCTTCACGATGGATTTTATTGCGCCAAACGTGAATACGGCTGCTGATGTCTTTACCTTCTCCAGCCAAACACAAACCTACTCTGACGCTGATGCCAGGGCTGATCTGAGCCTGGTCAACGTCTTCCCGAACCCATATCTCGGGTTCAATCGCGCGGAATTGAATCGCATTCAACGCTTCGTCACCTTTAGCCATCTTCCCAGAAAGGCAACGATTCGTATCTTTAACCTGGCTGGGATACTGGTGAAAACGATTGAAAAGGATGACGAAAAGCAGTTTATCACCTGGGATCTTGCGAACGAGCGCAATCTGCCCGCCGCCAGCGGCGTTTACATTGCCCACATCGAATTCCCTGATCTCAGTCAGACCAAAATCCTGAAGTTGGCCGTGGTACGCGAGGAGCAATTCTTGCGCAACTATTAAATCCTCGTTGCTTGAACAGCGGCCGATCTTCGCATGCAATCGAAATATCGGCCGCGGTCTGGCAACCTGCGATAAAAAATTGGCTTGAAACTATCACTTTGGCAAATCAGAGGAGAATCATAATGAAGCGATTTTATAGAATGCTGGCGTCCTGCCTGGCTCTACTCCTGGGGTTCGGCACTGCAGCGATCGGCCAGCAGCAGGAGCAGCCTGATGGCGAACGCCGGGCCGGCACCAATGCCGCTTCTGAATTGCTGATCCCCATTGGCTCACGCTATACTGCCATGGGTGGCTCTTCAATTGCGACGGTCACGGGCCTGGAAGCGATCTATTGGAATCCCGCTGGTCTGGCGCGGGCCGAACGCGGTGCGAACGCCATGTTCTCACACATGCGTTACATCGCTGATGTCAATGTGAATTATCTGGCCGTGAGCGCGGCTTTCAGCGGCCTGGGCACACTGGGCTTCAGTGTCAAAGCGCTCGATATTGGCGCCATCACAGTTACGACCGAAGATAGTCCCGATGGTACGGGCGAGATTATCACGCCACAGTTTGTTACCGCCGGGTTAACCTACTCTCGAGTCTTGACCGACCGCATTGCCGTAGGTGCGACTGTTAATATTATCTCGGAGACGATCGATCGTGTTGGCGCCACCGGAATTGCTTTAACTGTCGGTGTGCAGTATAACGACCTGGTTGCCATTAATGGATTGAGCCTGGGAGTAGCCTTGAAGAATATCGGCCCGGGGATAAAGTACGGCGGTTCGGGGTTGCTGCGCCAGGCGGATCCCCTGGATGTTGAGCGCGGAAGCTCGCCGTATCAAGTGGTGGCGGGCACGGATGAATTGCCTTCGTCACTCGAGATTGGATTGGGCTATAGAATTTCAATGGGCGAGAAAAGCAACCTCAATCTGACCTCCTTGTATCAGGATAATAACTTCGATGATGATGCCACCCGTATCGGGGCTGAGTACTCGTTTGACAATTTGTTGTTCGTGCGCGGAGGATATAGTTATGCCTTCAATGCTGGCGACGATCCCGCCGGAGAGAGCAGGTATATCTTTGGGCCAGCCTTTGGCGCCGGTCTTCACCGGGAGCTGGGCGGCCTGGATGTGAGCCTCGATTATGCCTTCCGGCAGGTGCAGTTTTTTGATAGCTCGAATGTCTTCACTTTGAAGCTTGGGTTCTAAGACGGAACCTGGCATCCCAGGATTATGGCAGCAACCAAAGGGTTGGGAACAAACTCCCAACCCTTTTTGGCTTGAATAGAGTCTGTTTAGTCTGTTAAGCCATTGATTCACGAAAGTTAGAAAAAAATTCTAACTTTTTGAACAGGAGCGAACAGAGCAAACAGAGAAAAAATCCTCCGTTTGCTCTGTTCGCTCCTGTTGTAGGCCGTTAAGAGTCAAATCTGTGCTTTTTATGCGGGTTTCATGTAATTTTTAGCAATGCTCAATGTGGCTTTTCACTCCAGGATTTCATTTCAATGCTCGCCGCCTTCTGCCGCTGATCTTGTTGCAAATTATTTTTCATCTGCGCGCTGGCTTTGCCCAAAGTGATTTGCAACCGAGTTTGGATTTAATCCAATATCAGGATGCCGCTCATCTGAATTATCTCGAAATCAGTTATTCCTTATCCGAAGCAGCCTTAAAATACCTCCACGACCCCAAGGGTGAGGGATACTCTTATGCGCTGGTTATGGCTCTCCAAATTTACCAGGACAAAACCCTGTGGGCCTCCAGGATTTGGAAAATCGAGCGGTCAGTTTCGGATACGACACAGATCGATAAGCGCCGGGAAATAGTTGATAAATTGCATTATCTGATCGAGGAACCAGGCAATTATCGCGTCGCCCTTTACGCTCGCGACGTTAATCAGCCCGTTCGTCAGGATAGCGCCGTGGCAGCGATTTCCACCCGAATTTTCTCGCAGAATTCTTTGGAGTTGAGCGATCTGATTTTGGCTTCGGAAATCAAACGTGCCGCCCCCAATTCAGCCAGTGTCTTTGTTAGAAATGCTTATGAAGTCACTCCGAATCCTCGGCAAATATATGGAGAAGGCGCATCGCTGCTTTATTATTATTTTGAGGCCTACAATTTGAAGAATTTTGTTCCCGGGAGCAGCTATAAAACATACTGTCTCGTCAAAGATGCGAATGGCAGGCAGGTAGTAGGGATGGCAAGCCCATACCGCACCAAAAAGAAGCTGCATGACTTCAGTGTTGAGGTGGGGACCCTGAACGTTTCGCAACTGCCCTCCGGAGCTTACTCGCTGGTTTATGGCATCACTGATTCCGCGGAGCATTTGCTGCAGCATCGCGAAAAAAAATTTTATATCTATAATCCTTCTCTCACCACCGTCGCTTCAGCGCTTGAGCGAGAAGAAGGATCCGATAGCGAGGTGGCCAGGCCCCTGACAGATTTGAGTGAAACGGAGCTTGATAAAGAATTCGAGCGCATGTTGCATCTCGCGCAACCCGAGGACAAAAAATTCTATTCAAGTTTGACTACTGCCGAGGCCAAGCAAAAATATCTTTCCTCGCTTTGGCAGTCGCGCAAACCGGCTGACAGCCCTGATGCCGAGGCCTATCGGAAATTGTATCTGGCCAGGGTTCGCCAGGCCGAAGCGCAGTTTGCCAGCCCTTTTCGCCCCGGCTGGAAAGGAGAGCAGGGGCGCGTGTTTATTCTTTACGGCGCGCCAACGCACGTTGAGCGCAATGCCAGCGCTTCCGAAACCAAGCCTTATGAGATTTGGACGTATGATCACCTGCAGGGACAAGGCGGGGTTATATTTGTTTTCGCTGATCGCACCGGTTTCAAGAATTACGAAATGATCCATTCGACTCTTCGCGGCGAATTGCAAAACCCGCAGTGGAGACAATTGGTCGTGTTGGGTGCGGATTCCTTTCGCTAATGGCAAGGAGGTCTTTCACTTTGAATAGAACGCATTATTCTCATTTAATCGGCTTAAAATTTTTTATATTGATAGCCTGGTTAGGTCTGCAGGCGTGCAACCAACCGGAGACGACACGGGTTAGTGTTATGCCTCTAGTTGATGAGGCGGCGCTTCATTTTCGCGGCTTCGTAACCAATGTGAATGGCGATTTGGTGAGCGATATCAAAAAATTTACTCGCACGGCCATCCGCCGGGACACTTCGGATGGCAAGACAGAATTTGTGTATATTTCGGAATCCCAAAAGACGCCTTTTTACACGGACGAAGCCGGTACGGTTTGGGAGCGTGCCACACAAGACTTGAGATTGCGCGTGCTGGCTTATGACCTGTCATTGAGAACACCGATTATTTTGTCATATTGGGAGCCTCTATTGAAGGTGAATAAAGGCAAAGGCACCAAATGGGAAGTAACGGTGGATACCACTTTTGACGCCATCGACCGCAAAGGAGAGACGCAACGCATTCGCTATCTCTACAAAGGCAAGGCACGGTATGAGGGCTGGACCGAGGTCACTGTGCCGGAGAGCAAAAAGCCCTACCGGGCGATGACAGCCTATTGGTATGCGGCCAATACTTTTATTACCAATGCGACGAGTGGCGATTCTCTTTTCGTCAGTCGAGGATGGGCGCGCCAGTATTTCACGCCGGAGTTGGGCGCGATCAAATACATGACAGATTTTACGAAGTCTGAGATTGGCCAAAAGCCTGTTTCCTTGCGCGGCACCTGGGAATTGATGGGGAAGAATATACCGAACTAACAACGCTACATTGATAAATGATCGGGAAGTTATGACCTCTCCGGCTCGTTTTCGCCTGGTGATTTTGCTCGTTTGTGGTTTTGCCGCCTACGCTCCCGCTCAAGAAGTTCGTCTCACTGGTGTGCTGCGCGATCTCAACACCCACCAAAAATTGCCGAATGTCAACGTTTATATTAAAAACACTCCGATTGGCACGCACAGTGATTTCGCCGGCCGGTATTCCCTTTCGGTGCCTGGAGCCGGCCCGCAGATGGTGGTGGTGTTCCAACATATTGCCTACGGGACTCGTGAGATGTTGCTGGATTCGGCCAGGAACATTCGTGATGTCTATTTGCAGCCACGCGTGATACCGCTGCAAGGGGTTGAAATTGCGGAGGAATTTCAGCGCTTCGAGATCGAAAAGGATTTGCCGCAAAGCATATCGACCATCGAGGCAAAAAGCTATGAAATCCGAGGCTATGTGGATGCCGGCGATTTGCTGAGGACGGACAATAGCATTCAGGTTGACGAAGAGCTGAGCGGGAAAAAAACCGCCTCCATTCGCGGCGGCAACGCTGATGAAGTCGTCGTTTTGTATAATGGCGTTAAGATGAATCGCGCCTACGACAATGTCTTTGATTTCTCGCTGATTGATTTGGAAGATATTGCGCGCTTTGAGATTA
>Ga0247727_10010493_pt1 | contig 16404 bp, 9 predicted proteins | sample WisWelCaveWW1625_FD_202498 | JGI IMG/M metagenome (GOLD analysis project Ga0247727, IMG submission 202498) | Biofilm microbial communities from Wishing Well Cave, Virginia, United States - WW16-25 | ecosystem: Environmental > Aquatic > Deep subsurface > Groundwater > Cave microbial mat | place... | reverse complement strand
TGGCCATATCGGCCAGCTTGAACTGGATGGCCTGGAATTCACTGATGGCCTTCCCGAACTGTTTGCGCTGCTTCGCGTAGCGGGCTGCGGCATCGTAGGCACCCTGAGACATTCCCAGGGCCAGCGCGGCGATGGAGATCCGCCCGCCGTCCAGGACCTGCAGGCTGTTCACGAAGCCCTCGCCCTCCTTGCCCAGAAGATTCCCGGCGGAGAGCTTGCAGTCGGTGAAGACAATCTCGGAGGTGTCGCTGGCGCGCAGGCCGAGCTTGTTTTCCTTTTTTCCGGGACGAAAGCCCGGCACGCCCTTCTCGACAATGAATGCGGAAATCCCTTTGGACCCTTTGGTCTTGTCGGTGACGGCCATGGCCACGCAAACGTCTGCGTGATGGCCGTTGGTCGTAAACGTCTTCGACCCATTCAGGACGTAGGAACAGTCGCCTTTCACGGCCGTGGTGCGCGTGCCCCCGGCGTCGGAGCCGGCCTCGGGTTCGGTGAGCGACCAGCAGCCCAGTTTTTTCCCTTGGGCCAGCGGGACCAGATACTTCTGCTTCTGCTCCTCGGTGCCGAATTTGTAGATATGGTTCGAGCACAGAGAATTGTGCGCGGCCACCAGGATGCCGATGGACCCATCCACGCGGGACAGCTCTTCGATGGCAATCACATATTCGACGTAGCCCAGCCCCGCGCCCCCATACGGTTCCGGGAAAATGATGCCCAGCAGATTCATCTCCGCCAGCTTGGGGAGCAGCTCGGAAGGAAACCGGGAAGCCTCGTCCCATTCCATCACGTGGGGGGCGATTTCGCCTTCGGCAAATTCGCGGATCGAGCGGCGCAACTGCTGCTGTTCTTCGGTAAACGAAAAATCCACGGCACCTCGCTCAGCGGCAAAAACCAGTGAAATGCAAATAGTACTTATACCACAGCGCAGCAGAGCCACAATGAAAGGGCGCAATACTACACAGAGGGCACTGAGGCGCAGAGGGCACAGAGAAGAGGGCCGGCACGGAGCGAAGGACTCCTTGGCAGCCTAGTGCGCAGGACCGAAGAGCACTGCGTTCAGGAACAGCAGGTTTAACCCGTGCATGAACGCGCGGTAGTTGGGATCTTCGGCGAAGGCAATCACCAGTCCGCGCCCGTGCGGCTGCACCATCAAGTAGGCTTTGCTGGCTAGTTGCTTCCGCGAGGCTTCCCATGTGAACCCGCTGGCCATGCTTTCGTCGCCCGCAGCGTAAACGCCCACGTTAACGCCGCGGTCCAATTTCAGGGGCTGGAAAATGTTGCTGCTGTCCACCATCACGTAGGCGTCGCCGTCGTAGCCGGCAGCCATCCAGTGCTCCGTATCCAGCTTGATGCGGAACAATGCGCCCGGCGTGGCGTCGGGCAGTTCGCGCTCCGGCTGAATGAACTGTTCGAGATTGAACTCGCCCTTCGGAGGCGCAGTCTCGGCGGGACGCGGAGCAGGCGAGGGCGCCGGTGTGGCGGGCGCGCCAGCCGGCGCCGGGGCGGCTGCGGGGCGCTCAGGCGTGTCGGCTTTTCCTCCGCGCAATTCGCGCTGCGTGGACAGCAATCCCACTCGCTCTTCGGTGAGCCAGCGCGTGGCCTCGCCGAAACTGATCAGCGTGCCGCCGGCCTGCACCCACTCGCGAATGCGCCGGGCGCCGTTCTCTCCCAGCGTGCCCGCGTAACCCCCGCCGAAACCCCCGGCGTGTGGCAGGACCAGCACGTTGTATTTCGTCAGGTCGGCCGCGCCCAGCGATTGCGTGTGGATGGGAGTCAGCGGTAGTCCGTACACCTGTTCCAGGAGGTAGCGTGTCCAGCCTGCGGAAGTCGGGCTGGCGGGCTGGTTCCACGCCAGGGCAATTTTCGGGGGCTCGATGAAGCGCACGTAGTTGCTGCCGATACTCACGCCCTCGTCCACCCAGGCGCTGTCGGAGGCGAACACTTCCGCTCCGTGGCTCGCGGCCAGGCGTTCAAGGCGCGCCTGCAAATCCGCAGGATTGTCTTTCACCTTGAAAATCAGGGTCCCTGCCGGATATTTGGCCGCCCCCAGGGAAAAACTTTTGTCCGCCATATGGGCGCGGACACCCTCGCGCAGCGCTTCGGCGAGCAATTGCGCCGCGGCGTTGGCTCCCCACGGCACCAGGTAAAGGAGTTTCGACGGGCCGCCATGCACATTGCCCGCGGGGCGCGGCGGGTCCTGGAGAAGCGCCAGCGAGCCGGTGGAAGGCAGCTCCGAGGCGAAGCATTCCACGTCGTAGAGCAGTGGAAGCGACCAGGCGGTGACGTCGTATAACTGCTCCGGAAGGCGCTTCGAGCGGCGGCGGACCTGCTCCTTGAGAAACGCCTCGTCCATGGAAGTCTGCTTTTCCAGAAGCGTCTTGGCCAGGCGCTTGGCGGGCTGGGCCAGCGAGACCACAAACGTGCCCGCCGGGAATTCGCGGGATTGCAGTTTCCCCTCGCCATAATCGCGCACGCGGCCGGCCGTGAATGGAGCCTCGGCGCGACGCACTTCGATCCCCTGGCGCATCAGCGACGCGGCCAGATGCGCTGTGCGGCCCGGATCGCGGCCCGGCGGGAGGATGAACTCTTTGACCGCCTCACGCTGGCCCTCTTCGATGGCCGAGCGATGGAACTCGCGCAGGTGCTTCAGCAGAGCCTCGCGGTTGCGCGCGGCCGTCTGCAATGTGGAAATCGAAGAGATGAAGTGGTGCTGGACGGAATCGCGGTAATGCATCGTAGTGCGGTCCGTGCGCTCCAGCACCAGGCCGCGCACCGACGCCTGCTCGTAGGTCATGCCGATGGCGCCGTGGAACAATGGCCAGCCTTCGCCGTAGCCGGGATAGAAAGAGTCGTAGACGTCGCGGGTGAAGTAATCGAACTGGAAGCGGTCGAACCACTCTGCATTATTTTTTCCGAACACGCTCCACCATTGGACTTGCATCTGCGGAAGATTGGGGTTCAACGGAGGCGCGGGCGGGGCGAAATAGTACGTCGAATTGCCGCCCATCTCGTGCAGGTCCACGTACACCACGGGGAACCAGTCGAGAAAGGCGGCGGCACGTCCGCGGGATTCCGGCTGGGTGCCCGCAAACCAGTCGCGGTTCATATCGAACAGATAGTGGTTGAAGCGGCCCGCCGGCCACATTTCGTTGTGCTCCGCCGCCTGCGGGTCGGCGTCCGGCCAGCGCCCCACCGATTGGCGGAAATGCTGGATGAAGCGGTCGCGGCCGTCGGGGTTCTGCATGGGGTCAATCAGGACTACGACTTTTTCCAGGATTTCGCTGGCCACGGGATCGTTCTGCGCCGCCACAAGGTGATAGGCAGTGAGAAGAGCCGCATCGGTGCTGGAGATTTCGTTCCCGTGCACGCCGTAGCCGAGCCAGGCCACGGCCGGCATTGCCGCTGCGAGCGCCGCGGCCTCCGCGTCGGTGTGGGTGCGCGGGTCGCGGAGCTTCTTCATCGCCGCCTTGATTTCCGCTATGCGGGCCTGATTGGTCTCCGAGGCCACGATCAGGTAGTAGAGGGTCCGGCCTTCCCAGGTCTGCCCGTAGGACACCAGGGTGACGCGCGGGGACGCCGCATCGAGGGCGCGGAGGTAGCGCTCCACCTCGTGGTGCATAGTGATTTTTTCGGCCCACCTGTGCCCTACGACCTTTTCGAGTGTGGGGACGCCCGGGTCGTACTGCGCGCCGGGAAAGAACTCAAAGGCCTGCGCAGCGGCCGGCTGCGGCGCAAGCAGCAGAAACACACCGAACGCAAGCAATCGAATGCGCATCAGAGCATCTCCTAGGGAAGCCGATTTAGGATTTCCTGGTATCGCGGATGATTGCGAATGGCCGATAGGTCGTCGTCATTGATCATCCAATCCTTCTGGCCAAACCCGGCGGCCACGCCGCGCTCCAGCGAATCCAGCGATTTGTCAATCTCGCCGGCAACGGAGTAGACGCAAGCGACGTTGTAGAGAACGCCCGTATCGTCGGGCTCGATCTCCAGGGCCCGCCGGGCCCAATCCAGCCCCTTCTCGCGCTGACCCAGGCGAACCAAATCGATGGCGCCGAGGTAATAGGCGCGCGGGTTGTCGGGGTTGAGTTTCAGATGCTTTTCGCAACTGGCCACGGAGCGCTCCCAGCACCTCCGGGCCTTCTCCAGTTGCTTCAACCCGCTGTACACCATCCCCAGCAGGCCTGGACTCTGGTAATCGTCCGGAGAAACTCGCGAAGCCTGCTCAAACATCTCCGCAGACTCGGCGAGCTTGCCCTGCGCCAGATAGGAGCGGGCACAAAAATAATAGGGCTCGAAGAGCCTGGGGTTCAGGCGGATGGCAGTGTCGAATTCCGCGTGCGCCTCCTGGTATTGCTTGCGCAGGGATATGGCCAGACCGCGAGACGCATGGCCCTCCGCCGAGTCCGGGTCCAGCTCCAGGGCCTTGCGGCTGGCCGCGTCGGCCTCCTTCAAATTGGCTTCGCTGGCCTCCCAGTACATATAGATGAAGGAACAGCAATCGGCCACGCCTGCATAGGCCCGCGCGTAATTGGGGTCCAGCACGATGGCGCGGGCAAACATCTGCCGCGCGAATTCGGTGCCTTTCATCCGGAACTGGTGAAAAAACTGGCGGCCGCGGAGGTAATAATCGTAGGCCTGAATATCCGCGGTTTCCGGTTTTTCGATGGCCCGGCGCTCGGTGTCGGTGAGCATCACCTCGAGGGCCCGGGCAATGTTCTGCGCCATTTCATCCTGAATGGCGAAGACGTCTTCCATTTGCCGGTCATAGCGCTCGGCCCACACCGCGTGCCCGCTATGCGTCTGGATGAGCTGGGCGGTGATGCGCAGGCGGTTGCCGGCGCGGCGGAGGCTCCCGCCCAGGATGTAGGCGGCCTGCAGCTGCTGCCCGATCTGCGGGGCGGTGAGCGGCTTGTCGCGGTAACCCACCACCGCCGAACGCGGGAATACCTTCAAGGCCCTGATTTTGGAGATTTCCGTGATGATATCTTCGGTCATGCCGTCGCGGAAATACTGGTCTTCCTGCGACCCGCTGAGGTTTTCAAAATAGAGAACGGCGATGGATTTTTCGTGCTCCCCCGCGGCGGAGAGATTCTGGATGGCCGCCGCCACTTCGGCCATGGTCTGGTAGCGCTGCTCGGGCAGTTTGGCCAGGCAGCGCTCCACCAGGGTCTGCCAGTCCGAGGGAAGCTCCGGCGCCACGATCCGCAGCGGGGGCGGAGGCTGGCGCAGGATGGAGTGAAGAATGTCAATGGACGTCTGCCCCTGGAATGGCCGGCGGCCGGCCAGGCACTCGTAAAGCAGAATCCCAAAGGAGAATATATCGCTGCGCGCGTCGGCGGGCTCGCCGCGCAATTGTTCGGGAGACATATACGGAGCCGTGCCGGTGGCCACGGCCTGTGCGGTGCGGGTGATGAAGTTGTCCGTGGATTCACCCGCCGCGGCATCGCGAGCGGCGAGGGCGGCGATGCCGAAATCGAGGACCTTCACCCGGCCGCCGGAGTCCACGACGATGTTGGCAGGCTTGATGTCGCGGTGGAGCACGCCGTGGCGATGCGCGGCGTCCAGTGCCTCCGCAATCTGCCTGGCCAGAGGGAGCACCTGCGCGGCGGGAAGCGCGCCCCGGGAGAGGACCGCCTTGAGCGTGTCTCCCTTCACCAGCTCCATGGCGATAAAGGCGGTGCCTTCGGCCTCGCCGACTTCGTAGACCGTAGCAATGCACGGATGGTTCAGGCGCGAAGCGGCCCGGGCTTCGCGTAGCAGGCGCTCCTGGGGGGCTGCATCGGACGCTTGTTCGGAGCGGAGAAACTTCAGCGCCACGCGGCGCTCCAGGCGGGTGTCTTCGGCTTCATAGACCGCGCCCATCCCGCCTTCTCCCAACAGCGCAACGACGCGGTAATGTGAAATCTGGCGGCCGAGCATCAGTATGGGAAAACTCCGGGGCGCATCTTATGGCGGGAACCGTGCGCGGTCAACTGTACCCCAGTGGAATTCATCCCTTCAGCACGCCGCGAAAGATTTCCAGTGCGCGCTCGATGGCGGCGCGGTCCACGTCGAAATGGGTCAGCACACGGATTGAGCAGGGCCCCATGGGGTTGGCCAGGACGCCGCGCTCGCGCAGTGCGTTGACGATTTCACCCGCGGTGCGGCCCGTGCCCCGCACATCGAAGAAGACGATGTTGGTGACTACTTTTTTGGGATCGATGGAAATGCCCGCGATTTTCGCAAGACCCTCGGCCAGGAAGCGGGCGTTTTCGTGATCGCAGTGCAGGATCTTGGGTGATTCCTCGAGGGCCACGAGGCCCGCAGCGGCCAGCACTCCCGCCTGGCGCATCCCGCCGCCGAGCATCTTGCGCACCACGCGCGCCTTTTCGATAAATTCGCGCGAACCCACCAGCATCGAGCCCACGGGCGCGCCGAGGCCTTTGGAAAGGCAAAACATCACGGAGTCGAATTTGCGGGTCAGCTCGGCAACGGATTTCCCCTGCGCGACGCCGGCGTTGAATATCCGGGCGCCGTCGAGGTGCACGGGCAGGCCCGCAGCGTGCGCTTTTTCGCAAACCTCGTCCGCCACCACGGGCGGATAAATGGTTCCGCCGGCCAGGTTGTGGGTGTTTTCAAGCGAGACCAGGGCGGTCTGCGACATGTAATAAATCTTGGGCCGCAGCAGCGGTTCGATTTTGTCCCAGGTCAGGATGCCGTCCTCGGCGCTGATGGTGCGGGGAAAGGCGCCGGCAATGCCGCTCATGGAGGCCATCTCGTGCTGGTTGATGTGCCCCCGCGCCTCGCAAATCACTTCCGTGCCCGGACGCGTCCAGATCTTGATGGCCACCAGATTGCCCATCGAGCCGGAAGGGACGAACAGCGCCGCCTCGCGCTCGAATATCTGCGCGGCGCGATCCTGGAGCCGGTTTACCGTGGGATCGTCGCCGTACACGTCGTCGCCGACTTCGGCTTCGGCCATGGCCCGGCGCATCGCCGGAGTGGGTTTGGTCACTGTGTCGCTGCGCAGGTCAATCGTGGCGGCAAACCCCGGCCGGCGAACCGTTTCGCCGGCCGCTTGCGCTACTGGAGTGGAATGCATAGTGACTCTCCCCCCGATCCTTCGGGGCTACGCCATCAGTTCGACGAACACTTCGTTGGAGACTGCCAGGCGCGAAGGCGCCAGGCGCAGGCGGCTGCCCTCCAGCTCCACCAGCCCGGCCTGTTGCAAGTTCGCCAGCCGCGGACGCAAGGATACCTGATAGGCCTGCTCTATGCGGGCGAGGTCAATGCCCTCAAGCTGGCGCAGACCGAGGAACAGCTCTTCGTCCAGGGCTTGCGCGGGCGTGAGCGTCTCACGCTGTTCGATGGAGACCATCCCCTGGCGAACAGCCGCAGAGTATGAGGCGGGATCGTGCGGATTGGCCCAGCGCACAGCGCCGTTGAAGGAGTGTGCCCCGGCGCCGAAGCCGAGATACGGTTCCCTGCGCCAGTATTTCAGATTGTGCCGCGAACGGAACCCCGGCAAGGCCCAGTTGGAAATTTCGTAGTGTTCGTAGCCCGCTGCGGCCAGCCGTGCGCACGCGCGCTCATAAAAATCAGCCATTTCGTCATCCGCTGGCAAGGCCTCGGCACTGTAACGGCGGCCGCCGGACAGCACTTCCCTGCCCAGGCGGCTGCCTTCGTCAATCTCCATCAGGTAGCTGGAAATGTGCTCGGGGCGCAATTCCAGGGCGCAGTTCAGCGTGTTTTCCCACGACACGGCGGTCTGATGCGGTAACCCGGCGATGAGGTCGAAGCTCAGGTTTTCAAAGCCAGCAGAGCGCAGGAGCCGCGTTGCGACAAAAATATCTTCGCGGCGATGTATCCTGCCAGCAGCGCGCAATTCCGTGTCCTCGAACGACTGTGCGCCAAGACTGATGCGGTTGAATCCTGCGGCGCGCCAGGCACCGGCCTTTTCCGCGACAATGGTCTCCGGGTCGGCTTCGAGAGTCACTTCCTCACAGCGCCAGTCGAATTCTTCGCGCAGGGCAGCCAGCAGATGTGCCAGGGCATCCGGAGTCAGCAGGCTCGGAGTTCCGCCTCCGACATAAACCGTATCCACAGCCGCGTTTTCTGGAAGTGAAATCCCGGCGGATGCAAAGCGATTGCGATGGCCCCGGATCTCCTTGCACACCGCCTCAACGTAGGGGGCGTACAACGCGGGCGAAAAGACTCCAGTGTGGAAATTGCAGTACGTGCATTTCGACTGGCAGAACGGGACCTGGATGTAGATGCCGAGGCTCATTCCGATTTGTGGTACGCGGACCAGAAGTGGTGGACCATCCCCACGGCGCCGCAGACCAGGAACACAACCGCAGGGACGAGCACCGCGGCGGTGACCTGCAAACGGTTGAAGTAACGGAATGCCGCCGCGGTCAGAAACAATGCACCGGAAATCGCCAGAAAGCGCGTGAAAGTCATAGGCCAGCCGAGGCGGGAAATCCGCCGCCTCCCTCGGCGTCCGCGGACGCCCGGCTAACCGAGTGCCGCGGCCGACGCAGCGCCATAAAATGCGAACCAGGGCTTAGCCGCAGTGAGGCGGGCATTCACGTTCTTGATGTTTTTCACGCCCTGGTCATTCAGCCAGTCTTCCAGCGCCTTTACGCCCTGTTTGGCATACACGGGCATACCGTCTTTCCAGGTGGCGCGGCCGCAGAGCACCCCGCTGAAATTCGTGCCGGACTCAGAGGCCAGCTCCAGGGTTTCGCTGAATGTTTCGTTGCTGACACCGGCGGAAAGATAGATGAACGGCTTCCTGGCTACGGCCGCAGCCTTGCGGAAGCATTCTTTGGCCTGGTCGCGCGAGTACACGGATTCGCCCTTGCAGGATTTCGTGCCCCCGACGAAGGCCATGTTGACGGGGACTTCGACTTTCATCACGTCCACGGCGTAACGCTCTTTGGAAAACTCTTCCATGCTGCGGGTGACAATCTCCGGCTTCTTGCGCGCGAACTCGATGCCCTTTTCGTCGGCACCCTCTTCGTAGCCCACGAACTCGAGGAAGAAGGGCGCGTCCAGTGCCGCGCACTCCGCGCCGATGCGCTCCACCCAGGCGTGCTTGGCTTCGTTGATGGGCTTGGGGTCAAAGGGGGTGTAGTAGAGAAGAATCTTGATGCAGTCTGCTCCGGCTTCCACCAGGCGCCGCACCGACCAGTGGTCCAAAAGGTCGGGCAGGCGGCCGGGCTGCGTGTTGTCATAGCCGCTGTTCTCATACGCCAGGAGCAGGCCGGCGTTTTTGGAGCGCTGCTTCGCGGCGCTGAGGCCGTATTCGGGGTCCAGCAGGATGGCGCTGGCGTGCGGGGTGAGCACGCGCGTGACCGCTTCCTTGAATTCGGCCATCATCTCCGGGGTCACGGCCTTTTTGTCGATGCCGCGGTCTTTGGCGATGGCGCTCTTCAGCGAACCGCGCTGGTCCATGGCCGCCGCGGCAATCACGCCGCGCGGGTCCGCGACCGCTTCCATTCCCTTTCGCTTTCCCGGGGTGATCTTCATTCCAGAGCCTCCTCGACAGGATCAGGGCGAACGCCGAGGTGTCATTCTACCATCGCCGGCGGGCCGCGGACACCTCAACCGCTCAGAGGGAAACGACGTGGTGGCGGGGCTGGGCGGGGTCAATTTGCGCTTCCAGTTCACCCAGCAGGGTAAGACCGTGCCGCGCCAGCATCGGGAGCAGGCAGACGCTGCGTTCCTGCGGCTGGTGATGAGGGAAGAGCGAATCGAAGAGGATGTGTTCGTGGCGGTGGAGAACGCCGGTGCGGAAATTTTCCGCGCGCGCCGCCTTACCTCGCAGGCGCTCGAGCTGGAAGCGCATCTTGCGGGTGGAGGTATCGAGCGCGCCGAGCAGCGTCTTATCCAGCTTCCCGAGCGGCGAGCGAATTTTAGCCACGGCGTCTGAGAGCCTGCGGTCGGCGGTTCGGAAGCGGTGGGCAAGTTCTCGCGGAAGCCCTTTGCCTTCCATCAGCGCGCGGACACGCTGGCGGCCGAGGAAGAGGTCTCGTACGTCCAGCCCATATTTCTTCAGCAACCGCTGTGCCAGCGGCTCCACCAGCGTGAAACCCGCGCGTGGAACAATCGCCGGCATCGGGCGTCCCAGCAAGCGATAGATGACTTCAGACTGGGCAAAATACGCCACTTCAGCCGGCCCGCCGACGTATGCCGCCGTCGGGAGCAGGGCATCCTGCATCACGGGGCGCAGCAACACATTGGCGCTGAAGGATTCGGGCTGGTGCTCGAGGCGCTGGAGAATTTCGTCCTCCGAGAATGTGTCGGCCCCGGCGGCAAGCGTATCGCCGCGCCGGCGCACGGCCTCCCGCCGGCCCTCCACGTCGAGAAACAGCAGTGTGCTGCGCTCGGTCACACGGACCTGCGCGTGGTACCCGGCCTTTTCAAGCCGCTTTTTGCGCTCCAGCAGTGCCTGATTCAATTCCGCGCGCTTCTCGATAGCCGCTCGCAAGAGCGGCCCAGCCAGGCGATGCAAGCGCGCATCCAGCGGGTCCAGGAATATCAGGCCGCGCCCCGCCAGCAGGCGAGCCATCAGTTCACCGAATGCTTTTCCCAGCCCTTCGCCCGGCCGGTAGGCGACGGCCAGCGTGGCGCCCAGTTCGTCCACATCCGGCCCCTCGAGAGCCGCCGCAGCTTCGCGGGCCAGATGCGACACCTCGTCGCCCAGAACAATGTTCCCGACCCTGCGCCCCGCGGAGTCCGGTGCGGCCGCAAGTTCCAGCCGGCGCAGAGTCCCGTCGGTGGTCAGAAAATCTGTGTGACCAATCTCCGCATAATCGTGGTCCTCCGTGGCCAGCCAGAACACGGGCACCGCTTGCGTCCCGGCATCTGTCAGCTCACGCGCCAGGCGCGCCGCTGTAAGGGCCTTGTAAAAACAGAACGCCGGGCCGCTGAACAGCCCGATCTGCTGTCCGGTGACAATGGCCACGGCGCCGGCGGCCAGGCGGTCCAGATTTTTCGATGTGTTCGCATCCGCGCCGAGCGATTGGTTCTGTTCGCGCAAGATGTCCACCACTTCGCGGCGGGTATGCTCGGGCAGGGCGGCACTGCGTGCGGCATTGCCAATGCCGGAGAGCGTGAAAGGATGCGCATAGAACGCGGCCACGCGCTTCCACTCATCCACGAAATCGGAAAAAAGACGGGAGCTGTGGGGCAGTTCGCTCAGGCGGAGGCTGCGACTCTGCATCGCCGGGCCATCATACACGCGGCGCCAGAGGCGGGCAATTGCGCCCGGCTTCGCTGACCATCCTGGATTGTGCTTGCCTCTGGCCTCCATCGTCGTAAAATCCACTCAGGAGGGGCTGTGTACCGCCTTATTAGCTGCCTTCTCTTTTTCCTTCTGCTGGCACCGGCGCTCGCCGGGCAGAAGGAACAAAAAGAGCAGACCCCTGTGCTTCGAGTCACCACGCGGATGGTGCAGGTAAACGTGGTGGTGCACGACAACAAGGGCCAGCCCGTGACCTCCCTCACGCGGGATGACTTTGTGCTGCTCGAAGACGGCAAGGAACAGCCCATCACCCAGTTTTCTGTCGAGGAGGACAAACCGCCATCCCCGTCTGCGGAAGGATTGCCAGCCGGGATGTACACAAACCGGCCCAGCCACCGCGCAGGATCGTTGAACAGCGTTACTGTGATCTTGCTGGACGCGGTGAACACCCGGCTGCACGATTCCTTTTACGCTAAGGAACAGGTCATAAAATTCCTCGGCCAGCTCCAGCCCGAGGACCGCGTGGCGCTGTATGCCTTCGTCCCCGGCAGTGTCAACGTGCTGCACGACTTCACGCGTGACGCTTCGGCCCTGCTCGCGGCCCTGCGAAGAAATTCACCGAAAGGCCGCCGCGACCATCCCGGCGAGGAGCCCGGCGGCGACGGCAATACGGCCCTCGACGGTCTGGATGAATGGAGCCGCGAAGCAGAGCGCCGCTACACCAATTTTCAGACCACCAGCCGCGTGCTGGAAACGACCAGCGCGCTGGAAGCCATCGCCAACCATCTCTCGCGCCTGCCGGGGCGCAAGAACCTGATCTGGGTGTCCGGCAGCTTCCCCCTGTCTATCGGGGAAGATGCGCTGCCCACGCGATATAGCATGTCCCCCGAGCGACGCACGTTCTGGCGCGAGGTGGACCGCGCAGCTCGCGCAGTGAGCAATGCCAACGTAGCCATCTATCCCGTGGATGCCCGCGGCCTGATCGGCGCATTTGGTCCGAACCCGGGCGCGTTTGCGGCCACGCGGGTCCAGCCCGGGCGCGCTTCGCCCTTCCCGGGCGCACCGCTTTCCACGTTTGACTCCATGAAGGTGCTGGCCCAGCGCACGGGAGGCCGCGCGTTTTACAACAGGAACGACATCGGCGGCGCCATCCGCCGGGCCATTGAAGACTCCCGTGTGACCTACGTCCTGGGTTATTACCCCACACATGGAAAATGGGATGGCAAGTTCCACCAGATCAAGGTCAAGGCAAAGCCGAAGGGACTTGAACTGCGCCATCGCAACGGATACTTCGCCCACGAAGACGTTTCCCGGGAAGAAAGCGACCGTAAAGACTTGCTCTTCTCCGCCGCGCGTAGCCCGCTCGACGCCACCACGCTGGGCATCACGGTCCGGCTCACGGAACTCCCGCAGGCGGCCGGGCCCAGGATCCGGCTGGACCTGGAAGTCGAACGCCGGGAAATCACCTTTGCGCGCGAGAGCGACAAGTGGGTCGGCACGCTGGACCTCTTCTTTTCGCTGCGCAGCCCGGAGGGCCGGGGCATTTCCGGCATTCACCAGACCCTGAATATGCGCCTATCGCAAGAGAACTACGACCAGATTACGAAGTACGGCATCAACCTCAACCGGGAACTGGAACTCCCCGCCTCCGCCACGCAATTGCGCATTGTTGTGCGCGACGTCCCCTCCGGAGCCACAGGCTCGCTCGGTGTTCCCCTGCCCGGCGCGGGGAAATAGCTGGCCCGCATTTCTCACCAGAGCAAGAGGCGGCGTGGCGAGGCGCAGCCCTGCCCACACAGGAATTGATCCTATCGGGCGGGAACGGCGTGGGGAGTTGTGCGGAAGGCGGCAAACGTCTTTTCGATTTCGCGCTTCGGCGCATCCGGAAGCGGCAGCAGCGGCCGGCGGGGCGGGCCACCGGCATATCCCATCATTTCCATCGCGTACTTCAACCCGGAAATGCCGAACCGGGAAGTGACGGCGATGGCCGGCTCGAGCAATCTCCGCTGGAGATTTTGAGCTTCGTCCTGACGGCCGGCGCGCGCGGCCTCGAACACCTCGACGCACAATTCGGGCAGCACACACGCAGCGGCGAGAATTCCCCCGACCGCGCCCACGGTGAGCGAGGCCAGAAACGTCTGCGCCGATCCCACCAGGGTTTGAAATCCGGCTGGCGTGCCGGCAATGATCTCTGTGATGCGCTGGATATTGCCGGAGCTTTCCTTGAGGCCGATGATATTCGCGTGCCGCGCGAGCCGGATCACGGCAGGCGCTTCCAGTGCCACGCCCGTGAATTGCGGCACCGAGTACAGGAGCACGGGGATCGGCGAGGCATCCGCGACTCTCTCAAAATGTTCCGCCAGCACGTCCGGGGTAAGCTGGGATTTGTAATAGTGCGGGGTCTTGACCAGTGCCACAGCGTATCCCAGCGCCGCAGCGCGCCGGGTGCGCTCGATGGTGGCGGTCGTGGACTCCGCGCCGGTGCCGGCAACCAGGATTTTCCCGGGCGCCGCAGATTCCCTGACGGCACCGAGAATTTTCTCGATCTCATCCTCACGCAGCAGCACAGACTCACCCGTCGAACCGATGACCACGAATCCCGCCAGTGCGGTGCCGTTGTAGCGGACGATATTGGCGCGCAGAGCGCCGAAGTCCACGCGGTCCTCCCGGTCAAACGGCGTGGTAACGGGCGGGAACACCCCAGTTAGGTTTATGGCCATAGATTCACTCTACTCCACTGCGCCGATCGAGCCATCGCCGCGAAGGGTCCGGGCGTGCTCCTTGCTGTGCAGGTCCTGGAGAGCGAATACCTGGGTCACTTCCTGCTGCAGGGCGCGAAGACCCTGCGCCGCGGCGTTGGCGGCGCTCAGCGTGGTGATGCACGGGACACGGTGGCGGATGGCGGCGCGGCGGATGGCCTTTTCGTCGTAGAACGATTCCCGCCCCAGCGGGGTGTTGATGATCAAATCGATTTTGCCGGTTTTGATGCGGTCCACGATGTTGGGCCGGCCCTCGTTCACTTTGAACACCGGCTCGACGGGAACGCCTGCGCTACGCAGCAGGGCCACCGTGCCGCGCGTGGCCACCAGGTTGAAGCCAGCGGCAGTCAACTCCCTGCCCAGGGCTACTACACTGCGCTTGTCGCGGTCGTTGACGCTGATAAAGGCCGTGCCGCTGCGCGGCAGGCGCTGGCCCGCGGCGAGCTGCGCCTTGGCAAAGGCCAGGCCAAACGTCCGGGCAATGCCCATCACTTCTCCGGTGGAACGCATTTCCGGCCCCAGGATGGTGTCCACACCGCGGAATTTGTCGAACGGAAACACCGGCGACTTCACCGAGCAGTATTCGCGCACGGGTAGCTCGAGCACTCCGTGGTTTTCCACCACCGGCAGGTTCATCTCGCGGAGTTTGCGGCCAGTCATCAGCCGCGCGGCCATCTTGGCCAGGGGCACGCCCGTGGCTTTGCTCACGTAGGGGATAGTGCGTGACGCCCGTGGGTTTACTTCCAGCACGTATACAGTGTCCTTCTGGATGGCGTACTGCACGTTCATCAAGCCCACCACGTTCAGCTCCCGCGCCAGCCGGGCCGTGTATTCCCGGATGCGGCCGAGGATTTCCGGGCGCAGGGTGACCGCCGGGAGCACACAGGACGAGTCGCCGGAATGCACCCCGGCCTCCTCGATGTGCTCCATGATGCCGCCGATGACCACGTCGGTGCCATCGGCCAGGGCGTCTACGTCCACTTCGGTTGCGGCTTCGAGGAACTGGTCAATCAGCACGGGCCGTGCCGGGCCCATCAGCGCCGCGCGGGCCACATATTCCTGCACGGTCTCGATGTCGTAGGCGATGACCATGGCGCGGCCGCCCAGCACGTAGCTGGGCCGGACCAGCACCGGGAGTCCGATCTGCGCGGCGAGGCGCGCGGCTTCATCGGGGACCAGCGCCGTCCCGTTTTTCGGCTGCGGGATGCGCATATCGTCCAGCAGCTTCCCAAAGCGGCGGCGGTCTTCGGCCAGGTCGATGGACTCCGGGGCCGTGCCGATGATGGGCACGCCGTTGCGTTTCAAATCCAGCGCCAGGTTCAGGGGAGTTTGCCCGCCGAACTGCACGATGACGCCCTGCGGCTTCTCGCGCTCCATCACCGCGAGCACATCTTCGAGCGTCAGCGGCTCAAAGTACAGGCGGTCGCTGGTGTCGTAATCGGTGGAGACGGTCTCCGGATTGCAGTTGACCATGATGGTCTCGAACCCGTCTTCCTTCAGCGCGAAGGCGGCGTGGCAGCAGCAGTAGTCGAACTCGATGCCCTGCCCGATGCGGTTGGGCCCGCTGCCGAGGATGGCAATTTTCGGCCGGTCGGTGGTTTCCGCCTCGTCTTCCTCTTCGTAGGTGGAATAGAGATACGGCGTGTAAGACTCGAACTCCGCAGCGCACGTATCCACGCGCTTGAAGACCGGAGTGACTTTCAGCTTGGAGCGCTGCAGGCGCACGGCCGTGGGCGCGGTCTTCCACATCTGCGCGAGCTGCTCATCGGCGAAACCGTTGCGCTTGGCCTCCCACAGGAGCTCGCGCGAAGCCGTCTCCACGGTGACGCCGGCGAGGCGCTTCCCCAGGGCCACAATTTCCTCGACCTGCTGGAGGAACCAGGGGTCCATCGCCGTCAGACCGCAGACTTCTGCGGCAGTCATCCCTTTCTCCAGCGCGGTGAAAATCCAGTGGATGCGGTCCGGGCGCGGCGTGGACAGCTTTTCTTTCAGCAGCGCGGTGGTCACTTCGGCGGGCGCGCGCCACGGCGTGTGCGGTTCCAGGGAGCGGATGGCCTTGTGTATGGATTCTTTGAAGGTCCGGCCGATGGCCATCACTTCCCCGACCGATTTCATCTGCGTGCCCAGCACGCTGTCTGCGCCCGGGAACTTTTCGAACTGCCACTTGGGAATTTTGGTCACCACGTAGTCAATCGTGGGCTCGAACGATGCAGGAGTCTTCTGCGTGATGTCGTTGGCGATTTCGTCCAGCGTGAGCCCCACCGCCAGCTTGGCGGCAATCTTGGCGATGGGGAAGCCGGTGGCCTTGCTGGCCAGCGCCGAACTCCGCGATACGCGCGGGTTCATCTCGATCACCACCATGCGCCCCGACTTGGGATCCACGGCAAACTGCACGTTGCTGCCGCCGGTCTC
>Ga0247727_10010492_pt1 | contig 16406 bp, 15 predicted proteins | sample WisWelCaveWW1625_FD_202498 | JGI IMG/M metagenome (GOLD analysis project Ga0247727, IMG submission 202498) | Biofilm microbial communities from Wishing Well Cave, Virginia, United States - WW16-25 | ecosystem: Environmental > Aquatic > Deep subsurface > Groundwater > Cave microbial mat | place... | reverse complement strand
TCTTGTACTTCGCCGCGGGCGGGCCGGGCGACGGCTACGAGCTCTGGAAGAGCGACGGCACGGCCGAGGGCACTGTCCTCGTCAAGAACATCTATGCCGTCGCCGGAGGCCCGAACCCGTCGGGCGGTTCAAACCCCGCGCACCTGACCGACGTGAATGGCACGCTGTTTTTCTCCGCCCACAATGGCACGGAGGGCGTGGAGCTGTGGCGCAGCGATGGCACCGCTGCAGGCACGGTAATGGTCCTGGACGCCAACCCAGGCCCGGCAAGCTCATCGCCCCACGCCCTGGCCAGCATCGGCGGCGAAGTTTACTACGCGGCGGGCGACGGCACGCACGGCATCGAGCTGTGGCAGAGCAATGGCACGCCTGGCGGTACCGTCCTCGTGAAGGACATCTATCCGGGGCTGCGGGACGGCCTGCCCGCAGGCGGGTCCGACCCATCCTGGTACCACGTGATGAATAGCAGCCTCTTCTTCGTTGCTACCGACGGCGTCCATGGCCACGAGCTCTGGCTGCTGACGCCGTAGCCTCCCCCACTCGCGATTTCGCGCCGCCTTAGCCGCGCTCGGACGCCCGCATGGCTGCTTTGCAGCGTCATCGTCCGCTTTCGCGGACCGTCATGCGCGATCTGACGAGCGCAGGGGCTTGCCGCAGCTCAACGCTCGTGATAGGATACGAGTGCGTGGGGACCCCCCCACGCAGGCTCTGCGTAGCCGCCACTGCGCGGAGCCTCACTTTTTAACCCGCAGCCTTTCCTTCAGGCCGCTCAGACTCCACCCTAGCCCGCCCCTGCCAAGCATCGTAAGATGAGCAACGACATCAACGATATGCCAAGCTCCAAGGCGAAGGGCGAGATCAAGGGTGTGGTGCTGACGGGCGGCAAGGGCACCCGCCTCCGCCCCTTCACGTACACCGGCGCCAAGCAGCTCGTCCCCATCGCCAACAAGCCGATCCTCTTCTACGCGATCGAGGAGCTGGTGGCCTGCGGCGTCACCGAGCTGGGCCTCGTCGTCGGCGAGACGAGAGACCAGATCCGGGACGCCGTCGGCGATGGCGCTCGCTTCGGCGCGCGTGTCACCTACCTCGATCAGCCGGCGCCCTTGGGCATCGCCCACGGCGTCAAGATCGCCGAGGAGTTCCTGAACGGCGCGCCCTTCGTCCTCTTCCTCGGCGACAACTTCATCAAGGAGGGCATCGCCCCCTACGTCGAGCGTTTTCGCACCGCCTGCCACAACAGCCTGGTGCTGCTCTGCCCCGTCGACGACCCGCAGAGCTTCGGCGTCGCCGAGCTCGACGGCGAGCGCCTCATCCGGGTCGTCGAGAAGCCGGAGCGGCCACCGTCGAACCTGGCCGTCATCGGTATCTACTTCTTCGACGCCCATGTCTTCGACGCGATCCGCCGCATCCGCCCGTCGGCCCGGGGCGAGCTGGAGATCACCGATACGATCCAGCGCCTGATCGACGACGGCCTGGACGTCGGCGCGCAGGTGATCAGCGGCCGCTGGATCGACACCGGCAAGCATGGCGACCTGCTGGAGGCGAACCGTCTGATCCTCGAGGACCTGCAGCCAGCCCTCCTCGGCCGGCACGACGAGGCGAGCCAGCTCCAGGGACGCGTCGTCCTCCAGGAGGGCTCGGAGGTGGTGAGCAGCCGGATCCAGGGGCCGGCGATTATCGGCGAACGCACCCGCATCGTCAACTCCTCCATCGGGCCGTTCACGTCGATCGACCACGACTGCCTCGTCGCCGGCGCCGAGATCAGCGGCAGCGTGGTGCTGGAGCACACCAGCATCGAGCAGGTCGGCCACCCAATCGAAAACAGCCTCATCGGCCGCAACGTGGAGCTGCGCGGCCACGACCGGCGGCCGCGCGGCTACACCCTGATCCTGGGCGACTTCAGCAAGGTGCAGATGCCGTGAGCGTCTACGCTTCGCCAGATCGCTTCCATGATTCTAGCAGGCTGCTGAGAGGGGAGTGCAGAGCTTGCCCTGAGCTTGCCGAAAGGGGGCGCAGCCCCGGCGCCTGCCCTGAGCGGAAGCGAAGGGCCGGGGGTCTGGGGGTGTCCCCCAGATTCAACAAACTTCCCGGGGCGGGCGGGTGGGAAGAGGGACATTGCTTCTTGAGAGTTTTTCAGCGCCCTGCTAGAGACAGCCTAAGATGACGAGCCTTAGCGCCCAGCGGGGAAGAAGGGAAAGCATGCGCACCATCCTCGTCACCGGCGGCGCGGGCTTCATCGGGAGCAACTTCATCCGCCATCTGCTCTCGAACCGCGACTACGCCATCGTCAACCTCGACAAGCTCACTTACGCCGGCAACCTCGATAACCTGCGCGACGTAGAGGACTCGCCGCGCTATCGCTTCATCCGGGGCGACATCTGCGACTCAGCGCTCGTCGACGAGCTGATGCGCGAGGCCGACGCCGTGGCCCACTTCGCCGCCGAGAGCCACGTCGACCGCTCGCTGATGGACCCCGGCGTCTTCATCCAGACCGAGGTTTACGGCACCTACGTCCTGCTCGACGCCGCCCGCCGCGCCGGCATCGGGCGCTTCCTCCACGTCTCGACCGACGAGGTGTACGGCCCGTCGCTCCCCGGTCAGCGCCTCACCGAATCCTCGCCCTTCCGGCCGCGCAGCCCCTACGCCGCCAGCAAGGCCGGCGCCGAGTTCCAATGCCACGCCTTCGTCGCGACCTACGGCCTTCCCGTCGTCATTGCCCGGCCGGCGAACAACGTCGGGCCGCGCCAGTACCCGGAGAAGGCGGTGCCCCTCTTCATCACCAACGCCCTGGACGACCAGCCCATCCCCCTCTACGGCGAGGGGCTCCAGGTGCGCGACCGCCTCTACGTCGAAGACCACTGCGAGGCGCTCGACCTGCTGCTCCACCAGGGCGAGGCGAGCGAGGCGTACAACATCGCCGCGGACAACGAGCGCACGAACCTCGACGTGCTCGAGACGATCCTGGCGATGCTCGACAAGCCGAAGAGCCTGATCCGCTTCGTCGAAGACCGGCAGGGCCACGACCAGCAGTACAGCATGGACGCCAGCAAGATCCGCGCCCTGGGCTGGACGCCCCGCCACGACTTCCCCGCCGCGATCGAGAAGACGGTCGACTGGTACCGCGAGAACCGCTGGTGGTGGGAGAAGATCAAGTCGGGCGAGTACCGCGACTACTACCAGCGCCAGTACGGCCGCCGCCTGGCCGAAGCTCGGCCCTACGAAGCGTGACGCCGTGCGCGCGCTGATCACCGGCGGCGGCGGCCAGCTCGGCCGCGACCTCCTCGCGGCGCTCGAAGGCCACGACGCCCGAGCTGCCTCCCGCGCGGAGCTGGACGTCACGGACGTCGGCGCCGTCTTCGAGGCGGTCGGGTCGTTCCGGCCGGACGCCGTCGTCCACGCCGCCGCCCTCACCGACACCGCCCGCTGCGAGCGCGAGCCCGACCTCGCCTACGAGATGAATGCCCTGGGCGCGCGCAACGTCGCCGTCGCCTGCGGCCGCAGCGGCTCGGCGATGGTCTACGTGAGCACGAACGAAGTGTTCGACGGCGAGCAGTCGACGCCGTACGCCGAGATGGACCAGGCGCGGCCGCTGAACGCGTATGGCCGCTCGAAGCTGGCCGGCGAGCGCCTCGTGCGGGAGCTCCTGCCCCAGCACTACATCGCGCGGACGGCCTGGCTCTACGGCCGGGGCGGCAACCACTTCGCGGCGAAGGTCCTGGCCGCGGCCGAGCGCGGCGAGGTCACCGGCGTGGTCGATGAGGTCGCTACACCGACGTCAACGCGCGACCTGGCGGGCGCCCTGGCCCGCCTCATCCAGACCGGCGTCTACGGCGTCTACCACCTGACCAACGCCGGCCAAGCGTCGCGCTACGAATGGGCACGCGAAACGCTCCGGCTGGCCGGCAAGGCCGGCGTTCCGCTAAGGCCCGTGACGACGGCCGAGTACCGCGTTTCGCTGGCGGCGGGCGGCGTCGCGCCGCGCAAGCCGCCCTACTCGGTGCTGCGCAACCTCGCCGGCGCCTCGCTTGGCATCGAGTTGCGGCCGTGGCAGGAGGCGCTGGCGGCGTACTTCTCGGAGCCGAACGACTGAACAGCCGAACTCCAGACCATGGGAGCCGGCTGCCGTTCCTCGGAAGACGGCTGGCTTCAGGCTCCGCGGTTCCCAGGTTCTGGGGTTCCAAGGTTCGGCGCGACAGCGCCCTCACACGCACGTGTGCCCGAACTGGGCCACGATGTTCGCGATGTCCACCACCGTGATAGCTCCGTCCGGCGGGCCGCTGTCCCATGCGTCGAGGTCGGGTAGGGTCGTCCGGTCGTAGGCCGGATGGTAGTTCGCCCGGGCGCTGGGCGGCGAGATTGCCTGCGCCGGCGCCGAGAGCGGATCGCTCGCCCGGTCGAACGCGCCGGACCCCGCGTCGGTAGAGCCGAAACGCGTCACCACCCGGAAGATGTCGCCCGCTGCCACCGCGCGGTCTCGCTGATAGACGGGCGGGCCGGGTGTGAGATTCGTGTTCGGCGTGTCGTAGAAGTCCCAGAAGGAGAGCGGGTCGCGGAGGCCACCCAGCCGTGGGGTGTTGGTCTGTTCGCGCTCATCTGGACAACCATCGCTGTCGTCGTCGGGATCGACATCGTTGCAGAGCGTATCGCCGTCGGTGTCCAGGCAGACCGCCGGCGTGGAGGTCGGCGTCTCGGTGCTGGTTGCCGTCGCGGTGGGCGTAGATGTCGCGGTCGGCGTCGCCGAGGCCGTGGGCGTGAACGTCGCGGGCGGCGTCGCCGAGGCCGTGGGCGTGAGCGTCGCGGTCGGCGTCGCGGTGAAGGTCGCGGTGGGGGTGGGCTTCACGGCCAGCACGTCCACCGGCGACTGGCGATGGGTCGTCGTGCCGTCGCCGAGCTGGCCTGAGGCGTTCTCTCCCCAGCATTTGACGTCGCCCGAGGCCGTCAGGGCGCACGTGTGGTGGCCGCCGGTCGCGAGTGCGACGCCGCCACTCGACAGGCCGAGGGCGGCAACCGGCTTGGCGCTGTTCTGCGTCGTCCCGTTGCCGAGCTGGCCGAAGAAGTTGCTCCCCCAGCACGCGACGCCGCCCACAGCGGTCAGCGCGCACGTATGCAGGCTGCCGGTCGCGATGGCGTCGACGTCCACGTCGAGGCCCGTGACCGCCGCCGGCAGCGAACGCTGGTTGCCCGCGCCGCTGGTACCGTCGCCGAGCTGACCGGTCACGTTATCGCCCCAGCAGAGCACGCGGGCGGACGACGTGAGCGCGCAGGTATGCTCCTCGCCCGCCGCCAACGCGACGACGCCGGTGAGGAGGTCGCCGTCGCCGGCGGAGCACGGTGGCGTCGCCCCCGCGGCGCACACATCGACCGGCGCCGCGCTATCGCCGGTCGAACCGTCGCCGAGCTGACCGAAGGCGTTCTCGCCCCAGCACTTCACGCCGCCGCTCGCCATGAGGGCGCAGGTGTGAAAGCCACCGGGTACCACGGCCGCTACCCCGCTCGTCAGGCCCGTCACCGCCGCCGGCGTGGTGCTACAGGGCGTAAGCGATACCCCGCAGGTCTCCAACGTCGCCGAGCCGAGCTGGCCGAAGTCGTTCAGGCCCCAGCACAGAACGCCACCGGCATCCGAGAGGGCGCAGGCATGGTACCCGCCTGAGGCCGCCCCAGCGACGGCGGCGAGCCCAGTCACCACGACCGGGAGGGGACGGTCTGTGGTCGTGCCGTCGCCCACCTGACCAAACGCGTTTCGCCCCCAACAAAGGACGCCGCCGCTCGGAGAGCGGGCGCAGGAGTGGACACCCCCCGGCAAGACGGCCGAGGCGCCTTCTGCCAGGCCCAGCACCCGCGTCGGGTTGGTGCGAATGTTTCCCTGGCCGGACGTGCCGTCACCGATCTGGCCGAAGACGTTGCTCCCCCAGCAGCGCGCCGTTCCCGCCGCCGTGACGGCGCAGGTGTGGCTGCCTCCGGCGGACGCGGCGACGCCAACGAGCGGGTTGGCCGCCGAGCGCTGAGTCGCGAGGAAGAGGGTGAGGGCGAAGGCGCTCACTCCGACAGCGAGCGCCGCGATGACTGCGGCCTGCCGGCAGTTCCCCACGTCTCGCGTAGAGACCTCTCATCCTATAGAACCTCAGAACCCGGCAGCGCGCCAGCCGGGGTGTCGAGGCTCAACGCGGCGGTGCTTCAGGAAAGGCGGGCGCGCGCAGGACAGACAGAGCGTGGCGATTCTAGGACGATGTCCAGCCCGCCGGCCCGTGACCGCGCCGGCGGGCTGGAGAAATTCGCCGCTATCGCGCGATGCGCAGTCGCCAGCAAGCGAGCGCCACGACGCCGCCAACCAGCGTCGCCAGCGCGATCACGAGCATGCGGTTCCCGTCAGGTGGCCGCCCGCCGCCGGTAATCGGCAACTGGTCAACATCCGAGGTTGGGCTCGGCGTCAGCTGCGACGGGCCCACGTCTGTGGCCAGCGCCGTCGACGTCGCGGCCGGCGTGTTCGTCGGCGTGTTCGTCGGGAGCGGAATCGCGGTCTCCGTGGGCGTCGACGTGTCCGTGGGCGTCGACGTTTGTGTCGGCGTTCTCGTGACGGTTGGCGTGCTCGTCGGCGTCGCCGTCGGCGTTCGTGTCCGCGTCGTCGTAACGGTTGGCGTGCTCGTCCTCGTCGGCGTCGCTGTCGGCGTGCGGGTCGCGGTGGCGGTAGCCGTAGCTGTCGCGGTGACGGTCGGCGTCTCGGTCGGACAGCCCTCGGGTGGGCACGGCGTGGGGGTCACCGTGGGTGTGAACGTGGCCGTCGGCGTCCTTGTTGAGGTCGCAGTTCGCGTCGCTGTGACGGTGGGTGTGTTCGTCGGCGTCCGAGTGGCCGTGCGCGTCGGCGTCGCCGTCGGTGGCTTCGTACCGCAGAGCACCGTGGCGGCATTCATGACTGGTTCGATGGGATTAGAAGCCGAATCGAGGAAGGTGGTGCCTCCCTGCGGATCGCCGGCGATGGGTACCAGCTCCATCGGCGTATTGCCGTTTTGCTGACACTGCATCTGCAGCTGGACGATGGCGCCGGTGTACGTGCTGCCCGTCACCGGCGCCGGCAATGGCACGCAGCCGAAAAACACCGACGGTTCGGGTGGAACGTTTTGTTGGTTATCACTGTGGGCCGCAATCGTGCAGAGTGGCCACCGGGCCTCCATCGAAGGCGGCTCGATCGGCAGGTACTCGATCTGGGCGTCGTTCCAGCGCACCTTGACCTGAAAGCCGAAATACCCGTCCGGAGTGGGCGCCTTCGTAACGTGAACTTGCATGTTGAAGGTAGCGCCGGCCGCGTAGGTGCAGCTCGTCTGGACGCCGGCGGTGCTCGCGTTGCAGTCGATGGCCATGACCCCTACCGCCCCCGTGGCGTTGGTCGTCGTCAGGCGCCATCCGGCAACCGCGACCGCTGCCAGCACAATCGTAAGGCCGAGCACCCAATACCAGCGTCTCACCTGCATGCGCATGCCTCCATCTTCGCCACTTGGGCCCATTATACGTGGGGCGTCGACTGTGTACAATGGCTTCACGCTCGCCCGCCTCTACGCTACAATGCCCCCGCCATGCGACGGTTCGACTACTTCGCGCCCGCCTCACTGGACGAAGCGATAGCCCTGCTCCAGCAACGCGGCGACGTTTCCAAACTGCTGGCCGGCGGCACCGACCTGCTGGTCCAGGTCAAGGAGGCCGGCCTGCGCCCGTCGGCTGTCATTAGCCTCCATCACCTGCAGGAGCTGCGCGGCATCGAGTTCAACGACGCGCGCGGGCTGCGCGCCGGCGCCCTGACCGACATGGCGAGCGTCGCGGAGCATCCCATCATCCGCCAGCGCTACGCCGCCTTGGCGGAGGGCGCCGGTATGGTCGGCTCGATTCAGACGCGAAACATGGCGACGCTCGGCGGCAACATCGCAAACGCGGCCCCCTCCGCCGATACCGCTCCACCGCTCGTGGTGTTCGACGCGATCGCTGAGGTAGCCGGCGCGGGCGGGCGACGCGAGATCCCCGTCAGCGAGCTGTTCGCCGGGCCGGGCCGCACCACGCTCGCCCCCCACGAGGTCCTGGCCGGCTTTCGTCTCGCGGCGCCACCGCCGGCGACGGGCAGCGTCTACCAGCGCCATACCCCCCGCAAGATCATGGACATCGCCGTCGTCGGCGTGGCCGTGCGCCTCACGCTGGCGCCCGGCGACGGCGTCATCGGCGAGGCGCGCATCTGTCTGGGCGCCGTGGCCCCCACGGTGATCCGCGCGCCGGAGGCCGAGGCCGCGCTGACCGGTCAGGCGCCCACCGGCGAGCTCTTCGCCCGCGCGGCCGGGCTGGCCCAGGCCGCCGCGCGGCCAATCTCCGACGTGCGCGGTTCGGCCGGCTTCCGGCGCTACCTGGTCGGCGTGATGACGAAGCGCTGCCTGGGCATCGCGCTGGAGCGCGCCCAGGCCGGCTAAGGCGATGGGCGCGTTCCAGGTCGAGATCGAGGTCGGCGACCCGCAGGGCGAGCGTTTCGAGCGCGTCCAGGGCCTGTTGATGGCGCAACCGTCCGCCGGCGATCGTGTAGCGGCGAGCTCCAGCTCGCCACGTCGTTGCTCTTCGCGATCAGCTGGCGACCTGAAGGTCGCCGCTACAGTCTTCGTCCAACCGCCAGCCTGAGGTACAGCTAATGGAAAAGCTCGTTGTCCGCTATACGATCAACGGCCGCCCGCACGAGGCGTACATCCCTCCCAACCGGACGCTCCTCGAAGTGGTCCGCGACGAGCTGCGCCTCACCGGCGCTAAGGAGGGCTGCGGCACCGGCGACTGCGGCGCCTGCTCGATGATCGTCAACGGCAGGCTCGTCACCTCGTGTCTGATGCTGGCGCCCCAGGCGGACGGCGCCGAGATCACCACCATCGAGGGCCTGGCGCAGGACGGGCAGCTCCACCCCGTCCAGCAGGCCTTCATCGAAAAGGGCGCCGTCCAATGCGGGTTCTGCATCCCCGGCATGATCCTCGCCGGCAAAGCGCTGCTCGACCGCAACCCGCAGCCCAGCGAGCACGACATCCGCGACGCGATCTCCGGCAACCTCTGCCGCTGCACCGGCTACACGAAGATCGTCGAAGCGATCTCGGCGGCCGCCGCGTCGAACGGCGCGTAAGCGCAGAAAGGACCATCGTCATGGCCACCTTCACCACCGTCGGTAAGCCGATCACTCGCGTCGAAGGCACGCACAAAGTCACCGGCGACTCCGTCTACGCCGCCGACGTGCAACTGCCCGGCATGCTCCACTGCCGGCTGCTCCGCAGCACCCACGCCCACGCCCGCATCACGCGCATCGACACATCGAAGGCGCAGGCGCTGGAGGGCGTCGAGCGCGTCGTCACGGCGACAGAGATGCCGAAGGTGGAGGCGCGCCGCCTCTCCAATCGCGGCTACAACCTGCTCGCCGACGACGAGGTCGTCTTCGCCGGTCAGCCCATCGCCGCCGTGCTCGCCGAGGACGCCTCGGTGGCTGAGGAGGCGATCGAGTTGATCGAGGTCGAGTACGAGCCGCTGCCTGTCGTGCTCGACCCGATCGCGGCGATGGCGGAGGGCTCGCCGCTGGCGCGCAAGCCCGTGTCCGACATCGACCGCTCGGAGGCGCGTGGCCACGTCACGGTGAACGTGGAGGAGAAGGAGAGCGGCAAGCCCAGTAACGTCGCCTCCCAAGCCAGGTTCAGCCGGGGCGACATCGAGCAGGGCTTCGCCGAGGCGGACGTTGTCGTCGAGCGCACCTGGCGTAGCGCCATGATGCACCAGGGCTACATCGAGCCCCACGCCACCGTCGCCGACTACGACGCCGCCAGCGGCGAGCTGACGCTCTGGACGGCCACCCAGGGCCAGTTCTTCGTGCGCGACCAGGTCTCGAGCATCCTCCAGATCCCCGAGACGAAGGTGCGCGTGGTTGGGCTGGAGCTGGGCGGCGGCTTCGGCGGCAAGATCTCGCTGGTGCAGCCATTGATCGGCGCTCTCGCCCGTCTGGTCGGTCGGCCGGTCAAGCACGTCTTCAGCCGCGCCGACGACCTGATCGGGGCGACGCCCTCGCCCCAATGCGTCGTCGAGCTGAAGACCGGCATGAGGAAGGACGGCTCGCTCACGGCCATTCAGTCGAAGGTCGTCTACGATAGCGGCGCCTTCCCCGGCGCTCCGGCCGTCGTCGGCGGCATCCTCATCGGCGGCTACTACAACTTCCCGAACCTCGAGATCGAGGCGTTCGAAGTGCTCACCAACAAGGTCAGCGTCGGCGCCATCCGCGCCCCCGGCGCCCACAACGTCACCTTCGCCATCGAAAGCCACATGGACATGATGGCGCGACAGCTCGGCCTCGACCCGCTCGACGTCCGAATGAAGAACGCCGTCGGCAAGGGCGATGAGATGCCCAGCAAGCAGAAGTACCCCAGCATCGGCATGAAGGAGTGCCTGGCGGCGATCGCCCAGAGCGACGTCTGGCGCTCGCGAGGCGAACCGCGCGAGGTCGACGGCAAGCGACGCGGCACCGGCCTGGCGATCGGCGGCTGGCCGGGCGGCCTACAGCCCGCCAGCGCCTACGTCGAGCTGAACGGCGACGGCACGATCAAGGTCGTCGTCGGCGCCAACGACATCACCGGCACCAACACCTCGTTCGCCCAGATCGCCGCCGAGGAGCTGGGCGTGCCGCTGGAGATGATCAGTGTCACGACCGGCGACACCAAGACCGCCCCCTTCGCCGGCATGAGCGCCGGCAGCAAGACGCTCTTCACCGTCGGCCGCGCCGTGAAGGCCGCGGCGGAGGACGCCCGCCAGCAGCTCTTCGCCATCGCCGCCGAGCGCCTGGAGGCGAACCCCGACGACCTCGCGTCGGCCGGCGGCGCGATCCGCGTCAAGGGTTCGCCCGATAAGTCGATCCCGTTCCGCCGCCTGGGCGGCATCACCACCGGCTTCGGCGCTCTCCACCCGCCGGTCGTCGGCCGCGGCGCGATCACCGCGCGCCAGCAGGCGCCCGGCTTCACCGCCCAGGCCTGCGAGCTGGAGGTGGACACCGACACCGGCGAGGTCACGCTCCTCCGCTGGGCCACAGCGCAGGACGCCGGTCTGGCGATCAACCCCCTCTCGGTCGAAGGGCAGATGCAGGGCGGCAGCACGCAGGGGATCGGCATCGGCCTCTGGGAGGAGATGCTCTACGACGACCAGGGCCGGCTCCTCAACCCTGGCCTGCTCGACTACCGCATGCCGACCGCCCTCGACGTGCCCAACATCGAGACGCAGATCGTCGAGGTGCCGTCGGAAGACGGGCCGTACGGCGCGCGCGGCGTAGGCGAGCCCTCGATCATCCCGGGCCTCGCCGCCATCGCCAACGCCATCGAGGACGCCACCGGCGCGCGCGTGACCGAGGCGCCGCTCACGCCGGAGCGCATCCTGCGCGCCATGGGCAAGCTCTGATGGCGAAAATCACCGCGCTCGGCTTCGTCGTGCCCGTCCGGGAGCTGGAGCAGGCGGTCCGGTTTTACTGTGAGGCGTTTGACCTGCAGGAAGTCTTTCGCACCGAGCAGATCGTCTTCGTCGGCGTTCCGGGCACAGATACCGCCCTGGGCATCCTCCTCGACCCCGACAACGCCGGCGCCGGTCCGCAGCACATTGGGATGCACGTCGACCACGCGGTCGGCCTGGACGCGGCGATCAGAGATGTCGAGGCGGCCGGCGGGACGGTGATCGAGCGCAGCGAGCACATGCCGGGCGTGCCCTTCGCCCGCATCGCCGACCCCGACGGCAACGTGCTCGAGATCTAGCGCCGGCTCCAAAGGTGCCGACCGCCACCATCCTCCTCGCTGCCGGCGAATCGACCCGCATGGGGCGCCCGAAGCCGCTGCTCGATTGGGGCGGGGCGACGCTCATCGACTATCAGGTACGTGAGCTGCTCGCCGCCGGCGTCGACGACGTCGTCGTCGTGCTCGGGCACGCGGCCGCCGAGGTGCGCCCGCACGTCCCGCCCGAAGCGCGCGTCGTCATCAACCAGGCGTACCGCGAGGGGCGCGCCTCGTCGCTGCGCGCGGGCGCGGCGGCGCTGGCGGACGGCGTGGATACGGTCGTCGTCCTCAGCGTCGACCAGCCGCGCCCGGCGGCAGTGCATCGCGCCCTCCTCGCCGCTCACCGGGAGGGCCACGCCTTGATCACGATACCTACCTACCAGGGCAGGCGAGGCCACCCGATCGCCCTCGCCGGCTCGCTGCTGCCCGAGCTGCGCGAGGCCACCGAAGAGGCGCTCGGCCTCCGAGGCGTCATCGAGGCGCATGCCGCCGACGCGCGAGAGGTCGACTTCGGAACGGCTGCGGTGCTGCTCGATATCAACACGCCGGAGGACTACGAGCGCGCGCGGGCCAAGTTTGCCGGCGAGCCACCGTCATGAGCACTCCCGGCGCGATTACCCTCGCCGTTACCGCGCGGGTCGGCTATAATGCGTCGATTTCGAGAGAGGAGCCGTGATGTGGCGCGAATGAGGACCCTTCCGTCCATACGAACGCTCGGCCCTGCGATCGTCGTGGCGCTGGCGCTGGGCGTCGCCTCCGGCGCCGCCGGCCCTGCCGGCGCGCAGGAGCAGCCGGTGCAGCCGACGCAGCCGGTACAGCGCGGCGGCGGGATGGCCGTCGACTGCGAGGGCAACACACGCGCCCTGGACCGCGAATGCAGCTTTGGGGCGGGACAGGAGTTCACCGTCTCGCTCCACGTCACGGACGCGTCGGACCAGGGCTTCTACGGCTTCCAGGCGAAACTGCGCTGGGCGCCCGACGTGGTGGCCTACCACGGGCCGCTCAAGCCGGACGGGACCCCTGACACTGACCAGGAAGCCGTATGGCAGGACTGCGACGTCGCGGCCCGCTCAGACAACAGCGCCCTGGAGCCCGTGGAGCCAACCGTCCTCATTGCCTGCGTGCCGATTCCAGCGCCAGCATCAGGATTCGACGATACCGGGCCGGTGTGGCTGTTTCCCTTCGCCTGTACAGGCGAAGGGAACTCCACCCTCTCCCTCGTGGCGAGGGAAGGTGACCCGCAGGACGGCAGCAGCTTCCTGGACGCGGCGACAAATGTAGTCGATCCGGACCTCCAGAGCGCCGAGGTGACCTGCGGCGGCGCCGACGTGACCCGGCCTGCGCAAGAGGTGACAACGCGCCAGGCAACACCCATTTTCGATCAGACACCGGCGGCGACGACCCCGGGCGGCCCGACAGAGACCCCCGGCGGCCCAACCTCGACGCCCGGTGGCCCGACGCCAACGGCGGAAGCCACGCCAGACGGCGACGACGATGACGACGACGGCGGCTTCCCCATGTGGGCATGGATCGTCATCGGCGTGGGCGCCGTAGCCGGCACCGGCGGAGCGGGCTACCTGGCCTGGCGTCGGATGCGCGCTCGCGGCAGCGCCGCCACGTAGCGGCGATCTCCCGGCCGTCAAGCGAACTCGTCTGAGGATTGAAACCCGCAGATCGCCGCTCGTCTTGACTTTCCTTCGTCCGCGGCCAATAATGCCTGTGCTGTCCGCGCCGGTGCCTCGATTCGTGCCGGCGTCGCTCGGCGACACGTAACGCCCCGCCGCACCCGATAGGAGGTACGCGCATGGCCCAGGCCGAAGCTCCTGCCACGCCGCAACAGAAACCCATCGTCCCCTTCCTCCGCCTGCCTCAGGGGCCCGGCGACAAGGCCCACCTCCAGGGCAGCCGCTGCCGCCAGTGCGGCGCGACCTACCTGGGCTCGCGCATGGCCTGCTCTCGCTGCTTCTCCACCGAACCCATGGAGGACCTCCGGCTCAGCGACCGGGGCGAGCTCCACGTCTTCTCCATCGTCCACCAGTCCGCTCCCGGCGTCCCGGTCCCCTACGTCGCCGCCATCGTCGACCTGCCGGAGGGCGTGAGCGTCCGTTGCAACATCGAGGGCGTCGAGCCGGATCCCAGCAACCTCCGCTTTGGCATGCCCGTCGAGATGTTCACCGAGAAGGTCCACACCGACCGGGACGGGAACGAAATCATCGCCTTCAAGTTCCGTCCCGCGAACGGCACGTCCTAGGCGAAGCAGAGCGCCGTCAACGGCGCGCCGGAAGGAGAAACCACCATGCGAGACGTCGCGATCGTCGGAGCCGCCATGCTGAAGTTCGGGCGCTACCCGGACAAGACGGTGCCGGAGTTGGGCGCCCAGGCCTGCCTTCTGGCCCTCAAGGACGCCGGCCTCACGATGAAGGAAGTGGAGATCTTCGTCTCCGGCAACCTCTACCAGGCGAACGCCACCGTCGGCCAGCGCATCCTCAAGGAGATCGGCCAGACCGGCATCCCGGTGATCAACGTCGCCAACGCCTGCGCCACCGGCTCGACCGCCTTCCGCGAGGCCTACATGTCCGTCGCCTCCGGCGCCTACGACATCGCCATCGCCGTCGGCGTGGAGCAGATGGGCAAAATGGGGCTCCTGGGCGGCGGCGGCGCCGGTGGCGGCAGTGGCATCTCGACCGAAGGCATCCTGGGCTCCGGCCTGATGCCCGCCGTCTTCGGCCAGGCCGGCGTCGAGCACATGCGCAAGTACGGGACGACCTTCGAGCAGTTCGCCAAGGTCGCCGTCAAGAACCACAAGCATTCCATGGCCAACCCCTACTCCCAGTACCAGGTAGAGACGAGCCTCGAGGACGTGATGAACGCCCGCGTGGTGGCCTGGCCCAACACGCTCTACATGTGCTGCCCCACCGGCGACGGCGCGGCCGCGGCGGTCATCACCTCCATGGACAAGGCGCGTCAATACACCACGAAGCCGATCAAGGTCGCCGCGTCCGTGCTCACCTCCGACCCCTGGTCGGAGCGCGACCTCATCCTGCCCGACGTCAACACCCTCACCCGCAACGCCGCCAAGGAGGCCTACGAGAAGGCCGGCCTGGGCCCGAAGGACCTCGACCTGATCGAGCTGCACGACTGCTTCGCCACCGCCGAGCTGCTCCACTACGAAAACCTGGGCATCTGCGGCGAGGGCGAGGCCGGTCGCATGGTCGACGAAGGCGAGACGATGGTCGGCGGGCGCATCCCGGTCGCCCCCTCGGGCGGGCTGCTCTCGAAGGGGCACCCGTTGGGCGCCACCGGCGTCGCCAACATCTGCGAGGTGGTCTGGCACCTGCGGGGCGAGGCCGGCGACCGCCAGGTCGAAGGCGCCAAGGTGGGGCTGGCCCACGTCATCGGCCTCGGCTCCGCCTGCACCATCCACGTCCTCCAGGCGTAACGCGCCCGCTAGTCGACTCGCGCGCCCGCGCGTCGGGGGCAGGGCCTGAGGCCTCCCCACGGGTGAACATCGCTCCTAAATCCTGCTATCCATCGCAGATGCGATCTCTTCACGAGTTCTATGACGACTATCCGCGGATAGAGGCCGCCTTCCAAGCTGCCCTCGACGAGAGCTTGCATCCCCGCGGACCGGAACTGCCGTATGACATCGTGAGCAGGCTTCGCCTCCCGCCAGGGGCAACGGTGGTAGACCTGGGCTGCGGAGAGGGACAGCATTCCCTGGAGCTGGCGAACCGGTTCGGCCTGGCAGTACATGGAATCGACCCCGTCCCGCGACACATCGAGCTTGCTACGGAGGCGCGAGATAAAGCTGCGAAGCGGAATCCGACACTGAGCAAGCTTGTGCGCTTCGAGCTTGGAGCGGCCGAGGCGCTTCCGGTGGGGGATGCGAGCATCGATCTGATTTGGTGCCGCGAGATGCTCTACCACGTCGGTTCGCTCGACGAGGCCTTTGAGGAGTGCCGTCGCGTCCTTCGCACCAGCCGACATCTGCTCATCTATCAGATGTTTGCCACCGATCGGCTTGAACCACGAGAGGCCGAGCGGCTGTGGGCGACCAGTAGCGCTGTCCCTGCCAATGCCGACCCGCAACATGTCGAAGCCGCGTTCGTCGCCGCAGGTTTCCAGATCGACGAACGTATCGAGCTAGCGAGCGAGGGGGGAGAATACGCGGAAGAACAGACTGGCCACGGTACTCGACACTAGTCCACGCCGCTCGACTACTCCGCGCCCCCGAGCACTACATTACGCAATTCGGGAGGCCGGCCTACGACATCATGCTCGCCGACTGTCTCTGGCACGTCTACCGAATGATCGGGAAGTTGAGCGCTCGGGTGTACGTACTACGTGCCCCTCCAACTTGATGTGAGAGGGTTGAGCTAATAGGGACAGACTTTCAGGTCTGTCCGGCCCCTACCACCAGCACACATGGATAGGGGGCTTCTTCCCAGAACGGCAGACGCCCGATCATTAAGCTGCAAATGGGGGGTACAGGGGGTTGTACAGACCGGGGACATGGGTTACACCCGTGCGGGGACATGGGTAACACTTCCTGGATCGCTTTTCGCGGCATCGATGCGCCCGACTTTCTGATGGCAATAGTACATGTCCCAG
>Ga0247727_10010491_pt1 | contig 16406 bp, 21 predicted proteins | sample WisWelCaveWW1625_FD_202498 | JGI IMG/M metagenome (GOLD analysis project Ga0247727, IMG submission 202498) | Biofilm microbial communities from Wishing Well Cave, Virginia, United States - WW16-25 | ecosystem: Environmental > Aquatic > Deep subsurface > Groundwater > Cave microbial mat | place... | reverse complement strand
CAATGAAATCTTCGGAACAATCCTCTTGCATGATTTTTTTTTCGGAACCTTCCATAATTAGGTTTTAATCTCTACCTACAAGTTATAACTCTAATGATATCTATAAACAAAAAGTTATAATTATTAACTAAAAGCACGTATAAACTTCAATGTTAAGAACACAAGAATCCTACTTTGAAAAAATAAGTACACAAGCTATAGGAACGCAAAGAGGAATAAGACAGACAATTACTGAGTTTTCCAGCTATTCCATGGAAAAAGGAATAGGCGATCCAATTTTACTCATGAAAAAATCAGAAGAAAATTGTTTCGATCTATTACAAGGATGGATTAATTGGAATGCACAACGACAAATTGCTGGATCCACCATAAAGCACAAATTTTCACAACTCAGGGGATTTCTTCACTATATGGGAATAAAAATCACAAGAGAAGATGTCAGAATTAATCTATCATTTCCAAAAGTTTTCAGGGAAGAACCGCATCCTTTACAATTAGAAGAAGTTCAGAAAGTCTTAGAGCATATTGATGGTAAGAAAAAAGGGCTTTATCTTTCTCTCCTATCTTCAGGAATGAGAATTGGTGAAGCGGTACAGTTACGCAAAAAGGATTTTGATTTGAACAAAGAGAGGATCATGATCCGCATACCTGCTAAAATGACTAAGACTAGAACTGGTAGAACAACGTTCATTTCAAAAGAAGCAGCCGACTTTGTTAGAACCAAGCTCAGAATCTTGGACGATGACGACTTGGTGTTTGGCTCCAGTGAGATAGTTCAGAACGCAAGAATGAATGAGATTGTAACCTTTCATAGGATACTCGAAAAGTCAGGTCTAAATCAAAAATATGAGGGGGTAAATCGAAGGAGGATCACTTTTCATAGCTTCCGTTCATACTTCTTTACAAAAGCAACAAGAATTCATGGTGAAGACTATGCACATAAGTTAACGGGTCATGGAGGATATTTGCTTCAATATGACCGTTTAACAGATGATGAGAAACTTGACCTTTATATAAAACTAGAACCTGAACTTCTAATTTATGATCAAAATAGAAAAGCAGCAGAAATAGAGAGACTTAAAAAAGAAAAATCGGAACTTGAAAAGTCTAATGCAAGGCTACAAGATGCAGTCAGAAAAGTGGATGAATTGTGGGCAGATAAGGAAAGAATGGAATCCCAAAAAATGTCAAAACATATGATGTGAGTTAGTTGCTAGTAGGTTGATTAGTGTATGGAATAGCAAGGTCATATTTGCCACTTCGAATATGCTTACTTAGCCATTTTGCATTAGTTGAATGTTGCTTTGTGTTCTCTGTTTTTAATCTAGCTTTCATCTTCTTTACAGAAACCGCCTTATCCTTCTCTTCAGGTGGCCAAATTCCACTATTAATAAGGCGAGAAAAGTTATCTCTCGCATCAGGATTCTTTATTTTTCGTAATGCATAATCCGGTTCAAATAATCTATGATCAGCCCTTGTTGATCTATCGCTTTTGTCAAGCCAATACACACGCTCTCCATTTCTAGTGTAGAATTTAATTGGGAATGGGTATATGTGTGTCGTTCCGAAACTAAAATCAAGTAACTGAATGGCAGAGTTTAGATTTATTGCTTGTAATTCTCTCCACACTTCCAGATGTGATGACTTTCTTATTAATTCAAGATCTGTTACTAAAGCATCAAGCCTTTTGTCTAGTTTACTACGAATTTTGGAAAGGGTTTTTTGGTTTATCGATTTATTGGAGCTCAGATGCTCTTTTTCCCTGTCTGTAAGTAATGCAATTCTTCTTCCCTTTTCGCGCTTGATCATGGAATAAATCTACCATATTTGGTAGTCTGTATTAGATATATAACTTGTATTCATAACGCACCATGCATTCAAAACGCAAGACAATAATGGTATCAGAAAAAACATACCGAGAGCTAGCTAAACGGGGTAACTTGGAAGACAGTTTTGATTCTGTTTTACAAAAATTGTTGCAAAAAAAATCAAATCACAGCGAAGCGTATGAATGAAGCCATTTTTTTATGTTGTAAGGGAACTCCGAAGTTTCTTATCACATATAGTGTTGCAGGCGAAGAAAAAACCTACAGTGTATGTAAGCCATGCGCACAACTGGATTGTTTTTGCAAGCACATAGTAAAGAAAGAATTGTTGAAAGGTGAAGAAAAAAAATGAAACGTACTGTACTTATTGGTTTACGCATACCACTAGATCTTCTTGAGGAACTGGAAAAAACAGTTAGTGGGCCAGAAAAGAAATTTGGGAGTATTTCAGAAGCCTTCAGAGAATATGTCAAACTAGGATTACGTGTGGAATCCTATAAGGCTGTCATTAAGGATCCAGAATTTCTAAAATCAATTGATTATCTAAAGCAAAATGACGGAATTTTCAATTGGATTGAAACTCTGACCGATCAACAGACTGATGCCATTGCTTATGCACTCCAGATGGAAAAGGAAAAGCGAAATGAAAAAGGAAATTTGCGTTAATTTCACTTTATGTATGAATGTATGTATGTACAACAAATGAAATCATAATAATAAAATGGCCTACAAGAACATTCATTATAAATGCCCATATCAGGACTGCCATATTCGCTCAGCATATGTCAGAATAAGAAATGGGTGGGTAAAAATTGGAAAATATCATACAGCCTGTGAAAGATTCATGCCAAACGGGAGAGAATACTGGTCGCAGGTTGACATAAACGGCAGGTATCCAGAATTTAGCGGAGAAAAGAAGCCGAGTCCATTAGTAGAACGCGTAGCTGAATTGAGAAGAAGATTTGATCCAAATTATCTGAAAGATCTGCTCAAAGGCTATGCTGACGATAATCTCTGAAAGTGTAGATACCATGACACAAAGTGTGTCATTTTTACGAACAAAAAGTGCCCCCGAATGTCAGAAAAATTAACCATGCCAGTATTTTCTTTTCTTCTTATAAGGTCTAGTATCACCGATGATTCTGTACACACCTTTCTCCAACCTCTCAATTTTGCCGTTTTCGTGCAGTCTGACAACTACTGACCTAGCGTTGGTGTTTGATATCCACAGGTTCTTGCACAGGTCGCGGACATGCTGCGGTCCACCATATTCTTCTTTTGACTCAAGCAGTTTCAAGACACGCTGACTCAAGGACAGGGTACTGTAGAATTTTCTTGGTTCGTCCATCAGATAGAAAATTTACGAGCGAGTTATTTAAAATAATCTTTAGTGTATTATTTCGCACTTTTAGCAACAGCCACAAAAATTCAAGGGGTTATTTTGATAAAAAATGCATTCAAACGTTCTGTTCTAGGTTGGTTTTGGACTTATCGTGCTTCAAGACTTCGATCTTCTCTTCCCAAGTACTCAATTGAAAAACGCCCTTTCTTTTTTCAGTAAATCCAGCCTTCAGGCATATCGTATCGCCCACATTCACTTGATTAATCTGATCCCGCCAGAGGTTGAGAAGAATTGAACCTGTTTCATCTTCCAGCGTCGAAAGGGCGTGCTCTCTCCACTTGCTACGTTGCGTCCTTTCTTTTCTTGTTACAGTGCCTACAACCTCAAGGCTGTCGCACTTTCTTTTTTTTATATTTATGATCTTAACCTTTGGCATAGCTGTCCTTCCTTGAACCTAAATAATAATCACACATTTTATTCATTATGCACTTTTCGCATTTTGGATTTGCAGGCCTGCAGACCTCTCCTGCAAAATCTAAAATTGCCAAGTTGAAATCTCTTCCGCTTCCTTTTGGAGGAAGGTTTTCCACAAACTCCCACAGTTTTTTGTCCATCCTCGGCCTGGCTTTATCTGAATTCAGCGAGAACACCCTGTGAAGAACTCTCATGATGTTGGTGTCGATCATAGACACATCTTTTTTGAAAGCAAAGCACAGCACAGCATTTGCAACATAACCTCCTACGCCAGGCAACTGCAGGAGTTCTTCTTTTTCATCTGGGATTTTTCCGTTATAATTTTTGATGATTTTTTCAGCCAACTTCTTGAGCATAGCGGATCTGATGTTTACCATACCCAGAGGCTTTATGATCTTTTTCAACACTCGCACATCTGCATTTTTGAGCGAATACACATCAGGAAATTTTTCAACAAACTCAGGCCACATCTTTGCTACCTGCGTTCTTGTTGTTTTTTTGAGGAGGCATTCTGTGACTAGTATTTCGTAAGGATCTTCGGTGTTGCGCCAAGGAAAAATAGAATCGGGATTATTTTTCTGCCTCCACTTTAACAGATTTTTACCAAATTCCTGTCGCTTTCTTTCAATCTTCAACTTGAATCAAATATGGTCCATTCATCACACTAATTTTCATTTCTATTCTTGGTATTCTTGGCAATCTTGGACAAGTAGATAATTTCTGAATTTCAATTTAAACTAGTTGATTGAAGAAAATGTTGACATTATCATTGATGGAAGACTTCGTAATGCTAGATGGTTACGATTCGAAAGGACGGATCGAACAATATTGAAGGAACAATTCGATAATTGGAGGACACTTACACAAACAATGGTTGCGCTTCACGCAAGAAAAGTGAACTTCCCAGAAGGAATTTCAGAGGGAGTTTTTTCATTGCAGTTCAATTCGCCCAAAATAATATCTGTTGCTGGCACGTCTGGTTCTTTTGATTGCTTTAACCCTCAAACTAACAGAAGACTTCAGATAAAGGCAACTAGTGTAAAAGATGATCTAACATCCTTTGGTCCCAGATCAGTTTGGGACGAGCTGTATTTTATGGATTTTTACAATAATGGAAATTATGATGGTAGCTACGACGTTTACCTCATTCCAAATAATTTGATTTTAAATTTTCAAATAAATTCTTCGGAAACATTTACTGATCAACAACGGAGAGGAGTTCGTCCAAGATTGCACATGAAAAAAGATGTGATAGCACCAAACAGAATTCTACCAATAGGGCATTTCACTATTTAGTATCTTGGTAAACTTGGTATCCTTGGCTCACATTAAATGAAAGCATCTCTTCGAATTGCATGTGACTAAAATACAAACTCTGGCAACTGAGATCACTAAAGAAGCACTTGAGAGGTCCTTCAAATTTGCAGTAGATTTTCATCTAGACCCGAAGAAAGGTCAATCTAACAGAACTACCGGGCAGACCAGAGGGCTTGGAGGCGTTATGGACAGCTTTCTTTTGGGCAAAGTTGTTGAGTCATGCGTTATTGATATTTTAAAAAAATTAAATCCACACAAAGAATATGAGCTTGATTTTGAAGTTCACGATGCAAGCGATGCTGATCCAGACATTGTAAAAATTAAAGAAAACAGCGTTGCGCGAAAACCAAAAGTTTTTGTTGAAATAAAAAATGAGGGGGAAGGAGATAGATGGGTAGGACTCACAGAAGAACAGTTTCAAACTATGAAAAAGAATACTATCGTCGGTAGCGATTTAGAAAAAATTTTCATTATCTACGCTACAATTAAAAACAGACAGTCATCAAATATGAAAACGGATGATCTGCTAGGAGTCTTTCTTAAAAGTAATTTAAAATCCAGACTGTATGACTGCTTTAGCAACCTGAATGATCTTTATGTTGAGATCAGCTTAGTTCTAACAGCAAAGGAACTCTATGATAAAGGCACGCGTTTTGAAAAAGGATATTATTTCTATGAAACTGAAATTTTTCAAGAATGTGATCCAAAACTCAGAGATAGAAAAGGCATAGAGAAAGTAAAATCACAAGATGGGATTCTTCCACGCTTCCAGTACAACAAATCTCTGCCATATCCAGATCGTTTCGGTGATATTTTATACAAAGGGGAAATCGTGATGTATAAAAAAGAAAATGAGAAATCAAACCGCATGTACGCTTACTGCGTAACAGATGTCGAGGTTTCTAACAAAATAATTGGTAATTTCAAGCTGAAAAAAGATCATCTATACGAATACATGCCGAGCACAGTGGGCAGAAATCCAGTTCTTAACAGAAACAACATCTGGATTGCTAAAAGAAATGTGCAAAACGTAGTGTGCAAGACTATGTTTGAAAGAATGAAGGAAATTGCAGATTTGATTTAAACTTTTTACAGAAGAGACAATTGCGAACTTGACTTCAGGTGACAATTTTAAACATGATATACTTTCAATACTAAAAGAAAGGTTCAATAACTAAATTTTAATGAATGATCACATTTGACGAAAACGTCTAAACATAAAAGATACGAAACAACAAGGAAGCATAAAATAAAAGAACTTAATTCTTGGGGAACACAAAAATCTCTCAAACTGGCCCCTCCTTTTCAAAGAAAATCCGTATGGAATGAAAAACACAAATCCTACTTAATAGATTCAGTGCTTGAAGGATATTCAGTTCCAGAAATATATTTACAAATCTCGAAAGGCTATCATACAGTAGTTGATGGGCAGCAAAGGGTTCGTGCCATCTTAGAGTATATTCGTAACGATTATGCTGTGCGTAAATCAGAAAGTAAAAAACATGGTGGAAAAAAATTTGATGATTTGTCAATAAATTTGAGAAAAAAATTCCTGAATTTTAATTTAACAACACGAGAACTAAAAAATTATAGCAAGCTCGAAGTAAAAGAACTCTACAAGAGACTGAACAAATATGTATTTTCTCTAAACAAGCAGGAAATAAGGAAGTCGACATACGAAGGGGAATTTATTAAGCTGATAAAAACGCTCACAAATTCCGTCTACTGGTTAGAAAATAAAATAGTAAACACAAATGAGATAAAAAGAATGACCGATGACGAATTTATCAGTGAGCTAGTAATTTCGATAATTGATGGTATACAAACAAAATCTCCAGGAAATATAGATAAGTTCTACGCCTTGTATGATGAAACTTTCTCCAATAAAGATGCCGTTAAGAGGAATTTTAACAATGTTCTTAAAACGATGAAGTCGGTCATTGGTAATTTGAGTCCTACGACTTGGCACCGCAAACCCAACTTCTACAGACTTTTTGTTGCTTTTTCAGAGCTTATGAAGGACTACCGTTTTACACCAAGTGCTAAGAAAAAAATCAAAAACAAATTACTTGACTTCTCTGCTGATGTGGATAGATTTGACAGGCAGGAAGAACTGAAAAGTTTTGAGCGACAAAAAATATCTGAATTCCATAAGTCAGTTACTGAACATACTACGAATAGTGAGTCCAGAAAGGAAGGAAAGACTATGATCAAGGAAATTGTTATTCCATATTTAGTACTTTTAGATCCGAAGAGAAAGTTCACTGAAGAAGAAAGACGCATTAGATGGCATCTATCAAGAAATAAAAAATGTTACTTCTGTGGAAAACAAGTAACTTGGAACACATACGATTTGAATCATAAAATAATGCATGTAAAAGGTGGAGTGACTTTACTTCAAAATTCTGCCATAGCCCACAGTAAATGCAACCGTCAACATAACATAAGTTGAACTAAATGTGTTTAAATTGTACAGCTAATGTGTTTTAGAGTATATTTTTAAATACTTGGTAATCTTGGGGACTTGGTGTATGTTAAATGCAAAGTTTGGCATATTTCTCTATTAATTGAATCATTCTCATTTCTTTACTTTGGTTGTTATGGTTGTGTAGTCCTTATCCGAAAGTCTTATCACGCCACCTTGAAAATGAACCCCCCAATTTCTTTTATAAACAATGAATTCTAGTTCTTCAATAACATCATGAATCTTAACATGTTTTTCCCAAATTTCTATGTCATCTAGATCAACTAAATAATCTATCTGTTCAGCTTTCTTAAGACCTGATCCCAAACGAGCTGTTCCTAAAAACTTTTTTCCGTCTTCGCCCGCAAGGTAGAAAATTACATTGTCACCTGCACGCAGTCTGTTTCGGTTGGTTGTTCTATTGTAAATAGGCCATTTTCTCTGTTCTAGTCTCTTAGTGAAATCTGTGCTGGACTTGACTACAAAAATCCAATTTGGCATTTACATTGAAAACCAGCATTGTTTTATTATGCCTTTTTTGTTTATGGGTAGGCTGTGCCGAAAAAGCAAGGCTAAAATTGTGTTATCTTGGTAATCTTGGTAATCTTGGCTTTGTTAATAAACACTGGTAATCTTACGACTGTTAAATGGGAAAAGCTATCGGTTCGTCAAAAGTCACTGTTAGATATCAGGTTACTGTGCCGGAAGAAGTGCGCAAAAGGCTCAAACTGGAAGAAGGCGACACTCTGGTTTTCGTTGAAGAAAACAAGAAAATATACGTCAGCACAGAATTTTAGATCGAAATTAAATTTTTTATCGATTATTATACTGGAGAAACCAGTCAAATCCTTAGCGTGAAAGCAGAAATGAAATCTCGAAAATTCAAAATGGCCACACTTTTTTCAGGTGCAGGTGGATTGGACACAGGTTTCATTCAGACCGGCAAGTTCAAGATGCTGCTTGCAAACGATGTGCTTCCTGCACCAGCTCAAACTTATTCTGAGAATCATCTGCATAAAATTCTGCAGGTGTCTGAGTTCAATTCAAAATCAAAACTTCCAGCTTACTTGATAGGCGATATAAGCAAGATTGATTTCAAACCGCTCGGCCGTCTTGACTGCATGGTGGGAGGGCCACCGTGCCAAGATTTCTCTATTGCCCGCGCAACTACAACAGAAAGAAGAGGCATAGAAGTCGGAAGGGGAAAACTGTATTCACATTTTATTAGAGCTCTTATTTCAACACAGCCTAAGGTATTTGCGTTTGAAAATGTTCCTGGATTAATCAGCGCTAATAGGGGTGTTGCTTTCAAAACAATTGTAGACGATTTTTCAAAACTTCACATAAGATGGGATGAGGTGAAGAAAAGTATTGGAGATGGAAATTCTAAAAATGTGCGTAATTATTCTGTTATTTTTAAAAGTGTTATAGATTCTGCTAATGTGGGTGTACCCCAGCACAGGAGAAGGCTCATAATTATAGGAGTACGCCAGGATCTCATAGACTGGGTTTTAGAAAACGAGCTCAGGCAGAGAACAGAAAACATGCTTTTAGGAAGAAAGTCTCTCATAAGCAAATACCCGCTGACTGCAATGGAAGCGTTCACCGGGTTAACGATCCCTGATCTCAATGACGAGTACAGAGAAGTTATGAAGGACTACAAGTTCATAGCAGAAAAGGTCAAAACTGAGCAGGCTGTGAAGTGGCGGGACACAGTGTGGAAGAAACTCACCTTCGATGCTGTAAAGGACTATATCTTCCTCAACAACATTTCTACAAAACACGTTGACAAATCAGAAATTGAAGAAGCGTTTGAAGCGCACGTTGCAGTGTTGAAGGAACTGGGATACTACAAAAGAAATCTGGAGGGAAGACGTTTTGTAGACGGCACTAACGAACTGCCTGGAGAATCTGATGATGTTTCGAAGAGAATGATGATGATCCCTCCTGATGAAAACAGCACCTTTGTAGACGGCACAAAATATGAAGTCAAGAGCAGGGGCATGAGCCACATATACCGCAGAACCCATCCGCTCAAACCAGCTTACACAGTTCTTGCGTACGGCGGTGGGGGCACTTGGAGCTACCACTACAAAAGCAACCGAGGAAAGCTGACAAACAGAGAGAGAGCCAGGCTGCAGACATTTCCGGATAATTTCATGTTTAAAGGAACAATTTCAGAAATCCGCGCGCAGATAGGAGAGGCAGTTCCAACACGGCTCGGCAACAAAATAGCAAAAGCGTTAGAAATTATTCTCGAGAGAACCAAAAGATAGGCTAACTGTTTAAACGTATTATCATATCTTGTATTTCACACTCTCTTTTACAAGTGTAATTTTCGGAACTACACTCTTGTATAGATCGGCATCTACTGAGCGACACAGAAAAAACTCTTAACTGGAGCATTCTTTGTGTTGTTAATGGTCAAATCTGATGAAGTAAAGATCTTCTCAATGATGCCGCGAGATAGAATATTGCATATTTTAAGAACTAGAGGTCAACAAAATACTGCGGAAGTAAGCGAAGCATTAGGCATGAATAAAAAAAATGTTGAATCTCTAATGTCACGTCTTTGTAAAGCAGGCAAAATTGAACGAATATCATTGGGAATTTATAAAATTAAATAAATAAAACAATACGATTGAGATTATAATAACAGCAAACGTGGTAGCTAAAGATCGTACCTTGCACCTTCTTTCACAAGGATAACATTCGGTATGTGTACTTTGTAAAGTTCAGCATGTTCTGTGTGTATTGGAAATAACATCTTTGCATCAATTTCTTTTACTGCATCAAGCAAGTCTTTTCCTCTCGCATGACCTGAACAGTGACTTTGAAACTTGTTCATTTCAAAATGATTTATCCAGTTATCTATACGCTGCAAGTCAAGCTTTTGCTCTTCGTTGTAAGGTTCACTTGCTGAATGAATGTAAACAGCACCTGGGTCTGGCTTTATGTCAATTAAGGCTGTAAAGCTGAAAAATCCTATAGCGCAAAGTACTTTGCTTTCTTTATAACTGATTTGTTCAGCAGTCCATGAATTATGAAGATCTATGAATTGTTCTTCTTTTCCTTTATAATCTGAATCAGAATATGTACCAGAACCCTTCTTTGGCACGTAAATTATGATATTTTCATCATCTATCTTTGGCACATTCAGTTTAGGATCCTGTGATAGCCACTTTAGAAAATAAGCATCATTTAGCTTTACTACAAACTTTCTTTCATTTTCCTTTGCTATGTTGTAAAAGGTTCGTAACCTATCCACATCTTTGAAATTAAAATCTGCTAAAACCAGTCTGTCTGTACTTGAAACTATCTTGTTAGAATCTTTGAAAACTTTTTCTTCACTCTCTTCTCTTTCTTCATCATTTATGCGAGTTCCCTCTGCTATCAGTGCTATTGGTTTTACTTCTTTTGCTTTTTCAATAAAGTCTTTAGTCATCTGGGACTTGGTGCCATGTAATCTTATATCGCCAGTATATGCAATAGAACCTTCTGATGTGTAAATGATAAAACCATATGCACCGGGTACTGAATGATCAACATGAATTGGTTCTACTTCTAGTGAACCGATTTTGAATTTATCACCCGTTCTGAAAGTGGTTATTTTGCGTTCGATGGGATCATCTTTTCTGTTATATGGTCTTGGTTTGTAACTTAAAATCTCTCTTTCTATTTCTCTGTTAGATCGCTCTTCTAATGCTTGCAAAATAAGATGACAGGTCTGACCCATGTAAACTGGAATATCTTCATGTAAAAATGAAATGTAATCTGCATGATCAGAGTGTGCATGGGTTAGTAAAACTGCATCAATGTTTGGTTCTACTATCTTTCGTCCTGCCATTTTCATCAAATCATCACGATAAACACCTTCTATGTCTGGTAGAAGTCCCATGTGTAGAAAGTCTTCAATTCCATTTGCTACTCGCGGATTGATGAATTCTTCAAAGAATTTAGCCCTACGACTAAATCCTTTGCCAAAATCTAGGAAAACTCTGGTGTCTTTGTCCTCAAGAAGGATTTTGTTGCCGCCTATTTCGTTAACTCCACCATAAAAGGTTAGATTAGTCAATAATGAGAATCTTAAGTTCAAATACTAAAAGGATCTGATATCTTTTCATCCAAGACTGATAAGATGTGGCAATTATAATCTCAAAAAATGGGAAAAATGCAAGAAGAGTAGACAAGGCAGGGTTTGAACAAGAAGATTATTTACAAAAGTACATTTACGATAACCCTGAAAGTGTTCCGCTTTATGATATCAAGGAAGATATCCATCTTCTAATTTTATCAAGAGAATTTTCGACAAGTAGCGGTCCAGTTGATGCATTAGGAATAGATGAGGAGGGAGAAATCTATCTAATTGAAACTAAACTATACAAAAACCCTGACAAAAGACTAGTTGTTGCTCAAGTACTAGATTATGGAGCATCTCTGTGGAATTCCTATGGCAATGTCGATGAATTTCTTCAAATACTACATAATGAAATTAATGAAAAATTCAAGGTTAGTTTAAACGATAGAATAAAAGATTTTTTTGGAATGGTTGATGATGAAGAAGTAAAGAATCTTCTAGAAAATCTGAAGAAGAATTTTTCCAGCGGTAATTTCAAATTCGTAGTTTTAATGAATAAACTGCACAGTCAATTGAAAGACCTAATTGTTTTCATTAATCAAAACAGTCAGTTTGACATCTTTGCAGTTGAAATGGAATATTACAAATACGAAGATTATGAGATAATGATTCCTAAATTATTTGGGGCTGAAGCCAAAAAAACAATTGGTTCACTGAGCCCATCTGGATTACGGAGAAAATGGGACGAACAAAGTTTCTTTGAAGATGCTAAGAGTAAATTAACTGAAGAACAATTAAGGGTGGTAAAAAGGGTATATGATTTTTCAAACGAGATGGCGGATGAGAATAGATGGGGAAGCGGTGTAGGAAATGGCTCTTTCAATCCCGTATTTGCCAAAATCTGTCCGAGGTCATTATATTCGGTGTATTCTAATGGTCGTCTTAATTTCAACTTTCATTGGTTAAATGACAATGCTGAAATGGAGAAATACAGAGACGAGTTTAAGGATAAATTATCAAAAATTCATGGCATAACAATATCTGCAGACTATAGAGGGCGTTCTGTTGGCGTTCCTATAGAAAAGTGGATCCCAGTTGCAGATGAATTTATCAAAGTGGTTCAAGATCTCATCAAATAGCTATAAACTTTCATGTGAAGGTATATAGCTGTAAGACAGCCAGAATAACTCAATGACTGTCAAAAAAGCAATTGAAATTCTGGACTGGATATTAAACAACAAGACAAAAACAATCGAGGAATTCTATAAACCAAACATCATAGATTCAAAATATGATCTCAGCGAAAACCTCTATCGTACTCTACTAGAGATTGCAAAAACTGATGTCTATAATCTTGAAGTAGTAAAAAAACAACTTGTTCCAGACTGCAAGCATCCTAAAGAGATGCACGATATATGTGAAGGTCAAAAATATTGCATGGCTTGCAATATGGACCTTTAATCTATTTTTTTATTAGTCTGCCAAGATCATCAATTTTATTTTCAATTCTCTTGATTCTCCCATCCAAATTAGCTAAACTATTCTCAACTTTTTTTATTCTGGTTTCAAGAGGAGTTGCTCTCTTTTCACTCTTTTCGATTCTTCGTTCATCTGGCGGTAATCTTCTACTGATTTTGTTGATTCTGTTATGAATATTTTTTTCGGATTCTGACATAAACAAGCATCCGCTTTTGACTAAAAAAACATTTTAAGCACAAATATGAGTCTAAAATAGGATCATAATGATACCTGGGTCCTACAGGATTCGATCCTTCACTCGTAATCAAAATAGTCTATTCCTTCAATCAAATTTTCGCCTTTCAATGTTTTGTGATGTTTGCTACATAAAACAATGAATACAGAGGTCGGAATACCACTCTTCTTGTAGACCTGAGGATCTCCCTTGTACGGCACTCTCTTGACTGCCACATTTTCACAATGTATCCCTCCATCAATTGCGTTACATCGGAGTTTCCCAAAATGCTTCCTTCTGTTATAATCTGAAAGCTGCTTTTCAAATCGTTCAATGTATTCAATACAATAATGGAACAAGTTACCTGTGGCATCCAAACCGAGGAGATGTTTTTGAAAATTTGCTTCATTGGTTTTAATTAGCTCTCTTAATTTCTCATTGGTTAATTCTACCATAGTTGGTATATGCGGAACCGACCTATGTTCGTTATTAGATTAAAATATCCAAAAAATTCAAAGATATACCTTCTAAACAATATCTCTCAATAGGGGGTTGTGATGGTGTCAGGCATTAACAATACAATCAAATCGAATTTCTGGAGGGATTAAATAGCTTGGGTTTGAAGAATGTTGTAAGTAATGGCAAATCACAGTAGCATAGAGTGGACAGAAGCTACGTGGAACCCGACAACAGGGTGTACAAAAATTTCTGCTGGGTGTAAGAATTGTTATGCTGCGACTCTATCGAAACGTCTTAAACTAATGGGAGTCAAAAAATACAGGAACGAATTTGAATATATGGAACACGAAAATGATTTAGAACTACCGTTAAAATGGAAAAAATCAAAAAAAATTTTTGTAAACAGTATGTCAGACCTTTTCCATGAAAAGAGTGCTATGGAATTTGTTGGACGGTGCTTTTTCACTATGATGAAAGCTAATTGGCATATCTACCAGGTACTTACAAAACGTCCAACGCGGATGGCGGAGTTTTCAACTTTGTTTTGCAATTATTTTGGTTATGAAATTCCTCCTTACATTTGGATGGGTGCTACTGTAGAAGATATCAACAATGTCTGGAGAATAGATGAGCTCAGGAACGTTAAATGCAATGTTCGTTTTATTAGCTTTGAACCACTGTTAGGTTCAGTAGGTAGACTTGATCTAAAAGGAATACACTGGACCATAATAGGAGGAGAAAGCGGTTATGGGTTCAGAGATGTAAGAAAGGAGTGGATATTGGAAATAATTGATCAGTGTGAGAAGCAAAACGTGAAAGTTTTTTTCAAACAATGGGGAGGAATACGACCAAAATCTGGCGGGAGAAAGATTGATGGAAGAACTTATGATGAATACCCAGATATCAAAGAATTACAAAAAAATCGAGAACTCACTGAAATTACTTTAATAAAATAAAATCACATTTCAGAAGTGTTAAATCCTTAATCTATAAAAGCTCTAGTTGTCAAGTCCAACTCAATCTCCTGAGAATTCTGAAAAGAGAACCAAATTAGAAGTAGCTCAGAAAATTTCTGAAGAACTTCTAGGCTTGATGAGTAAATTCTTTGAAAAATATGAGGTATGCGGGGCAGTTCGTAGAAAACGCACGGATGTTGGAGACATAGACATAGTTGCTATGCCGACAAAAGGGACATCTGAAGAAGATATATCGGATTTCATAAAAAGGATAGATCCGACTGGACAAGAAGAAGCAACAAAACTAGGAAAATCAAAATCAAAGAGATTCCTAAACGGTGACTTGATTAAACGATTTCAATTTCAAGGAATAATGATTGACCTTTATCTTGCTAACGAAGACACATTTGGTACGTTAGTCCTCATAAGAACTGGATCTAAAGAACATAACGTCAAACTGAATACACTTGCTAGAGAAAAAGGCTACAAGCTATTTGCTAGTGGAAAAGGTCTTTGGAAGATTGACAGGAATGAAAATCCCATTGAGCTGATCAGCAACACTGAAAATGGTATTCTAACTGCATTGACAGGTAGAGCTCCAGCACCTGGGGAACGAGATCTCAGTAAAGAGGTTGTACATTCTGAATGGACTAAAGCTCACATTAAGGAGCTGATGGACAAAATTTCTCTCATAAAAAACGATGGATTGGATATATCGCCAGGTAATATTTGGTCTGTGAAAAAACTATTGGTTCTAGATTACTATCTCCCATCCTTTGTAAGTATAATGAATCCAAATAATGGGTTCTTTAACAGGTACTATGTAGATCCTTTTTGTGGCTCAGGTTTGATCAAAGTCGGTAGTGTTTCTCTTAAAAGTGAAAGATTTCCAGGATCTGCTATGATTGCTGCTTTACATTCACAAGAATCACCATTCACAGATTTTCTCTTGTCTGACAAAAGTAAAGACGCAATTGATGCATTAAGAAAGAGACTCATTGTTAACGTAAACCAGGTTGGCAGTAGAGCATTCAATCCAGCAGTAATGTTATTTGAGGACGCCATTTCCAATATGGAATCTCTAGTTAAGCGTGGCAATGCCTTTCTGGTTTTTATCGACCCTACAGGTTTCAAGGACGTCAAATGGAGTTTAATGCAAAAAATACTTAGGATTCAGACCGCGGACATCATCTTTACATTCATGACGTATTCCATATTAAAAAATAAGCCAATTGCGGAGCAAAAAGCTGGAACAAAACAATCACTGACGGAATTTTTTGGTACCGACGAATGGCAATTTTATGATAGTGGTGAAGCTTTGATGAATTTATATAAAGAAAGAATGGAAACTTTTGGAAAACAGGTGTATGTCATACCTGTCCATTTGGAAGGCGATAACGTCCTGTATCACATGTTGATTGCAACAAGGAGCCCTGTAGGTGGTAAAATCATAACGTCTGTAATGAAGAGAATGGAAATTATTACAACAGAATTGATTCAATCAAGTTTTGAAGTGGTTACTAGAAAACAAGAGGTCATGACTAAATATTTCGGATAAATCCATCTGAGTACGATAAAGAGCAACCAAATTAATTTAAGTACAAAGTGGGTCCAAAATACGACCAGGATGATACCCAAAACTGCTAAATTATAACTTTTTAATTAACTATTTAATGATATTCCTTTTCGAATCAGTTTCATCATCCATGTAGATCTTACTCTGTATTTTGATTTTGTACTATCATTAAGTTGTACTCGTTGTTTGAGTATTCTACCAGTTTCTTTAAAATCTCCTTT
>Ga0247727_10010490_pt1 | contig 16408 bp, 11 predicted proteins | sample WisWelCaveWW1625_FD_202498 | JGI IMG/M metagenome (GOLD analysis project Ga0247727, IMG submission 202498) | Biofilm microbial communities from Wishing Well Cave, Virginia, United States - WW16-25 | ecosystem: Environmental > Aquatic > Deep subsurface > Groundwater > Cave microbial mat | place... | reverse complement strand
CACGGGCCAATACAGCAGAACGCTTGGGGTGTATGACAATCGCCAGCTCTTCGATCCCTCGTCCATCACGATCGCCCAGGTCTTCAGCGAGGCAGGGTACCGCACCTGTCTGATCGGCAAGGCGCACTACAACGGCGAGCAGTTCCAGGGATATCAGGAACGTCCGTATGGCGATCTGTGGGGACAGGGTCACCAGCCGGACCCCTGCCGCATGCCCGGCAAGGGGGAATCCAGCTACGGTCCCCTCCTCAAGCAGGCGGGACCCTCTGGAATTCCCCGGTTGCTCATGCAGACCGAGATCTGCGCCTATGAAACGGTCAGGTGGTTGCAGACCCATATCGCCCAGTATCCCGGGAAGCCGTTCTTCCTGAGTTTGCATTACGAGAAACCGCATTATCCCCTGAACCCGCCCGCGCGATACTACGAATATTACAGGAACCGGGTGAAACTCCCCCCCGTCCGGAAGGATCCATTCAGGGATCTGCCGCCATCCGTCCAGCAATTCTGCCGGTCCGGCCGGTTCTATGAGTCAGGCCCGGATTTCAAACCCACCGCCGAGCTGCATCGAAAGGCCCTCGCCGCGTACTACGGATGTGTCGAATGGGTGGATGACTCCATCGGTAATGTGCTGGACGCGCTCGAATACCTCGGCCTCGCGGAGAACACCATCGTGGTGTACACCTCCGACCATGGCGAAATGGCAGCCGAACACGGTCTCTGGCAAAAGATTCTTTTCTACGAGGCCTCGGCCCGCGTGCCCTTGATGATCCGTTGGCCGGGCAGGATCAAGCCCTCCCATCGTCATGAGATCGTGGGATTGATCGACCTCTTCCCGACGCTCTGCGAGGCGGCCGGCGTACCGCTCCCGGCGGGCCGCGATGGCGTCAGTCTCTTCCCCACACTGGTCCGGGGCGCCCGGTTGCGGCGTGACGGTGTTTTCAGCGAAAATCTTTTCTCCCGTCCCGAGCACGGCAACCTCGGCGCTGGTTGTATGCTCCGGACCGGCCGTTGGAAGTACAACCTGTACCTCGATGGCGGGGAGGAGCTTTACGATCTTGAGACCGATCCGGAGGAGTGGCGGAACCTGACGGGTTCGAAACGGCATGTCAAAACGCTGGCTGCCTTGCGCCAGCGGGTGCGGGCGTTTTGGAAACCGGAGGAATTCGAGCAGCGGCTCTGTTCCGTCCCCCGTGTGCGAAAGGCCAAGCACGCCTTCGAATATTCAAACCAGTACGTGGTGGGAAACGGTATAATCGTGAACGCAAGGCCGTGATAAGAATGCGCATCCTTTACATTGACATCGACGCCCTGCGTCCCGATCACCTCGGGTGCTACGGCTATCATCGCCGCACCAGCCCGAACATCGACCGGATCGCGGCCCACGGCGCGCGGTTCGATGAGTGTTACGTCTCCGATGCGCCCTGCCTGCCCAGCCGCACCGCCCTCTTCACCGGGCGCTTCGGAATTCATACCGGGGTGATCAACCACGGAGGCGTTGCGGCAGAGCCCTTCATCGACGGGCCGAACCGCAAATTCCGTTCCATCCTCGGCTCCACCAGCTGGATGCATTGTCTCAGAAGGCAGAGTTTGACGACCGTGAGTGTGAGCCCCTTTGCCGAGCGCCACTCCGCATGGCATTGGTATGCGAACTTCTCGGAAATCTACAACACGGGAAAATTCGGCCAGGAGGAAGCTTCGGAAACCCTGCCTCCCGCACTGGACTGGCTTCGGCGACGGGCGAAGCAGGACAACTGGTTCCTGCATTTGAATTTCTGGGACCCGCACACTCCGTACCGCACCCCGGCGAAATTCGGCGATCCATTTCGCGATGATCCCCTGCCCGCGTGGCTCACTGAGGAGGTGCGGCAACGGCACTGGGAAGGGTGCGGGCCTCACTCAGCCCGGGAAATCCTGGGGTATACCGTCCATCCTGACAACCCCCACCCGCGTCAGCCCGCCCAGGCCGATTCCATGCAGGAGGTGCGACGGATGTTCGACGGCTACGATACGGGGATCCGTTACGCCGACGAACAGATCGGCCGCGTCCTCGACGTACTCGCAGACCAGGGTGTGTTGAACGAAACCGCCATCGTGATTTCGTCGGATCATGGCGAGAACCTCGGCGAGCTCAATATCTATGGCGACCATCAAACCGCGGACCTGATCACCACTCGCGTGCCCCTGATCATCTCGTGGCCCGGGCTCACTCGGGACGCGAGGGTGGATGCCGCGTTGCACTACCACGTTGATGTTGCGGCTACCGTCATTGAGCTGGCGGGTGGCGCCATCCCCGAGAATTGGGATGGAAGAAGTTTTGCAGACGCCTTCCGCAAGGGCGGCGAAACGGGAAGGGAATCCCTCGTGCTTTCGCAGGGCGCATGGAGCTGTCAGCGCGCGGTGCGGTTTGGCGATTTCATTTGCATCCGCTCCTATCACGATGGATACCATGGCTTCCCGGAGGTGATGCTCTTCGATGTGAAACGGGATCCCCACGAACAACGTGACTTGGCCGGGAGTCGTCCGGCCGAGGTGAAGCGTGCTGCAAAGTTGCTGGAAGAGTGGCACGCAGAGATGATGCGAACAGCCAGCCAGCCCGTGGACCCAATGGAGACCGTGTTAAGGGAGGGCGGCCCGCTCCACACACGCGGGCATCTTCCCCGATACCTGGAACGGCTTCGCAACACGGGGCGCACGCAGTGGGCGGATCGGCTTGCAGCTGCGCACCCGAACGATCTCAAACTCGGCCAACTCGATTGAGCAGAGGCGGATCATGCCGGATTCAAGACCGAACATCCTCCTGATTACCAGCGACCAGCAGCACTTCAGCATGCTGGGCGCGATCAATCCGAAGCTGAAGACACCGGCGCTGGACCGCCTCGCCCGCGAGGGCGCCCGCTTCACACGCGCCTACTGCAACAACCCGGTTTGTTCGCCCTCGCGCGCCACGATCGTCACGGGGTTGTATCCCTCCTGGCATCATTGCTGGACCATCGGCGTGATGCTGCCACAGGATGTGCCCACGGTCGGCGACTGTTTCGGCGCGCACGGCTATTCCACGGCCCTGATCGGCAAGGCGCACTTCCAGCCTCTGGCGCAGAGCAAGGAACAGGAATCCTGGGAGTGCCAGCCGAAGCTGCGAGACCTGGATTTCTGGCGCAAATTCCACGGCCCGTGGTACGGATTCGAGCATGTCGAGGTGGCGCGCAACCATGCCGATGAATCCCACGCGGGCCAGCATTACGGGATCTGGATGGAGGAAAACGGTCTCAGGAACTGGCGGGATTATTTCCAGGTATGGCCGAAAGATCCGCACGTGGCCGTGCGGGAGCATTCGTGGGATCTCCCCGAAAAGTTCCACTACACCACGTGGACCGGTGAACGCACCGTGGCGGCGATCGAGCGAAGCGTGAAGAGGTCAAAGCCTTTCTTCATCTGGTCGAGCTTCCATGATCCCCATCCGCCCTACCTGGTCTCCGAGCCATGGGCCTCGATGTATCGTCCGGAGGAGATGGAGCCGGGACGCCTGCTCGAAGGGGAGCTGGATCGGCTCCCCCCGCATTTTCGGAAGACGCAGGAGAAGAAACCCGACTACTCCGCCTACCAGGAGACGCCGCATGAAAACCACGGCCTTCAGAGTCATGTCGTGGACCCCGGAAAACTCCGGAAGGATGTCGCCGTTTATTACGGGATGACCAGTTTCATGGACAAGGAGATCGGCCGCATCCTGGATGCGCTGGATCACCTCGGCATCGCGGACAACACCCTGGTGGTGTTCAGCACGGACCACGGGCATTTCATCGGCCAGCATGGTTTGATCGCCAAGGGTCCGTTTCATTACGAGGATTTGCTGAAACTGCCCATGCTCGTGCGCTTTCCCGGGCGCGTCCCTGCGGGCGCGGTGAATCATTCACTCCAGGCCCTGATCGATTACCCATCCACATTTCTCGGGGCTGCGGGGATCGCGGCTCCCGGGTTGATGCAGGGAGTGAACCAGCTCGATACCTGGTGCGGCCGGGCGCCGCCGGCGCGCGACCATGTGATCGTGGAAAACCGTCACCAACCCACGGCGGTCCACCTCAGAACGTACATCGAGGAGCGTTACAAGCTCACCATCTATCGCGACCGATCCTACGGGGAATTATTCGATCTGCAGGAAGACCCCGGTGAGCGCCGCAATCGCTGGGATGATCCGGCCTGTGCAGCGGTGAAGACGCAGCTCATGCAGCGTTTCCTGAATGCCGAGCTCAAGCGCGAGCCAACACGTCTGCCACGGATCGCGATTGCCTGATGTTCGCCGGTAGTCCGTGGCAGCGGTCATGGACTGCTGTTGCCTGCTGCGGAACTCCATCAACGCTTCCCTGAGATTTCCAGTTCAACGGCCTTCAGCCGTTCCCTGGCTTTTTTCAGGAGCTCGGCCACGTGCGGCTGATGGTCCTTGCTCCTTGGGTGGCTGGCGAGGATCTCGGGCTCCTGGCAAAAGAGGATGGTGAGGGGAATCTTCGGAACGTCGTGGATGCCGCCGAAACCGTTATCCAGGAGCTTGCGGAGGTTGTCATCGCCAAAGCCCCGGTTGGGACCTTCCTCGCGGCGATGTTCCGGCACCCAGAGCGGCCAGTCGTCACCCAGGCCCAGCCGCGTCGTCCCGCGTTCGACGAAGGGAATCACGTCGCTGATGGCCGCATGGATCTCGAGCATCTTCTTCGGATCGGCGGACATGCCGAACTTGATGGTGGCGATCCCGCGCCTGGCCATCTCGGAAAGGAGAAGGGAGGCCTCAGCCTCGTAGTTGTCGCGCTCCCTGTTCCTCAGAAACTGTCCGGCGGCCTTCAGGAGAAGCGGGGTCTTCTTGAAGCGCTTCTGGTAGATCGAGGCGACGTTGCGGCAGTAGTCCATCCATTGTTCCGGTGTCCAGCCCGCCTCGAGGCAGGCGCGGCTGCCGTCGGCGGATGGCTGGCAATTCATGTTCCCGATGTGGCCGAAGCCCGGCATGATGTGCCATACCGACGGATGTCCGTCGAAGACCCTGGCATAGGCCGCGATCAGTGGCTCCAGGTATTTTTCGGCGAACCCCTTTTCCCATACCGCCGGGATCTGGATGCGTTCACCCTTGGCCTGTCCACCGCCGCTGAATGGAATGGCTCGCGCTCCCGGCTGCCGATAGATCCAATCCGGTGTCTGGAGGCCTTGGGGGTGCTGACCATACAGCAGCAGGTTCAACACCACCCCCTTCTTGCCGGCACCCCAAGATTCCACCTCGGCCAGCAGGGAATCGAAAGCGTAGGATCCCTGTCTCGTCTCCACCTCGCCCCACGCCCGACCAAGAACCACGGCATCCAGGAGAGGGTGGGTTTTGTGCAGGTCCATGTTCCCCTGGTCCCCCAACCGCACATACAGGCCGGCCTTGTCCCGGTGCATCGTCTGGAGGGTGGCGGTCGGAACCGCAGTGGGCACGGTGGCAGGTTCCGCGCCATGTCCCGGGTTCCATGGAGCGAAAATGAAGAGTGTGGAGAGCAACAGGTTTCGGCGCATGATTTTTCAACCAGCCATTCCGGGCGCCGGAGCGAGCTTTTCCATCTGCATTCGATAAGCCCTGCCGCTGCCGACGAGGGCCTGGAAGTCTGCATCGGAAACCGGGCCCGCCTGCCGCTCGCCCTCCATGTAGCACCATTCCATGGGAACCTCGTGATGCGGTCATCACCGCGCAGTCAAACCTGTTGGCCGGCCCTGCTGGGTTTGGACAATCGCCGGGGGCTCCCGGGATGGTTTGCCATCGAGCCGCGCGATGAGATTGATGATCGCCGTTGGAAAAATACCGAGCAACACCACTCCGAGCGAGACGAGGCCGAGTGTGGCGCTGGAAACGCGACACGGCATCAGTGGCCGCTGGTCGGCTGAGGGAACGACGTAAACCTGTTTCAGAAGCTTGAGATAGTAATAGAGGGACACCGCGCTCATCAGGATCGCAAAGAACACCAGCCAGAGGAGCCCCAGATTCTTCGGATCGGCCTGCACCGCGGCGGCAAAGAGGTAGAACTTGCCGAAAAATCCCGCCAGCGGCGGAATCCCGGCCAGCGAGAGGACGAAAATAAGAAGCAGGAGCGAGAGAAACGGCGCGCGCCGGGCCATGCCGGTGAAATGCTCGAAATCGTCGCCGCCCGCCTTCGCGGCAATCGCATTCACCACCCCGAATGCCCCCACGTTGGTCAGGGCGTAGATCAGGATGTAAAAATAGACCGCTGGTGCGCCCAGGGTCGCCGGAATCCCGCCCGCATCCAGCGCGACGATCGCGACCAAAATATACCCCGCGTGCGCCACGCTCGAGTAGGCGAGCAGCCGTTTGACGTTCGTCTGAACGATGGCCGCCACATTGCCCAACCCCATGCTCAGCACCGCGATCACCGCGACCGTGGGCGCCCAACCGGCCTGCCAGTTCTGCGGTATGGAGAGAACATGGCCGGCCACCACCACCAGTCCACCGAGGAGAACCTTGGTGAGGGCCACGAAACTCGCCACCTTGGATCCCGTGGCAATGAGCGCCGCCACCGGGGTGGGCGCCCCTTCGTAGGCGTCCGGCGCCCAAAGATGGAAGGGCGCCGCCGCGATCTTGAATCCCAGCCCCACCAGCGTGAAGAGGATGCCGATGTTCAGAATCCCGTAGGGAACGGTCGCCTCGTTGGCCGTCGCGAGGGTGGCGGCGATGGACCGAAGACTCGTGTGGCCGGTCGCGCCGTAGATGTAGCTCAAACCGAACAGGAGAAACGCCGCCGAGAGTCCTCCAAAGACGAAGTACTTCAACCCGCCTTCCACCGAGCGTCGCGCGCCCTTCTGAAAAGCCGTGAGGATGTACAGGGTGAGGCTGATCAGCTCCAGCGAAACAAAGATCATCAGCAGATCCTCACTGGAAATGAGAAACACCATTCCCAACACCGAGAAAAGGATCAGCGCGTAATACTCGCCCACATGGGCTGAATAGGGCGTGCTGAGCCCGATCAGGATCATGGCACAGGCCAGCATCAGGACCACCATTTTAAAAAACAGGTTCAGACCGGATACGACAAACATCCCCTTCCCGATGACAAATGGCGCGTTGAATTGGAATTGCATCGCGTACAGGAGGAATGCCACCGCAAGAGCGGCAAGTGAGAGCCGGCCCAGGAACTCGTGGCGATTCTCAACCGTGCGTCCGCGGAGGCAGAAGATATCCACCCCGAGCGCGAGAAAGGTGAAACCTGCCAGGCTGATCTCCGGACTTAACGCCCCGAGGATGGCGATGATTTCCGCGGTGTTCATGGTGAAGCCCGGGCCACCTGGGATGGCGAGGCCCGCTGAAGATGACCGAGCGCATCGCGCGAGGAGCGTTCAACCATTTTCAGCATCACGGGCGGGTACAAGCCCAGGATCAGGAGCAGGGCCACCAGAATGAGGCTGGCGACCTTTTCGGGGAGCGTGACCGGCGACAGGTGATCCCACTTGGTCATGTCGCTCCGGCGGTCGCCGAAAAACGCCTTGTGAATCGCCCGCAGGGTGTACACCACGGTTACCACAATGCCGAAACCGATGAAGATCAGCAGCCATGGAAAGCTTTCCCAGGTGCCGATGAGCACGAGGAGCTCCGCGAAGAAACCGCTGAATCCCGGCATCCCCATCGAGGCAAGTCCCGCGATGATGAAAATCACCCCCGTGAACGGCATCGCCTTGATGAGGCCGCCCAGCTCGGAGAGATCGCGTGTGTGCGTGCGCTCGTACACCATGCGGCCGACCACCGCGAAGAGAAGTCCGGCAACAATCCCGTGCGAGAACATCTGCATCACCGCGCCGCTCAGGCCGGTCAGGCTGAGGGTGGTGAGGCCGAGGAGGACAAAGCCCATGTGGCTCACACTCGAATAGCCGATCACAAACTTGAAATCCCGCTGCACCATGGCGATCATCGCGCCGTAGACAATGTTGATCGTCGCGATCACGGCGAATGTCCATCTCCACGTCTCCAGGCCTGCCGGAAAGAGCATCATCGCCACGCGCAGGCAACCGTAAGCGCCCAGTTTCATCACCACACCGGCCAGCAGCATGGACGCAGCGGTGGGCGCGGCCACGTGACCCGTCGGCGCCCAGGTGTGGAAGGGCCACATGCCGGCCAGGATCGCGAACCCGGTAAACATCAGCGGAAAGGCCCATGTCTGGAACGAGACCGGGAAAGAGGCGTTGGCGAGTTTTTCCAGGTCGAAGGTCCCGAGGCCGGCCACGTAGTAGAGCGCCAGTGCCCCCACGAAAACCAGGGCGCTGCCCGTGAAGCTGTAGAGCACCAGCTTCATCGCGCCGTACTCCTTCCGCGTGCTGCCCCAGATGGCGATGATGAAATACTTCGGCACGATCGCGATCTCGTAGAAAACGAAGAGGAGAAAGAGATCCAACGCCTGGAACACGCCGTACACTCCCCCGATCAGCACGAAGAAAAAGGCGAAGAACTCCTTCACGCGTTCCTCGATGTTCCACGAATAGAGCACACCCGTGACGGCGATGAAGCCGGTCAGCACCACCAGCGGCAGGCTGATGCCATCCACCCCCACCCGGTATTGGATCCCAAGCTGCGGGATCCATGCCACGCCCTCCCCGTTGCCGAACTGGTAACCGCCGGCCTCCACGTCGTACGAAAAGAAGTAATGCAGGCCAATCAGAAGACCCGCCGTCCCGAAGAGGAGGGCCACGCGGCGAATGAGATCGGGCCGCTCCGACGGCAGCAGCATGATCAGACCCGCCCCCGCGAAGCTCAGCCAGATCGTCAGGCTCAATGGCAGCATGTGTCGCACCTTCGCTTTCTCTCTCGGTTTTTCGTGATGTTTACGATAAATCGATCGCTGCGTCGGGATCGGGCACTCGGCTTCGCCTCCTTGCCGCTGACGCCTTGCTCGCTCCACCGTTTCGGGCTGCGGGCTTCGCGGGCGCGCGCCTCTCTAGCACTTCGTGCAGAGTTTTGTAGAGGCTCGCTCCTCGCCCTTCTCTCATCGCACCAGTCCTGCGGCCTTCCTGAACCCTGATCACGCGACGCATCGGGATCGGGACAACCCTTGATCCCGCCCGCAACCGCGACCGAATAAACACCCATGATTGTTGAGCTTATTTGTATGTATCCGTATTTAGCTCTCCCAATTAATACCCAAGGTGTGTCCTATTTCGTGTGCCGTAATGTTCTCCGCAGAATTGCCATGTGCATCTTGACTCCAAGACTCTTGCCCGACTGTAGTCGCATTCGGGGCATCCATGACGTTAACATAATAAATATTTGGCTCTGGCTGGCTCGCTTCGTGCTCTGAGTCGCCAAGTCGTTGCACTTGACGCGCTTCTGTCACAGTTCCTGCAGTTCCACCCTTGGTACAGTTACTCCGAACGTGACTGAGCCGTACGCCTCTTCTTTCGTTCTTCATTCTCTTTGGCCTGTTGGGTTAGTTCCTCAAGTTCATCCCTAACAATGTTATCGATGTAACGATCCGTTTCTGTACGGATTCCGAGAGACAATTGTTTTTGCTCCAACGCCTTCACCAGCTGCAACTCATATTTCAGCCCATCGAATGGCTCATAAGTCAACGTCGCGCTTAACGCAATTCCCTTGATCTCTTCAGATGTCTTTGCCCTCTGAACAATTGTGTTAATGGTTTCGACAAAAGTGGATTTTGCCTCCTCAGGCGTATACTTCCAAAAAAGGTACATTAATGCTGCTTGTTTGAGACCAGTGGATTCGGAAATAGGAGGCGACATTGAAATATTATCCAAAATGCCTACTTCTCCTAAAGTGCGAGCCGATTGAACAGCTAGCAAGGGATTCGCGTCCTTTAAAAGCTTCTTCAATTGTTCCTGATTCTTTACTGCGTGTTCCTTTCGAAACAACTCAGGATTCGTTTGATAATACTTCCAGCCTGGTTCAACAAACTGTTCCCATCCAAGTGGAAGAAGAAACACAGGCTTCAAGAAGTCTAATCCATCAACATTCTGATTAACACGACAGATGGCAATACCGCCCCTTCTTAATGGAGATACAATTTGTTCCTGCTCAGATATGTCCATGTCGTTAAATTGTTCACGGGATCGAGATCCAAAACGAATTGCCGGCTCTTTCCATCCATATTTGAAGCTCTTAGACTTTAAACCGCCTGTTAATGTCGCGATTACCTCACAGGTTCCTTGGATTTGTAAATTAGGTTTTGCACCAGACGGAATAAACAATTCTCCATTTTGCACATAAGCTCCCTCAATTTTAGCCCCCTCACTTTCACCACGAATAAGCGAGGCAAGAATCCATGTTTCCTTTCGGTGAAAGTCTTTAAATGCTAATCGTTCTGTCACGTCTCTAAGCAAACGAAGTTCTATTTCTGAGTCAAAAGAATCAGCACAACAGATGATATTAAAACAGAAAAATCCAGTAATAATTTTGATAATCATTGTTAGAGAGTGTTTGAAAAGTAAGTCAAGCGAGTCTCGAGAGTAGAAGATGAATCATCGCCAAGAGAATCATTCCGGCGGAAACAATGGGCAGACGTTCGTAGTCTGCCCGGAGTCTGCGATATTTCATCAGCCATGCGATAGTGCGTTCGACCACCCAGCGCTTGGGCAGAATCTGGAAGCCTCGCGCTCCCTTTGGCCGGCAAACAATGTTCAAGCGGATCGGGTTGCCGGGACGAAGCGCCGCAACCTTTTTGACGCACGCTCCTGCATAACCCCCATCGGCAAATGCAGCCCGCAGCCGTTTGGAAATCCTTGCCACGTCCTTGAGCAGGGGGGGCGCCGCATCGCGATCCTGAACCGAAGCCGATCCCACATTCACTTGGGTGATATTGCCCAAAATATCCACGGCCAGATGCCGTTTGCGGCCGGTGATCTTTTTCCCTGCGTCGTAGCCCCTTTCCAGACCTCCCTCGGCGGTCCGGATGCTCTGGCTGTCGACAATGACCGCACTGGGAGTGGCTGGGCGTCCTTCCTCGATCCGGTCGATCCGCCGCAACACTTCCAGCCACAATTCCAGCCGACCCTCGCCTACCCATTTCCGGTAATGACCGTAGACTGTCCTCCAGGACGGATACTCGTGAGGAATCATTCTCCAGGCACAACTGGTGCGCAGCAAATAGAAGACCGCGTTGAGGACTCGCCTCAAACAAGTTCGCCTTCGTCCGATTCGCGAGGCGCTCGGCATCAAGGATTCGATCAGTTTCCATTGTTCATCGGTGAGGTCGGTGGGATAGGGGGAGGGATTTTGCATCCCAAGTTTGAATCATATTTCGAAACCGTCCGGAAGGGTTAATTTGACCTATTTGCAAATCTTACTTTTCAAACACTCTCTTAGACCCTTCCGTAAGTCTGCCAAGCTGGAGACTCCACCCCATACTTGAAAACCAGCATGCATGGGTGAGGTAGAATCCTGAAGGGTGTGTATGGCATTTCCAAGATGTTTAAGTGCTTCTTCATGTTTCCCTGCAGCTTCGAGACACCGAGCCGTCTTAATCTCCGCTCTGACGTAAGCATTTGCCCGTCGCTGGGCCTCTGCAGCTGTCTCACCAGGGGATCTCATTGCATGTTGATAAGCAGCCACTGCCGATTGATCTTCATCGGCCTTGATTTGTTGATTCCTCAAGATGATCCTGTCTTTTTCAGGCAGCCATGGAAGGACACGATCGATCGAAGCCTGATGTACTGCTGGACTACCGTCTTTACCAGTTGGCCAGAGTCCATCCGGATCAATTCGATTAACGGGATCGTTAAAACTGTAATTATATTCGTTGACGAGTGGGCGTATTGGAAACGGCTCCCGGCTCAACCAGCATCCAAGCTCAGGATCATAGACGCGGTAAAGAGCGAGCGCCAAGTCTGACGGTTGGTGGATATAATGCCCGGTGAAGCCAAAATCTGCCTCCAAATCTCCTGACACTTTTGTCCGGACCCCGTAAGGCGAATAATCATATCTTGCCCGAACGGATCCCGCGTTATCCGCCATTTCTCGCACAGACCCCAAGTGGTCTTTCGTCCAAAAATAATTTCCTGCATTTGGCCCTGAAACAATCTGCACTCCTTGGGGAGAAAAGCTCTTTACCACATTTGCTCCACTTCCATCTCGCTCCTCCACCAATTCTACGTGCGCCCAAACAAAACGTTTATCGCTGATTACCACATCGCTTTCTTTTTCGACGATTCGGACTCTGCGTCCCAGGCCATCATACTCGAAGGCTGTAAGCTGTAAGCCGTTAGCCGTTAGCTGTGATATTTGTACGAGCTGATTCTTGGCATCCCACGTGAAGGTCCTCACCCCATCGCTGGTGCAATTTCCATTGAGGTCATACGTCAGAGTTCTTTGCTGACCGGCGGCCACAACGACCTGGTGGTGCGCCGCCAACACGGTTTCGTAACCCAAGAGCGATCGGCCCCAGTTCTCTCCCGCCACTAAAAGGGGATCCTCCTGGAAAAGGGGATCCTCCTGGATCAAGTCCTCCAACCCGAACTCCGACGAGTCCGGGCGTTCCTCGATTTTCTGCAGGCGTGGGGCTGATTCCAGGACGACCACTCCCCCATTTTTAGCCGTTGAGGCGGCTAAAGACAAGACGGGTTTCAGGCTTCGGATGCGACCGCAGCGGAAGCGGCGACGCTCGGCATCCGGGCCGGTCTGCCCGCCGTAGTTCCACCTGCCGGAACGGTGGCGGGATGATATTTGCGGTGCGCCTCCTGCAGCGCTTTGACGCTGACATGAGTGTATATCTGCGTGGACTCCAGGTTGGCGTGCCCGAGCATTTCCTGAATGAGACGGATGTTGCAGCCCGCCTCCAGGAGCACCGTGGCAAAGGTGTGACGAAAGACGTGGCAACCTCCATTCTTGCCCAGGTCGGCGGCCGCAATGAGGTTGTGGACGAGTTTGCCAATTTGATTGAAATTCAGTCGCTGGCCTTCATGAGACAACCACAAAGCCGGTTCGTTCAGCGAAGCACAGAGCCGGGGACGAACTTCCACCATGTATTTTTCAACCCACCGCAACGCCCGTTCCCCAATCGGCGCGTAGCGGTCCTTCTTTCCCTTCCCCTGCTCGATCCGTAGCAACTGACGATGAAAATCGACGTGCTCACGATTGAGGTTGACCAGTTCCATGCGGCGGATGCCGGTGGAGTAAAGCGCCTCCAGGATGGCGCGATCACGCACGCCCATCGGTGTCGAAACGTCCGGCACGTTCATGACCGCCTCGGCTTCCGCTGCCGAAAAGATGATCCTGGGCAGACGAAATTCCTTGCGCGGCAGTTCCAGATCCGAAGCCGGGTTGTAGAGCACGAGACTTTCGCGGGTCAGCCAACTGAAAAAGCGGATGACGTGGCCGAGCATATGCTGCTGCGTGGTGATGGCCAAAGAACCGCCTTTGGTTTTGTGATAATGGAAAAGGTAGCTCTGGTAACGCAGGATCACCGCCCGGGTGACCTGCCGGGCTTGCGTGATGCCGAACTCCTGGCAGAACGCCCGAAAGTATTTGATCGCTTTGCCGTGGGCCTCCAGCGTGCGCGGCGAGTAGTTGTGCACCCGCAGATGCTCCAGGTAACGATCGGCCAGGTAGAGCAAGCCTTGCGGATCACTCGATCCTCCTTCGCCAAGGCTTCGGTGGACAGGTTGCGGATTTTGGATTGCCGATTGCGGAATTGCGGAAGGATAATTCATCACTGGTTATCGCAACGAAGCGAGGGTTGGCGGAGTCGGAAGCCTCTCCCTGCTGAGTTTCTGTTTTTCATTCTGAATTCTGGATTCTGGCTCCTGACTCCTGAGTCGTTACCTTTAGACGCCATTTGACTTACGATCCGGCCCGGAAATATCCTCCCGGACTCGCACCCCCGAAAAAGACTGCGAAGTTGCCCCGTCAGCCGCTAAAGCTGCTGCAGCTAAAGAAGATGCGTGCGTGACAACTTCGCAGTCCGGGGACTGCGAACTTGTGCGAACTGTGCGAACTTCCGCCTCTGCAACGCCGTTGGATGGCCGACATCCCACGGCGGGAGGCAGGTCGGCCAGTTGATAGGTCACCAGGTTGCCACGTCCTTGTCCCCATTGCAGGACGTATTCCAGATCCACCAGTTGCTCCAGGACCATCCGCACCTGGGTGTCGCTCCAGCCCGTTCGCTCACGAATCTGACGGCGTGTCCATCGGCCTTTGGGATTCTCACCCGTCATCGTCTCCAACTCCACCAACATCCGCCGCGCCGCCGGCGTCCGCTCGTCGGTGGTCTGATCCATCACCGTCGCCAAAAGCGCGTCCACGCCGGCAATATCCTCCTCCGTGACCTCGATGCATTGAAAGGTCTGACCCTCCAGGTCCGTCGCGCTGGCGATCGGCCGCTGATACTGATGCGCCAGCGCTCGGACGTTGATGAGATCGATATACTTCTGAAAATCGCGGCGCGAACGTAATCGCCCATGCGAAAATTTCAGCTTGTCGGTGAAAGGGTTTCTCACGACGAGCGGACGGATGAGCCGCTGGATGTTCTGATGCAGCTTGAGCAAGCGCGGCCGCGCCCGACGTTCAAGAATGCCCTCCAACGTCTGCGCCCGACGTTGCGCCTCATGGATGCGGCGGGTTTGCTCCGGACTTTCGTCAATGGTCAGCACCAGCAAACGATTGAGCAACTCGTCGTCAATCGAGCGGTTGGTCGAGGTCAGAAAGACCGCGACAGGGCCGTGCACGATCTTGGTTTTGGTGACCATCTGACCGGTCGCTTCGTCCTTGGTCGTGCAGGCGATGATCAGCTTGCCGTCCGACTGAATGTTCTTGAGCGAGTAGCTGGCGCCCTCCGCTCCCACGTCCTCGGCTATGAACAGCACCTTGTTGCGCAACGCGTTCTCCGGCATGTGAAACAACGCTTGCGGTGTCAAGGCTGTGTATTGGTGACGATCCTCCTCCGGCACCATCTGCGCCACCGCTTCGAGCAACGTGGATTTACCGGCCGCGCTGCGGCTCATGACGCAGACGCCCAGGGGTCTGTCCAGCTTGCGCGAAAGCGAGACCAGCCAGACCGTCGGAAGATTGTTGTCCTCACCCGCCATCCCGCAACGATGCATGTCCTGCGTGACGATCTCCAGCAGATGAGGGCTCGTTAAAATCTTCATCGCCTCCATCTCCTCCTCCGGTGTCATCGCAGGAAACGTTTCCACCGGCTTCATCGCCTCTAAAATCTTCTTCTCCTGATGCATCTCGATACCGACAATCAGTTGCGCCAGGTCAGATTCCAATGCAGCCTTGTCGGCCCCGGTCACTTCCTGCGCTTGTGCGATGAACTCTGTCCGAGCCCGGGCGTTGTACAGATCGAAGGTATGGAGGTGAAACCGCTCCCGATATTGAAGACGTAAATTGATTTTCAGATGATCGAAGCTCGTATTGCCATCCAACCCGCGAACCCGCCAGCTTCGTTCGCCCACCGTGAACGTTGCCTGTCGTCCGTCCTCGCTCACGCGAAAGAGGGGAGCAGCCACGGATGGACACAGATGGTCACGGATGGTCGAGTCAGCCGTGGCTGACTCGACCGCTTCCGCCTGGGACACAGGGCTGATCGGTGTTTCATCCGTGTTGATCCGTGGCTTGATTGCATCGCCAACCGGCAGAAGCCTCACGGCTCCGGCCAGAAGAGAAGCCAGTTCGTTTCTCGCGTCGTAATCCCGAGGACGATTGAAAGCCGGACCTCGCGCCAGGTCGTTGATATCCGTCCCGGGTTTGAGTTCCACCCGCCACGCCTCGATCCCCTCGGCTTCCAACTGCTGCGCCAACTCGTTGGCCGCGCGGTTACCCGCCTCGTCGTTGTCGTAGCAGATAATGACCCGCTCCGGTCGGACTTCCCGCAACAGCTTCCAATGATCCGGTGTGAAGCCGTTGACGCCGTAGCTCCAGGTCACATTGCGGAAGCCGTGCGCCCAGAACGAAAGGGCGTCAATCCCCGCTTCGCACAGCAACCACTGACGCGATGTCTTGAGTTCTTCCCAATTCCACACTCCGCCATGCGGGCCCGGAAGATAAAGATGCCCGGAAACCCCCGGCATCGGCTTGGTGATCCGACGACCGTACATTTCGACGACGTGACCCTGTTCATGGGTGATCGGAAATATCACACAACCGTTGAGATGTTCGTGGCCGCTCTCCCGCAAAATGCCGATCTTCTGCAACTGCGCTTTCAGCCGATCGCCCTCCTGGGTCGGATGCGGCGGCAGCCGATAGCCCAGGGTGCGGTTGGCGTAGCCGATCCGAAAACGCGTCGCCGCCTCCGGATGAAAACAACCCCGCTGCTGCAGGTATTGCATCGCTTTCAGACGCATCCCATAATTCCTGAAAACAGGGGTTTTGGCATTTTCTCCAGAGGGAAGGCCGGTCTGATTTGAAAATGTGTGTTTATGAATTTGGGTGTTACTTTTTTTGGGT
>Ga0247727_10010489_pt1 | contig 16409 bp, 15 predicted proteins | sample WisWelCaveWW1625_FD_202498 | JGI IMG/M metagenome (GOLD analysis project Ga0247727, IMG submission 202498) | Biofilm microbial communities from Wishing Well Cave, Virginia, United States - WW16-25 | ecosystem: Environmental > Aquatic > Deep subsurface > Groundwater > Cave microbial mat | place... | reverse complement strand
GCGGGCGATCCGGAAATTGCGTGTGCGCCAAAAAATCTGAATTTGTCAGTGAAGCTTGCACACGCATTCAATGTTGACGGGCTCTTTCATGCATCCTGAACACTCCACACGCATTTTTGAGGTTGAATGAGTGTGGCCGGAACAGGGTTCTCGTCATCGGCGCAACGAATCTGCCGGATCGCATTGATTCCGCCGTGTTAAGGCCCGGCCGTCTGGACAAGAAGTTTTTCGTCGGGCCGCCCGACTACGAAGCAAGGATTGAGTTGCTTCGATTCTGCATGGCGAACCGCCCGCAGGAAGAAATGGACTGGCACGATTGCGCGGTGGAACTTGAAAACTACACCTGCGCCGAGATCGAGTTCATCGTCAACGAAGCGGCCAGAAATGCGCTGGCCCAAAACCGTCGCATAATTAACGGCGACATTCGGCGGGCGGCAGGGAACAACCCGGCTGCGCATTCGGCATCGGATATTGAGAGAATGAGATGAACTGCCACGCTTACGCGCTCTTTGCCACTCTGCGAGCCTACCGCGCCACCGGAAGCGAGACTTTATGAGAGGCTTGCCGAGAAAAGTTAGAGCGGCGCTCGAAAATCCAAAGGTGATGCGGGTCGGGCGGGAGGTTGACAAGTTCACCACGGGCACTCACACTTTCTGCTGGAAAAGATACAAGGTGCGTCCGTCCGCCAGCAGTCCGAATCCTTATGAGACGGATTCCCGATATTGCGTTTACGACCGATTGCACAAGGACTATGGCTACACCGAGGCGTGGGTTGATTTCCTGGTCGAGAAGGTAACTAATGAAAAGGAATTTGCCTCCATGTGCAAGATGGTTGAACAGACCGCCTCAGACACGCCTCAATGAATCTCGATGGCGTAAGAGATCATCCAGATGTCAATTTGGCGGAAGCGGGATTTCAATGTTTCCTTGAATCGCCGGAAAAAAGCGTGGACTCGCGGCGTGTCCTCGACATCAAGGACGACTTTGATGTGAGTGTCCTCGAAGGTTTTCCCGCCCTGCGACCAAATTCCTTGCAGCCGTTCTGGACACCACGTGACAGCGCCGAATTCAGCGACCAAGTCTCTCCGCGTCTGGGCGAAACGCTCCTCCTCGACCGGAACGCCATCGTTATACCGTGTGGGCAAGAGAATCTCGTACCGTTTGAAGGACATCGTCTTGATTGAGCGAGGCAAGCACGGTCGGGGTCAGATTCTGGCTCCGCAACCAATCCAGCGCCTCGGCTGGCACAATGAACTCATCATCGCGCAGACTGATGACCCGCGCGCGCTGGATCAGGCCGTGAAAGGCCTTCGCTTCATCCTCGCGCGACGCGAACTTGATTCTCACGAACTTCACGTTCAAAGCATTGCCGCTTTGGATTGAACCGTCAACTTTGAACTGACTCCGAAAGAACGACAGCGATTCGGCCCCTGCGCGCGCGGTGAACAGCGGCGGCTTTTTCGTCCGAATCACGAGCGCGCCGGATGCCACCTCCCGCTTGCAACGCGCCGCGAGCGTGACTGGCACTTGGTCCAACCTCGCCACGAACACCGCGCCCGCCTCCGGCCTCATCGAATATCGCGAAACGTCGCCGCCGCCCGGCCAAGCCTTCTACCGCGCCGTGCAGCCGTGAAGGGAGTTGAGGGCTGAGGGTTGAGGGTTGAGGGTGGATAGACTTGAAGCGCGACGAGGGACCCGCCGCCACGGAAACATGGCGCACTTGACGCGGCCAACGCCCGGGCGGTAGCTTATCAACGTGGCGACACTGACAATCGAACTCCCGCAGCAGGAGGCGCAGACGGCCTTTAATTTGCGCCGGTGGGCTGAATTGCTCGCCGATCCGGAGTTGGCCAAGTTCGAAGGTCGCATCGAGACGGATCGGCACGGCCACATCATTATGAGTCCACCACCCGCCCCGAGTCATGGAAGTTTTCAATCGGAAATCGCCTACCTGCTGAGAACGCTGATGCGGCGTGGCCGGGTGTTGACCGAGTGTCCGATCTCCACGGCTGATGGCGTCAAGGGGGCTGACGTGGCTTGGGCGTCACCGGAGTGTATGCGCGAGTTGGGCAATCGAGTTTGCTTTCCGCGGTCACCGGAGATTTGCGTGGAAGTGCTGTCGCCCAGCAATACTGAAGCGGAGATTCAGGAAAAGATGGCGCTTTATTTTGACGCTGGCGCGAAGGAAGTCTGGGTTTGCGCCGCAACTGGCGCGATCAGTTTCTTCGGTGCCCCAGCCGCCAAAGCCTTGGGCGGTTCTCGACTTTGTCCCGAATTTCCAAAGCGGGTCAAGTTGCGTTGAAATCTGGCGGTCCCTGCTGCGCCAGGATCAGCGGCCAACGTTCACTTCGCCATCGAGCGCGACGGCAGCGGCGGCTTGTTCATCCGCTTCACCGGCGCACTCGATGTCACCTACCGCTTGCAACGCGCTCCCAGCGTGACCGGCACTTGGTCCGACATCGCCACCAACACCGCGCCCGCCTCCGGCCTCATCGAATATCACGAAACGTCCCCGCCGCCTGGCCAAGCCTTCTACCGCGCCGTGCAGCCGTGAAGGGAGTTGAGGGTTGAGAGTTGATGGTTGATAGCACACAAACCGCGACGATGCCTCTGAAAATCTGGCCGCTCTAATCTCCGTGCAGCTTGCGCCGGATCGTTTCGGGGTCTTGTCGGAGGTCCATGATTGCGCCGACGACGATTCGCTTGGGCTGGACTTCGTAAAAAATGCCGAATGGAAAGTCTCGGATGAGCATCCGCCGGTATCGGCCGCCATAGACAGGAGCCATCTCGGGATGTTGGCGCACAAGAGTCAATGCCGCGTCCAGATGACACATAAACACTTCGCCCCGCCCCTCTTGAAACTCCTCATACCGATTGAAGGCGGTTTGAATATCCTGGTCAGCTTGGAGAAGAAGGATAAGCTCGGTCATCGCCGTGAGCCGAGAACCCGTTCCTTGACGGCCTCCCACGTCGTGAAGTCCTCCGGATGCTCCCTGAAATGCTCCATCCGCCGATCCAGTTCCGCGATAATCTCCCGCGAGACGGGCACTTCCGATGGGTGGGTTTCAAGGTCGTTCCACAGTTCCGAGACGAAAATCAATTTCTCGGAAGCCGTCAGCCGGCGCACTTCTGGAAACTTCTCAAGAATCATGTTGAGAGCATAACGATTTTGCGCGATTTGGCAACGGGCAATTCCCTCCTGTTCAAACTCGCCTTTGATTCGCCAGCGGTTGGCCTTTGCGGCCGACCTTGGCGCGCGTGATCGTGGTGCGCGCGAGGTTGGCGAAATACATTTCGTCAAAGTCCGGCCCGCCGAAGGCCATGTTCGTCGGGCTGCCGAGCAACACCGCCCAGCGGTCCCATGCGAACAAAGTCTTCTCGCGCTGCGGACTGATTCGCCAGATTTCATCGGAGGCATAGCAACTCGCGTAAAGGTTGCCCTCCGCGTCCAGCGCGAGGCCGTCGGGAAACCGCCCGCACTCGCTCGCGTAAAGTTCCGCCGGGCCGAGCGAACCGTCCGCGCTAATCTCGAAGTGGTGGACTGAATCCGTTCTGCTTTCAATCATGAACAAAGTTTTTTCGTCCGCGCTCAGGGCCAGGCCGTTCGTGTAGTTGAACGGCCCGGCGATGATTTCGCCGCGTCCGTCCGGCGTGTAGCGCAGGAGCAAGCCATTTCGCTCTTTCCACAAACCCGAGTCGGTGACGTAGTAATTGCCGCGTGAATCGAACAGCCCATAGTTCGGGCAGACGAGTTTGTGCGCGCCGCAGTGCGACGCAAACACCGACCACTTCCCGTTCTTCTGCACGCGCACGACGCCGAGGTTCGGATTACAGACGAACAGATCTTCTTCCGGCGGCGAGAACGCCACGCCCGCCGAGTAGCTGCCGAGGTTCGCGATTTGTTGCGGTTTGCCGTCCGGCGGGATGCGATAAATCTGTCCGCCCTCTCCTCCGGCCCAAAGATTTCCGTCGCGATCAAACGCGATGCACTCCGAGTGGTCCACGTCCCGCGCGAAGACCTCAAAGCGTTTCATGGGGATTTCAGGAGTCATGGACCGCGCGAAGCGTCTGGACTGCGGTGATTCATCACCGCTTTTGGTGGTGGCGAACCGGTTTGCCGAAGGGTGTCACGCACATGCTCGAAAGCGCCGATGAATCGGCGCGCTCCAAACGCTTCGCGACGAACGCGACACTGCTCGTGTTCAGGCATCGTTCTTCGTCAACTGCCCGTTCACGGTTCGCCAGATTTTCCGCTCGTTGCGGTTGCGGAGTTCCATGGTCAGAAACTGGTCGGGCGCGTTTTGAAAACAAACGGGGCGCGCAAAGCGCCGGATGGCGAGCGTGCCGACAGACGTCGTGAGCGGCGCGCTCGTCGCCGGATACGGCCCGCCGTGGACCATCGCGTGGCAAACTTCGACGCCGGTCGGATAGCCGTCGAAGATCACGCGCCCGGCGTTCTGCTCCATCAAGCCGGCCAGTGCGCGCACCGATTCCGGATCATCGCTCGCTCCCGCGTGAATCGAGGCGGTCAGATTTCCACCTGCCACGCGGAGGGACGATTTCAAATCCTCCAGGTCGCGGCAGCAAATGACAATCGCCCCCGGGCCGAACGCCTCCTCGTGCAGTGCCGCTTCGCGTTGCCATGTCGCGGAATCCGTCTCGAACAACAAGGGCGCCGCGTTGGCAAACCCGCTCGGCTCGTTTGCCACCACGCGCTTCACGCCCGAAACCCTGGCGAACGCCGCCGTTGACTCGCAAAAACTTTCCCGGATGCCGAGGTCCAGCATCGTCGCCGCCGGCACGGCGGAAAGTTGTTTCGCGAGTTGCCCGACGAACGTTTCTGTCTGCGAGCCGGCGAGCGTGAAGATGATGCCCGGCTTCGTGCAGAATTGGCCGACGCCGAGCGTGACGGATTGCGCGAGACCGGCGGCGATTTTCTCGCTCCGTTCCGCCAGCGCGCCCGGCAGGATGACGAGTGGGTTGAGGCTGCCCATTTCCGCATAGACCGGGATCGGCACAGGCCGCGCGGCGGCCAGGTCGAACAGGATCCGCCCCGCGCGGCGCGAGCCGGTGAAGCCGACGGCTTGCGTCGAGGGATGTTTCACCAGCGCCTGGCCGACGGTCGCGCCGGGGCCTTGCAGCAAACTGAAAAAGCCCGGCGGCAGATCGCAGGCCTGGATCGCCGCGACGACGGCGTGGGCGAAAAGTTCATTCGTGCCGGGATGGCCCGTGTGCGCTTTAACCACAACGGGATTGCCCGCCGCGAGCGCCGAAGCGGTATCGCCGCCGCACGCGCCGAAGGCGAACGGAAAATTGCCCGCGCCGAACACGACAACCGGTCCGATGGGACGAAGCATCCGGCGCACGTCCGGCTTGGGCAACGGCTGGCGGTTTGGGTCCGCAGTGTCAATCACCGCGTCCACCCACGAGCCTTCGCGGACGAGCGCGGCGAACATTTTCAACTGGTTCACCGTGCGTATGCGCTCGCCCGTGAGCCGCGCTGCTGTCAGTCCGGTTTCCGCCTGACCGCGTTGCAACAGTGCGTCACCGAGGTCCATGATGCGCGCGGCGATGGCGTCGAGCAGTTGCGCGCGGCGTTCGGCGTGGAGATTGTGGGTTGGCTGATGCGCGGAAGCCGCCGCGGCCATCGCTGCTTCCACGTCGGCGTCGGTGGCGTGGTGAAAGGCTGGGTTGAAGGACTCGCCCGTGGCGGGATTGACGGCGCGGGCGGCGGCGGCGCCTGACGAAATCCATCGGCCTTCAACGAGGTGGCGTCCCGTCAGTGTCGGCGAGTTCACGAGCGTGAGTTTCGGGGAGTTTCACCGGGCTGACAAGGGGCGTTCGACCGAGCCGGGACGGGAAATGGCGGGAGCGGCGGGGCTCGAACCCGTAACCTCTGCCGTGACAGGGCAGCGCTCTAACCAATTGAGCTACGCCCCCGCGCGTGGGGACGAAACGTTAGGAGAATCCCTCTGGTGCGTCAAGCGGCGACAAAACAAAAACATTCGGGCAGCAGACGCCAAGGAGGTGGGGGTGGGGAACCCCGCTGAAGAAACGTGCTGCTACCCGAATGAGGCAATCATATGGGCCGGCCCGGTTTTGTCAATAGCCTATCTGCGCACAAATTTCACACCTGAATCCTCAGCGAGCGGAGGCCGGCGCTCCAGTCACGAAGGATTCGGGCCGCTTCCACCGGCGCGGTTTGACGCTTTGCACCCGCACAGCGTTCTGATTTGATTCCGGCATGCCGAGAGCTTCCTTGGCCGCCATCGTCAAGCATTGCGACCGTTTGTTGCGCACGCACGAAATTGGAGATTACGACGGCGCAGTCAACGGCTTGCAGGTGGAGAACCGCGGCATTGTCCGGCGCATCGCGGCGACGGTGGACGCAAGTCTGGCCACAGTGAAGCTGGCTGTCACTGCAAAAGCGGATTTGATGGTTGTGCATCACGGATTGTTCTGGTCGCCGTCGCATCCCTGGACAGGCAATAAGCATGAACTGTTGCGGCTGTTGCTCGAACACGATCTCGCGGTTTACAGTTCGCACCTGCCGCTTGACGCGCATCCCAGGCTCGGCAACAACGCGCAACTCTGCGTCAGGCTCGGCTTCACGCGGCTGCGCCCGTTTTTCCCGAGCCACGGACAGACGATCGGTTTTCAGACGACGACGCGCGTTTCACGCACGGAATTGACGGCGCGGCTCGCGCGCGCCACCGGCGTCCAGCCCCGGGTGATTCCGGGCGGCCCGGCAAGTTGCAGCCGCATCGGCGTGGTGACGGGCGGCGCGGGTGGCGATTTGAGAGTCGCGATGGAAACGGGTGTGGACACGTTCATCACCGGCGAAGGGCCGCATTGGACTTATGCGATGGCTGAAGAACTAAGGTTGAACGTGCTTTACGGCGGCCATTACGCGACGGAAACCTTCGGCGTGAAAGCACTGGCCGCGCATCTCTCGCGCAGGTTCAAGTTGCCGTGGACGTTTCTGGATCATCCAACGAGCTTGTAAGCGGCATGGGACCTCACTAAGCTAATTTCGGTATGAAGTCGAAGATCATCGCGATCATCCCGGTCTATAACGGCGAGGCGTTCATCGTGCAGACGCTCCAATCGCTGGCGGACCAAACGGTGCGCCCAGACCGCGTGATCGTGCAAGACAACTGCTCGACGGACAACACCGAGCGGCTCGTCAAGGAATTCAAGCCGATCCGGGTTGAGTGGCGGCAGAACGAAGCGAACCTCGGCTGCTTTGGCAATTGCAACCGCGCCCTGGAGTTCGCGCCAGAAACCGAATACCTCCACCTGATCTGCGCCGACGACCTGGTTGCGCCCGGATACTACGCCACCCTGACGGGCGCGCTGGCGGATTGCGACGGCTTCGGCCTGGGCTACGCGCTTGATGAGCGGATTGATGAAAACAACCGGCGGCTCAGTCTGTCCGGGAAGATTACCGGCGAAATCGAAGTGCAACGCGTTGCCGATTTCCTGCGAGAGAAATCCGAGATCGCGAACCAGGCGTTCAGCGGCTCCCTGCTCAAGACCCATTACCAGGACGCGCCCTGTAGATTCTGGTTGGATCTGCCCATCCTCGCCGACATGATGTTCTGGGCGGAGTTTGGCAGGCACTGCAAGAAGATCGTGCGCGTGCATCAGCCGCTCGCCAAATACCGCTGGCACGGCGCGAACGGCACGTCGAACTTCGCGCCACAGCTTCAATCGCTCGTGCTCGACGAATGGCGTGTGATGCAGGCCATCGAAAAACTTCGTGGAAGCGAGGGCAGCTTCGTGCGGCGCTTCAAGCTCAAAGGGCTGTTCGGCGTCCGCTCGGGCATCAAAGCCAAGCGGTTTCGGGAGCAGGGCAACCGTGAGTATTCCCGGAAAATTGTCCGCGCCGCCCGCCAGATCAGCGGCCCGTTGGCGTGGTACCTGGCACAGGCCGTCGTCCACACGCGCGACGTGCTTGTCTATGACCTCGGTGGACGGAAGAAGCATCCGAAGAATGTTTACGGATGAATCTGGTTGAATGACCTCAACAGTGCTGATCCCGCAGGACGGGCAGATCAAAACCCGGCCAGAGGCGCATTGCCGTCTCTGCGGCACCCCCGGCCATTTGCTTTACGAAGGATTCCGCGACCGCGGCTTCAGCGCGCCTGGCGTCTGGGACCAGCGCAAATGCCCCAAGCCGGATTGTGGGCTGGTCTGGCTCGATCCAGTGCCGACTGAGGCGGACATCGGCAAGATCTATGAAACCTATTACACCCACAATCAACCGACGCCGCTTGCGGGACTGGTCAGCAACGCGTGCTGGGCGGTTTGGAAGAGTTATCTGCGCCATCGCTTTGGATACCGTCAGGGGACGGGGACAGCCTGGACTTCACTGCTTTGGCCGTTGGCGCTGATCCATCCCGGCGGACGCGCGGAGTTGGACGCTGGCGCGATGTATTTGCCAGCGCCGTCAAGGCCATCGCGGCTGTTGGATGTGGGCTGCGGCGCCGGTGTGACGCTCAGGCGAATGCAGGAAATGGGGTGGGTGGCGCGCGGGCAGGAGATTGATCCCAAGGCGGTCCAGGCGGCCGAGGCGCGCGGGGTGCGCGTGGACACAGGCACGCTGCACGAACAGAAATACCCCGCCGATCATTTCGACGCTGTCCACATGGCGCACGTAATCGAGCACGTGCACGACCCGGCGGCACTGTTGCGCGAATCGTATCGTGTCCTCAAACCCGGCGGCACGCTGGTCGTCCTCACTCCCAACGTTGAAAGTTGGGGCCACGCGCGCTTCGGCAAATGCTGGCTGAATCTCGATCCGCCGCGGCATCTGGTGCTGTTCAGCCGCAAGACGATGCGCACGTTGGCGGAACGCGAGGGTTTCAAGATTCACAGGCTGGAAACCTCGGTGCGGACATGCTGGGTCTATGGCTCGATGAGCCGCCAGGTGCAACGGACTGGACGGGCGAATCTGGCGGACTTGGGCAAGCCACTGGTGTTGATGCACGGAGTGATTTACCAGCTTCGCGAGCGGCTCGCCTTGCGTGGGAATCCAGACGCGGGAGACGAGTTGTTGCTGATCGCAAAGAAGTGAAACCGATCGGTTGTCGCGCCGCGCCGGCCCGCGGGTTGCGGCGGGAGGGTCTCACCTTTTCCTTCGATAGGTAAGGTAAGAGAAATCCTGGTTGAGTCGGACAAAGTGGTAATACTTCATGCTGGTTTCCGCCCATTCGAGTTCCGGGTGCTGTTTCGCGATCATCGCCCGCCACTGGGCGTTGGGCCATTTGGTCTGGTGCAGGTCCACGCCGTCGTGGATGTCCGGCGTCGAAGAGGTGGAGGCGATGAAATACCCGCCGGGTTCAAGGTGCTTGATCACGTTGTCAAAAAGCTGCGGCAAATCCCGCTCGTGAATGTGTTCCAGCACCTCCCACATCGTGATCAGATGAAATCGTGCCGGCGCCGCGCTGGAATTGAGTTGGAACGGCTTGGTGATGTCGCACGTGAACAGATGTGTTCCTGCCATCGTCGCCCAATTCGCGCGGCGATGCTTCAGGGAGAAATCGGAACCTTCCAGCCCGATGCCGACCCAGCCCAGATCACAGAAGTCCTTCACCAACTGGCCGCCGGAACAGCCGAGGTCCAGATACCGCCACGTCGTGTTCGGGAATTCCTGTCGGACCCGCCGGGTGAGCAGGGTGACGAATCTCTTGTTGGTGTTGTTGTCCCGGCTCGTGCCCCAGGGCATCAGATGATCGGGCGACTCGAAAGCGACGGGGTGGTTGGTTTCCAGGCGCATCTGCGGGTCCACAGGCGGCGCCGGTTTGCTGAGGACGCCGAACCGCAGGGCAAACCACCACTCGTGAAGCCGCTTGTAAACTCGCGACCACAGTTCCGCGAAGAGGAACTTCGATTGCCCTTCGCGGATCATCCGCCATGCCCATGAAAAATCTGGCATGCGCATCGCCGATCAGGGACAAACCGTTTCGTTCGCGGCTGGTATTGCTCCGGATGTGTTCAACGCGGCCCAGCTTGCAACAGGCTTGTCGCCGGACGCCAGCGCAAAGCGCGGTTTGAAAGCGCAGTTCGGACTCCGCGCTTGCCGTCGCACGGCCTGGACTGCGGGGATTTCGACTCGACAGCCAAGCCAAGCCATGAGACAAGGCGCACGCTCGAACCCAAAGCGCCTTTTGCCATGAAACCCATCACCGCAAATGTCCCAGGCTCGATCCGCCGGCTCTGCGCCACGGCCATCCTCGCGGTGTCGGCTTTGACGGCTTTCGCCGATGACACCAATTGCGCCGCCCCTCCATCCGGGATCGTCGGGTGGTGGCGGGCCGAAGCCAACGCCCTCGACTCAGCCGGCACCAATCATGGAACGACAAGCGGCGGACTGGCCTACGGAGGCGGGCGGGCCGGGCAGGCGTTTGTGTTCAATGGCAGTGGGGCGGTTGTGCAACTTGGGAATCCGCCTGAATTCCGCCTCCAAGATTTCACCATCGAGGCGTGGATCAAGCGCAGCAGCACGACGTCGGTCTCGCTCAACGGCAACGGCAACGGCACCATTTTCGGTTTTTACCTCGGCGGGTATGGAGTGTACCTCGATCCCAACGGTCACCCCGCGCTGACCAAGGTCGGGATCAACAACGTCACGTTGGCCACGGCCATCACCGACACGAACTATCATCATCTGGCAGTGACCAAAAGTGGCAGCACCGTGGTCTTCTACATTGACGGCACTGCGTTCGCCGCCCCGGCCTACAACCCGGGCTTCACTTTCAGCACCTCGGCGGCCATCGGCGGCCTGGGCAACGATTTCAGCTTCCTGGGTTCGATTGATGAACTGGCCTTCTACAACCGCCCGTTGAGCGGTAGCGAGATCGCTTCCATTTACAACGCCGGCGCCGCCGGCAAGTGTTTCACCCCGGTCGCCCCGACCATCACTTCACATCCCACCAACGTCACGGTTTCGGCCGGAGACGCCGCGACGTTCAGAGTCGGGGCGACAGGGTCGCAGCCGTTGAGCTACCAGTGGCGGCGCGATGGAACCAATCTGGCCGGCGCCACCTCCTCCCGGTTGCTGATTCCACAGGCGCAGTCTGCCGACGCCGGTGAATACTCGGTGATCGTCTCCAACATCGCCAACACCGCCACGAGTTCAAACGCGGTGCTCGCGGTCCTTCCGGCGCCGCCTTGCGCGCCGCCGGCCCCAGGGCTGGTCAGCTGGTGGCGCGCGGAAGCCACGGCATTGGACGAAGTCGGCGGCAACGCAGGCACAACGAACGGAGGCGTGGTTTACGAAACGGGTCGGGTTGGGCAATCGTTCGTTTTCAATGGCTCGGGATCCGTGGTGCAAGTCGGCCCGTCCGCCAACCTGCAGTTTCAGCATTTCACCATCGAAACCTGGCTCCGACGCTCCAGTACGGCCAACGTCTCCCTCAACGGTAATGGCAATGGCGTGCTGTTCGGTTTTGGAATCGGCGGCTACGGCATCTATCTCGCGCCGGGCGGATTCCCGGCCTTGACGAAGGTGGGGATTGATAATGTCACGTTGGGAACCGCCATCACCGACACCAATTTCCACCACCTGGCCGTGACCAAGAACGGAAGTACCGTGCTGTTCTTCATTGACGGCGCGGCATACCCGGCCCCGCCGTACAACCAAGCGTTTACGTTCACGAGTCCAGCCGCGATCGGGGGGATTGACAACAACTTCACCTTCCTCGGCGCGATTGACGAAGTGGCGGTATACAGTCGGGCCCTGACGACAAATGAGGTTCAAGCGATCTACGACGCGCGTGGGTCCGGCAAATGCCTCGTTCCCATTCCGCCGTTCATCTCCACCCAGCCGACGGGCCGCACCGTCACGGTCGGCTCGAACACCACGTTCAGCGTCGCCGCCGGCGGCAGCGTGCCGTTGAGCTACCAATGGCGCTTCAACGGCACCAATATCGCCAACGCCACCACGACGAGCCTCACGCTCACGAATGTCCAGATGAGCCAGGCCGGCAATTACTCCGTCACGGTTACCAACGTGGCCGGCGCGACTAACAGTGACGACGCCCTGCTTTCGGTTGTCTTCCCGCCGGCGACCTTGCGCGTGGTCGGCGGCAGCGCCGCCTCCGGTGGGCCGGTCACGCTGCCGGTGCAACTGACGGCCAACGGCAACGAGAACGCGCTGGGGTTCAGCCTGAACTTCAGCACGCAGTGGCTGGCCTATGCCGGAGTCACGCTGGGCAGCGGCGCCGGCGGCGCCAATCTGCTGTTGAACACAAGCCAGACGGCCAGTGGCCGCATCGGCATCGCGGTGGCGCTGGCCGCCAACGCCACCTTGCCGGCCGGCACGCAGGAAGTTGTGCTGGTGAACTTCACCGCGCCGGTGGTGCAAGGCAGTTCGCCGGTGACGGCGACGATCACGTTTGGCGACGTGCCGACTTCGCGCCAATTGTCCACCGCGCAGGCGCAGCCGCTGCCCGCCAGTTACCTCACCGGCTATCTCTCGCTCCTGCCGTCCGATCTGGAAGGCGACACGGTGCCGCGACCGTCGGGTGATCGCACGAACTCGATCACCGACTGGGTGCAGGTGGGGCGCTTCGCCGCACGCTTGGACACCGCGGCGGACGGCGGTGAATTTCAACGGGCGGATTGCGCGCCGCGTTCGAGCCTGGGCAACGGCCAGATCAACGTGACCGACTGGGTGCAATCGGGCCGCTATGCGGCGGGACTCGATCCGTTGACAGCGGTGGGCGGTCCGACCTCCGGAGGCGGGCCAGTAGCCAACCGGGGCGGCGGATCGGGAACGAGCGCCGCCCGCAAGGTGCGCGTCGGCGACGCCACGGCCATTCAAGGACTGGCCGGCACGCTGCCAGTGATGCTGGATTCGCAGGGCGACGAGAACGCGTTGGGCTTCACGATCAATTTCGACGCGACGAAATTCAGCTACGCGGGCGCCAGCCTCGGGAGCGCCGCGGGCAGCGCGACGTTGAACGTGAACTCAAGCCAGTCCGCGTCGGGCCAGGTGGGCTTGGTGCTGTCGTTGCCGACGGAAGCCGTCTTCGCGGCGGGAGTGCGGGAAGTGGCCAAGGTAACGCTCACGCCGACCGCGAGCGCCGTGGGCAGCAACCCGGTGGGCTTCACCCACGACCTGGTGGCGTGCGTGGTTTCGGATCCGCTGGCCGACGAACTGACCGCCGACTTCCTGGCCGGCACGGTGAGCGTGAATCCATTGCCGACGCTGTTGATCACGCGCTCGGGCGACAGCGTGACGCTGACGTGGCCGGTCTGGGCGGCGGACTTCGCTCTGCAGTCGGCGGATGGCGACGTGTCGGGCGGCTGGGCCAACGTGGGAGCGGCGGGACAGACCAACGGCGGCAACCTTGTGCTTACGCTCCCGGTCATCGGCGACACGAAGTTCTTCCGGCTGCGGCGACCGTAGTCCGGACAGTTCACGGCCTTGGTAGCCGCGGATGTCAGTCCGTGTTTGCTTCCTGCGTTGGAGAATGGCGCCGACTGACGTCGGCGGCTACACGGCGGACGCCCAAGCGAATCCTTGAGTCCACCCGCAGCCCACCCGCAGCCCCCCGCAAGCGGGAAACTGTAGTCGCGCGCGAACCTTTCTGTTCCCTTCGGAGGGGTTGGAGAGTGGGTCGGTTCGTAGGAAGAACGGGCCGACAAGAAGCACACGTTCAGTTGGCGGACGGTTGGCCTCGTAAATCACTGGTCACGCCGCCAGACAAATGGCGAACCGGGGATGCACGCTTCTTCGTAGGACCAAAGGGCGATGCCAACGGCGAACGGCGGGTTGATGCTCGAAAAGCTACCGGTTCTTGACCGTCGTGTGTTCCCACATCCAGACCACGTCAGGGTTGTTGGCGTGGCTGACGCTGGGCGGATCGGTTCGCCTGATGGGCGGCATGGTGCGGGGGTCCTTCCACTTGTGAATCTCCGAGTGGCCGTCGGCAAAGGCGATGCCCGCCGCTTTGGCGTGAAAGCTCGCCGGCAGGTCGGGGAACCTGGCCTGCCTCGGGTCGGGATACCCGCGCATGTCCACGCAGAAGAAACCGTCGTTCATGCTGTCGGGATGTTCGTCCAGCAGGACCCAGGTGCGGGTCGGGCCAGGGTTGATGAGGTCGGACATCTTGGTGTACTTGTTGAACTCCGGCCCGCCAAACCAGGTCCAATCACCCTGATTCATCCCCATCCAGGAATTCATTGAGTTGCTGCGCACACGCTGAATGGTCTGTCCGCGAAACGGCCCGCTCGTCGGCCGGATCGTAACGATGTCGCCCGGGCATTTGAAAATCGCCACCGAGTTGCCGCAGTAAGGCCAGATCGCACCCTTCTTGATGGTGTTGTCGGCGTCCCAGTTCTGAGGATTGCTGTCGCTGTAATCCAGGATGCCGTGCGTCCATGCGAACGGGTAATTGGGATTGGACACGTCCTCGGGGGCGTAAGCGAAGGGCAGGCGCTCGCGGCTGTCGTCCACGTACATGCGCCAGGCGGTCATCAACTGTTTCGTGTTGTTCATGCAGGCGATTCCCTGGCCTCGCAATTTGGCCTTGGAGAGCGCGGGGAGGAGCATGGCCGCAAGAATGGCGATGATGGCGATCACGACCAGAAGTTCGATCAACGTAAAGCCGCCGGCGTGTGGAACGAGGCGGCGAAGTGTGCGTGCGTGGATGGCGGCCTTCATCGGTCGGTCAGGCTGGTTGCCTGAGCGGCAGGAGGGGCAAGGCTTATCAACGGAAGGGTTGACGGCTTCACGTGGCGTTTCCTGCAGACGTTCATGGCTAATGCTGCGTTCAACACTAGCCCCGGATTCGGGCCTGTCGAGGCAATAAAAGGGCGTTTTCTTGCCGCCCAAAGCATTCGCCCACGGAGCGCCGATTTCCGACCCGGTGCGTTTCGAAGGCGCAATCACCAACCCTCGAATGCTTTCGGTCTCCGCCTGCCGTGCGGAGACTTCACCTCGCGGTTCATACTCTGTTCAGATCGCGACTCTGTCATGGATTGCCAGGCTGTGGCGTCGCCACTGGCCACGAAAACCGTTGGTTCAGCAGGTGAGCCGGCGTCGCCGCGCGGTGACTTCCCAACATTCCCGGGTCTGGCCGTCGCGGACCACCATCGCTTCCGAGTACAGCGCTACCGTCGGGCAAACGTGCCAGGGCACACCGTAGAGGCACGCGCCGATTTCCAGCCCGGCGGCGGCGGGCGTTTCCACCACGAGATGCTCCTCACTGTGAGAAACGGCGTGCGCATCGGGCAGGTTCAGAAACTGCACACGCGGGTGCGGGTTCTCGGATGCAATGGCCTTGTGGCCGAGGTCCACGCAGACGCGATTTCCGCCGGGTTTGCTGACCACGCGCGTCAACACCAGCGCCGCATGAAGAAAATCCATGTCTGGAAAGCGCGTCGAATAGCCGGCATCCCAGAAGACACAAGTGCCGGGGCTGCATTCTACGTCCGGTGACCTGGCTTGAATCGGGAACGTGGGTGTGCCGCCCGCGACGAGACGCGGCACCGGCAGGCCGCCGGCGGTCAACTCGTCACGCAACGCGCGGGCCGGCGCAAACCCGGCGGCGCAAAGCGCGGCGCGTTGGGCGGGATCGCTCTCGCGAATGTGGCCGTCATAGACGTGCAATCCGCCGGGTTGCAGTCCGGGAAGTTCCGCCAGCAGACGGTAAAGCGTGACCGCTGCCGGCCCTGGCTCGATTCCGCTGCGGTGCATGCCGCAGTCAATGTCGAGCAGCACGTCCACGGTGATTTCCGCCGCGCCGAACGCGGCGGAGAGCGCGCGGATGGAACGTTCATTGTCGGCGATGGTTGAGAATGTGGTCCGCGGAAAATGCCGCACGAGCCGGATGAACCGCTCGATTTTCGGGCCGACCGGCTGGTAGGCGAACAGCATGTCCGTGGCGCCACACGCGGCGGTCATCTCGGCCTCGGCGATGGTCGCGCACTTGAAGCGCGTGAGGCCGTGAGCCAGATGCAGCCGGATGATCTCCGGCAGCTTGTGCGTCTTCATGTGAGGCCGCAGGCGCGACACGCCGCCTGTCAGCGCGATCATCCGTCGCAAATTCTCCTCGACGCGATCCGGATAGACCAGCAGCGCGGGTGAGTCCACCCCACCGACGTTTTCAATCTCGTACCAGGCGTTCTCGCTCATCGGCAGCAATCTCGATCCGCTACGTTCGCAGTTTCGGCGCGTGACCGGCACCGCTGGTTTCTCGTTAAAGTCCGCACGATGCTGGCCCGCCCAGGAAAAATCAAACACTTGCCAAAAAAGGAGAGGCCGCCGGGCGCATCTTGACACTGCCACCGAAGTAGTGGGGCAGCCGTCTCGGCTGTCATCGTCCCGGCGACCGTCTCGGTTGCCGAAAGTCGCGACGCCCGACACCAACCGAGACGGTCGGTGGGACTTCCGCAGG
>Ga0247727_10010488_pt1 | contig 16410 bp, 22 predicted proteins | sample WisWelCaveWW1625_FD_202498 | JGI IMG/M metagenome (GOLD analysis project Ga0247727, IMG submission 202498) | Biofilm microbial communities from Wishing Well Cave, Virginia, United States - WW16-25 | ecosystem: Environmental > Aquatic > Deep subsurface > Groundwater > Cave microbial mat | place... | reverse complement strand
GCGGCTTGAGCAGAGCGTTGCACTCAGGCGTCAGTTAGGCGACCGGCGTGGTCTGGCTGAGGCGCTGACGTATCAGGGCGCCGTTGACAAGCCTCGCGGCCACTATGCCGAAGCCCGCCAGTCGCTTGAAGAGGCAGTGGGGCTGTGGCGCGAGTTGAATGAGCGCTGGGGGCTGGCGATGGCGCTATTCGATTTGGGTGAGTTAACCAGCGTCGAGGGTGATTATGCCCAGGCGCAGACGTTGCAGGAGGAGAGTCTTCTTCTCTTTCGCGCCGTTGACGATCAGGAACGCACGGCCCAGACTCTGAATGGCCTGGGCGAGATTGCGCGTTGCCAGAACGACGACAAGCGAGTATGACATGTCTCTGCTTGGACCGCCATTAAGCCCTGATTGAACTTGATCTCGTATAAGCGCGGGCTGAATATCGCGCCGATCCGTCTGGATTGGCGCGATGCCGTTAAAAATGGCGCTGTGACTTTCGTCATACTCAAAATATCTCTTTGGGGTCTGTCAGCCAGCCCTGTTGGGGTGTAGGCTGTGGGTCATCCTGAAGAAAAGGTGATCACATGACTTCCGTTATCACAGTCAACCAATTAACTAAATCTTACGGTTCCATCCCCGCCGTGCGCGGCGTCACTTTTGAAGTGAACCGGGGCGAAATTTTTGGCATGGTGGGGCCGAACGGCGCGGGTAAGACCACCACCGTCGAATGTATCGAGGGCCTCCGCCGGTCGGGCGGCGGAACGCTCAGCGTGCTGGGCCTCGACCCCTGGCGGGAGGGGCGGGCCTTGCGCGAACGCATTGGCATCCAACTGCAAGAGTCGAATTTGCCCGACCGCCTCAAGGTGTGGGAGGCGATGGCGTTGTTCGCCAGTTTCTATAGCCGGGCGGCGGATTGGCGGCCTTTGCTGGAGCAAGTGGGCCTGACCGAAAAGCAGAATGCCTACGTCGCCAAGCTTTCTGGCGGGCAGAAGCAACGACTCTACATCGCCCTGGCGCTGGTCAACGATCCCGAACTTGTCTTCATGGATGAGTTGACCACCGGTCTCGATCCCCAGGCCCGCCGCACGATGTGGGATCTGGTGCGCGGCATCCGCGAGCATGGCAAGACGGTGTTTCTCACCACCCACTTCATGGACGAGGCCGAACGATTGTGTGACCGGATCGCCATCATGGAAGCGGGGGACATCATTGCCCTCGACTCGCCGCAAAATTTGATCCGCCGATTGGGGGATGGCAACCGGGTCGTGTTTGAGGCGAACGGGACTTTCCAAGCGGGGGTGGTTGAAAGCGCAATCCCCGGCGCCAGGATCGAGCGCAATGGGGATCGGGTGACGGTCTCCGCCTCAACCGATCGGTTGGCCAGCGCCGTCGTTCAGACGCTCGAGGCCAATCACATTCATTTTCAAAACTTGCGCACCGAACAGCCCAGCCTCGAAGATGTGTTTCTGTCCTTGACTGGGCGGGCGATGCGCGATTAGTAGAGACGACCCGTCGGGTCGTCTCCACACAGGAGACATCATGCGTGGCATAACCAAACTCGTCCAGGTTCAGTTCAAATTATTCCTGCGCGAACCGGCGGCGTTCTTCTTCACCCTAATCTTCCCGGCGATGTTGCTGTTGCTGTTTGGCGCGATCTTCGGCAACGACCCCGACCCGCAATTCAATCCCGACTTCGGCTACATTGATATGCAAGTGCCGGGGATGGCGGCCATCATCATTGGCACGGTGGGGCTGATGGGCATCCCGGTGGCGACGGCCAACGCCCGAGAACAAGGAGTGTTGCGCCGCTACCGGGCCACGCCGCTTCATCCCGCCGCCTACCTCGTCGCCGATGTCGTCGTCTATTTCGGCACGGCACTGGCGGGAATGGTCATCCTAATCCTGTTGGCGAAAGTCTTGTATGGCCTGCGCTTTGGCGGGGACTGGTGGAGTGTGAGTGCGGCGTTTGTCTTGAGCGCCCTGGCTTTTATTGCCGTCGGCTATCTTATTGCCGGCCTTGCGTCTACGGCGCGAGTCGCGCAGGTCGTCGGCCAGATTGTGTTCTTCCCGATGATGTTTCTGTCGGGCGCGGCCATGCCCCGCGAGATCATGCCTGAGACAGTACGCCGGGTGAGCGACGCCCTGCCGCTGACGTATGTGGTGAACCTGTTGCAAGGGTTATGGCGCGGCGAAGGGTGGGGGGATCATTTGTTCCCTGCCACAATTCTGATCGGTATGTTGATCGTCGGCGCTGCTGTATCCAGCCGGGTCTTTCGGTGGGAATAGGAATCGCACTATACTTGTCCCATGATGCCCTCGCCTGAAGGCGCGCCCATCCCATCGCGCCAGTACATGTGGTTCGTCGTGTTCTGGCATGTTGTCTATCTGGGGCTGTTGGCCGTCCTCACTCTGCAGGTCGTGGCCGGTGCGTTTCGCACCGGCTTCGGTTGGCGCGAGGCAGTGTTGATTGGGGCGGTGCTGGCTCAAGCGGGCCTCTATATTAAACTCGTCGCCTTCAGTCGAGTCTGGCCCATATCGCGTCGAGACCTGACTTTGTATTTTGGCGGCAGTCTTGTTTTGTGGCTCATCGAGTGGTGGTTGGAGCCGAACTTTTTCTGGTTGGTCATGTCGTATGTCGGCCAGCTATACGGCATTGCACCGCCTGTGTTTGCCATCCCGGGCACGGCCCTCATCTTGCTTTTCATTTTCGGTCAAAGCGTTGATTGGCAAATGGCCGCCGCCTCACCCTGGCAACTCTTTGGTATGTTCATGGGTTGGTCCTCGTTCACGGTCCTTTTTCTCTTTATTTATTATCTGGGCAAAGCCAATCAACAACGAGCCAAACTCATCGAAGAACTACAAGCGACCCAAAAAGAATTGGAAGCCGCCCGCCAGCGCGACGCCGAATTGGCCGCTCTGCGCGAACGCGAGCGCCTGGCCCGTGACCTGCACGACAGCCTCGGCCACGCTCTGGTGGCCCTCTCGGTGCAACTCGAAGCCGTGCAACGCCTCTATCGAGTCGATCCTGAACAGGCCTCGGCCCAGGTGGACGAATTGAAAGCCTTCACCCGCCGGAGCATGGCCGACCTGCGCCGCTCACTCGACGGCCTGCGCGCCCCCGGCCTGGGCGACCGCAAGTTGCGCGAGGCCCTGCAAACCTTCTGCGCTGAAACCCGTCAACGGCTGGGCATCCATGTCGGATGTCAGATCTCGGAAGAGGCCGATGGATTACCTCCGGCAGTGGCCGAAGCGATTTGGCGCGTGACGCAGGAAGCGCTGACCAACACCGAGAAACATACCCGCGCCCGCCACGTCACTGTGGCCTTGCAGATTCAAAATGGGGCCGCCGTCTTGCGTGTGGGCGACGATGGCCCTGGCCTGCCCCCCGACGCCGAGCGCCAGCCCGGCCACTACGGCCTGCGCGGAATGCGTGAGCGGGTGGAGGGCCTGGGCGGCACCCTCACCCTGAACAGCAATGGGGGAGGCGGCACACAGGTTGAGGCGCGTTTGCCGATTCTCTAATCACACCGATGGATACGATTCGAGTTTTGCTTGTCGAAGATCAAACCCTGATGCGTCAGGGCCTGCGAACCATCCTCGAACTGGAACCGGGCCTGCGTGTCGTGGGCGAAGCACAAGATGGAGAAGAGGGCGCGCAGCTGGCTCTGCAATTGCGCCCGGATGTTGTCCTCATGGACGTGCAAATGCCCCGGCTCAACGGCGTGCAGGCCACAGCCCAACTGTGCCGCGAGTGGCCCGAAGCCAGAGTCATCATCCTCACCACCTTTGACCGCGACGATTATGTGTTTGAGGGGGTGCGCGCTGGAGCGATGGGCTATTTGCTCAAAGACACTCCGGCCGACAAATTAATAGATACCATCCGCCGCATTCATGACGGCGAAGTTTTCATTCAACCGGAGATCGCCTCGCGCGCCCTGCGCGAGATCATGCGGCCCGAAGCCCAACCCATCGAACCCCTATCGGATCGCGAACGCGAAGTGCTGGTGCTGTTGGCGCAAGGCCTGGCCAACCGGGAGATCGCCGAAAAGCTGGTCATCGCCGAAGGCACGGTGAAGAACCATGTTTCCAACATCCTCGCCAAATTGCAAGTCTCCAATCGCACCGAAGCCGCCAACATCGCCCGTCAGCGCGGACTGGTTTGACTGACTTTGCCCTGTCGCATTGGGTGGCGGCGTCGCCCCAGTGCTCAAGAGATCGGATATTTTGGATGGGAATTGAGGCAAAAAAGGGTGACTTTTATCCTCTGCAAAAGCGGAAAAGAAGCAGTATCAACTCACCTCCTCTGCGACTATCCTTTAGGAACATCCTATTTCCGCGGAGGTCGCCATGAAGGTTTACATCAATCGTACCTCTTGCCCGCTGTGTGACTCGTATTGTGATCGGCACGCGGCCAAGTTCGTGCGCTTCCCGTTGAGCGAAGATCGGCCCTGCATCACCGCCATCGAAGATGACGGCCAGCCATTGTTGACGCTGGTGGTAAGGGATGGGGAAAACGAAGCCACGCTGACCTTGACCGACGAGCAACGTCAGGTCGTGGCTATCGAGGGCTTGACGCCGCTTCTGTCGTGGTATCAACACTGATCCACGTCGCGGTGTTCGCTTCGCATCTCTGAATTTACGCCATCTGGTTGTCCGCCACCGGCAGGGTGAACCGGATCGTCGCGCCTCGTCCCGGCTCGCTTTGCGCCGTGATCTCTCCCCCATGCGCCGCCACTAAATTTTTGGCGATCGCCAGCCCCAACCCCATCCCCCGCGACTCTTCGGATTTGAAAAAGCGATCAAAGATGTGGGGCAGGTCGGCGGCTGAAATCCCGGAGCCGGTGTCTACCACCGAGATGGCAATGTGGCCGCCGTCACCCTTCCCTATCACTGTGATCATCCCCCCAGCCGGGGTGTGCCGTAAGGCATTGGCGATTAGATTCGTCAGCACCTCCCGAATCCGCACCGGGTCTATATCCAGCAAAGGCAATTCCGTCGGCACCTCGGCTTTCAGCGACACGGCCGCTGCATCGGCCTGAGCTCGAAATGAGGCCATCGTTTCGGTGGCAAGTATGCTCAGGTCGGTTGGCTCGGTGTGCAGTTTGAGCGCGCCGCTCTCGGCCAGCGACAGGGTCCGCAAATCTTCGATCAAGCGCGACATCACGCGCGTCTCGTTGAGGATCGGTTCGAGGTGATCGTCGTCGCGGGGATAGACGCCGTCGAGCATGGCTTCGAGGTTGCCCTGCATCACTGTGAGTGGCGTACGCAGTTCGTGGGTGACGTCGGCCAGCAGGCGGCGGCGTTGGACGTCATCGGTTTGCAATCGCCCGGTCATGGAATTGAACGCCCGCGCCAAATCACGCACTTCGCGCGGCCCGCGCTCGGCCACGCGAGTCGCGTAGTCGCCGGAGGCCACGCGCCGGGCGGCGTCCATGATGTCGCCGATGGGGGCCGTAGTGCGGCGGAGAGCGCGAGCGGTTAGGAAGAGTCCGAGGCCCCCGAGGATCAGGGCTACGACCGGCCAGAAGCGGGGGAAGAAAAATCCCCCCTGCGGGGGTGGTATCGGCAACCGCATCGTGTCGCCCATGGCGACCGCCATCAGCCAGAACAGCAAAGTGCAGCCGCCGACCGTGAAGATGAACAGCAACCCCAATAACGTCGCCACACGCCAAAAGAAGAAGCCGCGCCTCCGCCGCCAGGGCGGAGTCTGAGGCGGCCACGGCTCATCGGCGGGCCACCACGGGGGACGTTGCCGGGGTGAGTGAAAGGGAGGCACGTTTCTGAGTCCACGAATAAACACGAATGAACACGAAAAAAATTAGTGTGAATTCGTGTTCATTCGTGGATCATTCATCGGCAAATTTATAGCCCACGCCATAGACGGTCAAAATGTATCGCGGCTGGCGCGGGTCGGGTTCGAGTTTGCGGCGGATGTTTTTGATGTGGGCGTCAATGGCGCGCTCATACGACTCAAAGGCCACGCCGCGCACCGTATCCAACAATTGGCCGCGGGTGAAGATGCGGCCCGGCTGGGCGGCGAGGGCGGCCAGCAATTGAAATTCGGTCGGGGTGAGTTCAACGGTCTGCTCGCCAACCGTCGCCCTCATGCGCGGAATGTCAAGCGTGATATCGGCGGCGCGGATGATCTCACTGGGTGACGGATCGCTTTCGGCCCGGCGCAGGACGGCGCGCACACGGGCCACCAGTTCCTTCGGGCTGAAGGGCTTGACAACGTAATCATCCGCGCCGAGTTCAAGGCCGACGAGTTTGTCGCTCTCCTCGCCGCGCGCGGTGAGCATGATGATGGGGACATTCGAATCCTTGCGAACAGTGCGCGCCACGTCGAGGCCATCCAGGCCCGGCAGGCCGAGGTCGAGGACGATCAGGTCGGGCTTCTCGGCCCGGGCGGCGGCCAGCGCCACTTTTCCATCCCTTGCCGTCAGCACCTTAAAGCCACCCTGCTCAAGGTAGGCTTGAGCCAGCTGGGTGATTTGAGCTTCGTCATCCACGACGAGGATGGTTTTCATGTTCAGGGCAATTTAACCTCAAAGTGGAGTAAATTGCCAATTTGCTCTACGTGACTCCGATGCCGCTCAACACCAACGGCTTCAGTGGCAATGTCTCCAGCCTGACTTGTTGGAATCCAGCCTTGGTGAGTTGCGCGAATAACTCGTCGCCGACCAGACGCGCTTCGTCACCTGTCTTTACCCACATGGGTTGAATGGCGATGACCACAAGTCCGCCCGGCTTCGTCACCCGTCTCACCTCTTGCAAACCGGCGAGGGCTTCCGGCCAGAACTGCATTGAGTTGACGGCCAGCACTTTATCGAAGTGCGCCTCGGCATAGGGCAGGGGCGCGTTTGGGCCGTGATGCAATTTTACTCGCCCGGCGCGGATGGCGGCGGCATTGCGGGCGCTGGCTTGCGCCACCATCACCTCGGAGGGGTCAACGCCGGTGACGAAGCCCGGCGTCGTTCGCGCGGCAATTTGTTGGATCGCCCAACCCGGCCCGAAACCGATTTCCAAAACGTGATCCCGGCGCTGAAGATTGAGCAGTGAGATGGCCCAGAGATTGCGCTCTTGATTCTTGAGGGCCATGATCGTTCCGACAAAACGCCCCAGCGCGCCCTGCGGGTGGGCAAATTGTGCGGTGAAGTTGGAGAGCATGATGAGAATTGTTCCTGTTCGTGTGGGTTGTTGAACAGGATTGTGCGGCGAGATTGTGAACTGGATGTGAAGGGGGAGGGGAGAAATACACAAAGCGCGGATTTTCAGAATGAACGGATTCGACCGTTTAATTTTGCGGAGACCGCACGCCTACGTGCGGCGGTGCGTAAGCTATTCTCTGATCTCAACCACCACGCCCTCCTCAGCCCAGTGATACAGGGCTTCGGCGTTGCTGAGGGTGAGGATGATGCAACCGTAGGAGGCGGGCTGGCCGAGGACGTTGGCCCACAGCCGTTGGCCGCTGGCCAGCACCGGCAGGCCGTGAAAGCCGTTCATAAATCCCGGCCAGGCTTCGTAGATGCCGGTGAAGTGCGGCATCCACAAATCCCACACCGAGGCATAGGCGTTGATCTCGTGGCTCTGCACTTGAAAGACTCCGGGTTGGGTGGGCGAGCGTTCGATGCCGGTGCTGATCACGTACTCGTGAGTCTGCTGGCGGTTCTCAATCGTCCACAGCCGTTGCTGGCTGATGCTGACGACGATGCGTTTGTCCGGCACGATGGGCAGGGGCAACAGATCATCTTTGGAAGGGATTGCCACTTCCATGCCCGGCCACAGCGAACGCGCCTCGAGGTCAGGGTTGGCCTGCACCACGCGCCAATAGGGGATGCCGGTCTTCCAGCCGACACGCACCATCGTGTCGCCCGATTGCACCACGTACGTCGTCGGCGAATGGCGCAGGCGCAATGTCGGGGTCTGCTCGGCATTGATGGCGTCGGCGATCAATTTTGCCGACTCGGCCATGTCAACGTATCGCCCCTCGCTCAATGATCCGCTCTGTTGGTTCACAAAGGCCGTCACTTTATCTGCGACCACCGCTACGGTCGGGCCGTCGCTGGTTTGAGTTACCGTGAGCCACGAGGCCACTACCTCCGGCGTTGCCGGCCAGAGGATGACTTCATCGGAGATGGGATCGTAGACATTGACGGGGAGGGGACTGGACAGGAGTCGGCCTAACCGCTCGGTGGCGGCGGCCACGTCGGCGATGCGTGGAGCGACGGGGTTGATGATCAGACTCAGGTCGCCGCGTTCCAAAACCGAATCGGGATCAACCATCAGCGTTGCCAGCGTCGCCTCCACATCCAACGCCTGCCCCGGTCGCGCAGGAATGGGGATCACTCGTGTCCCTTCGAGTCGAATCGTGGCATCCTGCGGGGCGACGTTGATGATCGTTGACCAACTCTCCAGAGTCTTGCGTGCAGTCTCCGGGGAGACCGTCACCGCGGGAGCAACTTCGATCCCGTCCAGAAGCGCCTGAGTTGCGCCTTCGGTTTCGCGTCCAACGGCGGCGGCGCGTCCCGCCGTCACCTGTCCATCAATCGTCAATCCCAATTCGTTCGCCGAGAGGAACCACGAACGATCAACCGTGCCGAGTCGAATGATGGGCGTCGAGGCTCGCCAATCGGCTTCGATGGCGCGAGCGGCGGCTTGCGTCGTCATCCCGCCCAGCCGGGTTCCCCGGACGCTGACGCCGGGCAGGATGACGTTTGAGGTTTGGAACAGCGCGTAGCCGATCGGTGTAGCGAAAACGGCGAGCGCGGTCAGCCCGCCCAGCAGGCCAGTCAGCGCCGGGCGGGAAAATTTGGGGAGGGAGGAACGTCGCCGGGCCATCGGTGTATTGAATATGCAACAAGTATTCCAGAGGGTTGTTACCCGGCTATTATGGTACGAATTTCATTTTGGTAAAAGTCGGTGACGGGCTGGTAATGGGGTGGGTGGTTGCGAAATACGGACAACGCACTACGGTGTTGCCTATTCCGTAGTGCGTTGTCCGTAAATCTGAAACTTTCAAGAAATGCCGTTATGCCTGTGTCGTCGGCGTTTCGCTTGAGGCCGAGGGGGCTGGAGGAGTTTCCCCGTGCGCCCGCTTGTGCCACTCCTCAAACATCGGCGGCGCGCCCTTGCCACCGCCCGGCCCCCAGCCGCCGCGATGGCCCCAGCCCCAGGGCCGCCAGAACAGGCCGCGGAACAGTCCGAAGATGAGGAAGAAAAAGAGCAATGGGAACAGGCAACCGATGAAACCGAACGGGCCACCTCCCCAGCCCCATCCACCAAAGCCATAGGGCCGATAAAAGCCCGGCCCGCCGTAGTAACCCCATGGCATTCCCCGTGGGCCAACACCATCGGGCGCAACTTGATCCCCATCTCCAGCCCGGGGCGGTAGAACAAATTCGATCTTGCCGCTCTGCTCCAACCCCTGCACGTAGCCGATGCGGTAGGTTGTCACACCGACTCCGATCGCGCCCCCGATCAATACCAGCGCAATCAGGATTCCGAAAATAATTCGTCTGGTCATGTTTTTGTTTCTCCTTGAGTATTTGAATTGTGCTCAGTATGGCGCGAGATTGTGAAGGCATTGTGAATAGCGCGGGGATGGAATGTGGACTTACCCTGCCCGTTTGGGTGGTGACATCTGTCAGCGGCATTAATGACGTTGCCCACTGCCTTCCTCGGGTCAGGCCGGAGTATCTTGGGCGCAGAATAACGTATGCGGGAATGGGTATACGTTGCGGGAGGGATAGGCGTATGAACAAACACCTCGAATACGAAGTCAACCAACTGCACGCCTAAATTTGCGCTGGGTTGGCTGACCCCAAACGTATCCTCATCCTCTACGAATTGGCCGAAGGGGCGCGCAACGTCACGGAACTGGCCGAGAGTCTGAGCCAGCCCCTCGTCTCGCGCCACCTCAAAGTGTTGCGCGAACGCGGCATGGTGGCCGCCACCCGCGTGGGGCCGGCGGTGGAATACCATTTGACCGACGAACGGCTAATTCAGGCCATGAACCTGTTGCGCGAAGTGTTACGGGACAGCCTCAGCCGCCACGCGGAACTGGTCGGGGCGATGTCGGCAAATTGAAACAGACCCTTAGGGTCTTTGAAAGGACATGCTATGAAAAAGCTGCTCATTCTCGGCGCCGGGACGGCCGGCACCATGATGGCAAACAAACTGCATCGCCGACTCGATCTCTCGCAGTGGGCGATCACCGTCGTGGATCGGGACGATGTTCACTACTATCAACCTGGCTTTCTCTTCGTCCCCTTCGGCATTTATCAACCAAAGGACGTCGTCAAAACCCGCCGTGAGTTTCTGCCTTCGGACGTGAACTTCGTGATCGCCGAAGTCGAAAAGATCGAGCCGGATCAGAATCGGGTGGCCCTCGCCAATGCCGCACGTTGGACTACGACTACGTCATCATCGCCACCGGCGCCAACATTCACCCCGAAGAGACCGAGGGCCTCAAAGACGGGCAGCGGCCCTCTCGAAGGCGCTCCAAGAGTTTGACGGCGGCAAACTCGTCATCAACATCGCCGAGATGCCCATCAAGTGCCCGGTGGCCCCGTTGGAGTTCGCCTTCCTGGCCGATCATTACTTCAGCAAACGCGGCCTGCGCAACAAAGTTGACATTCACTACGTCACGCCACTGCCGGGCGCATTCACCAGACCCAAAGCCTCGCAAATGCTTGGCGGCATGTTGGATCAAAAAGGCATCAGGCTAACGGCGGACTTCGGCATCGGGCAAATAGACAACGAACGCAAACTCATCGTCTCTTGGGATGAACAAGAATTGCCGTTCGACCTGTTAGTGACGATCCCGACTCACAAAGGGGATGCCGCCATCGAACGAAGCGGCCTCGGCGATGAGTTGGCCTTCTTCCCGACGGACAAGCACACATTGCAATCGAGCAACTATCCCAACGTCTTCGCCCTCGGCGATGCCACCGACCTCCCGGCCTCCAAAGCGGGGTCGGTCGCCCACTTTGAGAGCGACATCCTGACCGAAAACTTGTTGCAAGCGATGGCGGGCAAACCGCTCACCGCCAGTTTCGACGGCCATGCCAACTGCTTCATCGAGGCGGGTTACGACAGGGGCCTGTTGATTGATTTCAACTACGACACCGAACCTCTGCCGGGCAAGTTTCCCTTCGCGGGGGTGGGGCCGCTCGAACTGTTGGCCGAGTCGCGCCTCAACTACCTCGGCAAACTTGCCTTCCGTTGGGCCTATTGGAACATGCTCTTGACCGGACGCGACATGCCGTTTGTGGCCTCGCACCTGTCGCTGGCCGGAAAATATCTCAATTGAATTATTCAGAAACCCGATTTCTGAACAGGACGTATCGGCATAAAGGAGATGACACTATGACCACCAAACTTCTCGCCGGACGCACCCTTGAAGTGGATGCCGAAGGTTACCTGCTGCACAGCACCGAATGGAATGAAGAGATCGCCAAAGCCGTCGCCCTCGAAGAGGGCCTGCCCGAATTGGGCGAGGGTCACTGGAAGGTGATCTACTTCATGCGTCGGGCTTTCGCCGAGAAAGGCGACGGCCCCAGCATCCGCCAGCTCACCAAAGAGAGCGGGGTGGATACGAAGGCGCTGTATCAACTCTTCCCCAAAGGGCCGGCCAAGAAAGCGGCCAAGATCGCCGGTATCCCCAAGCCGTACGGCTGTATATAAGGCTATATGCCACGAGGGTGCGAACACACGAATCATGAGACTCTGATTCGTGAAATTCGTGGTCCCAAAAACCGGAGGTTACCATGTTCAACGAATTCGTCTCTCCCGCCCTGAACTTCACGATCGAAAATAAATCCGAATCCACCCCCATCACCAAAGTCTCCATCGTCGTTTCGCGCGGCTCGCTCGACGGGGTGTATCCCGGCTTGATCATGGCCAACGGCGCGCGCATGGAGGGCATCGAGGCTACGCTCTTCTTCACCTTCTTCGGACTCGGTGCACTGCACAAGAAATTGCTCAAGAGTCTGCAGGTCGCCACTGTTGGCAATGCCGCCATGAACATGGCCATGCCCCTGCTCGGCCTGCCCATCACCATGCCCTTCCCCACCTGGATGGGCGCGATCCCCGGCGTGTCGGCCTTCGCCTCCGCCGTGATGAAACAGCGTATGGAAAAACTCGACATCCCGCCGGTGGATGAGTTCCTGCAAATGATCAGCGATGCTGGCGGCGAAATTTATGCCTGCAAAGCGGCGATGGATATGTTCGGCATCAAACTGGAAGACCTGGTGCCGCAAGTCAACGCCGTGTTGACCGTCGGCGAGTTTTACGAGAAATCCGCCGGGGCGCACATCATCTTCACGTAAGTTGTGGTCGTCTCCACGACTTCCTCCTTAAGTGTGGCGCGCCGATCCATTTGGATCGGCGCGCCCGTTTCCCCATTTACAACAACCCCCTCTTGCAATATCATGGCCGCCATCCCACAACAGAGGAGCCAGCACCCCCAGGTGCGGCGCACCAAAGGAGATGACTCATGGCCGGCCCACTCGACCTCTATCAAAACGATCCTCGTTGGAAAAACGACCCCCTCGGCTTCAGTACCGACAGCACTATTGGCACCTTCGGCTGTCTACTCACCAGCCTGGCGATGGTGGCTAATCGCTTTGGCTACGATGAAACGCCCGCCTCGTTGAACGACAAGATGAAAGGCACAGGCGCATTTCAAGGGCCGTGGGTGCGGGCGGCGGGAATCTCATCCGCCTGCCCCCGCCTCAAATATGCCAAAGGGGTGGATTGCAGTGGTCAACCCGCGCCGATGGCCGACATTGACGCGGCGCTCGCGGCGGGCAAACCCGTCATCGCCGAAGTGGATTATTCGCCCGATCCCGGCGTGCAGAATCATTGGATCGTAATTTACGCCAAACAGGGCGACGATTATCTGGTGCGCGACCCGTGGAACAACCCGGCCAAGAACGGCACGTTGATTCAACGTTATGGCTTCAACGGCGCGCCGGACAAGATCATCAACTATGTGATCTGGATTGACGAAGCCGGAGCGGCCCCACCGGCCGCCGCCCCCAAGGCCGCCGCATCCAAACCCGCCACAACGCCCGCCCAGACTCCTCAACGCGGCGCTCAAACATCATTCAGCTCAGGGCTGGTGGTGCAGGCGATGATTGAGGCGCTGACCCTGCGCTCAAGTCCGCAAATCACAAACAACAACGTGATCAAGTATTTGTCCGTCAATGCCAAACTGCTGGTGACCGAACTGGCGGCGGGTGCGACTCCCAAAATTGGTGCCCAGAATCAATGGCTGAAGGTGAAAGACATCGAGGGCACCGAGGGTTACGTCGCCGCCTGGTACGTCACCGGCACCCAAGACCCGGCATTGGGCGCTCGGCCTGCGGGCGCCAGCGCGGGCAATAAACCTTCAGCCTCTACCAAGTTCGTCGTGCGCACGACGATTGATGGCGTGGTGTTGCGCACCCAGCCCCGCATCGCCGAGGACACCCAAATCAAACTCCTGCCGATGAACTCCGAACTGCTTGTGACCGAAAGCGGCAACCCCTCGGCCAAAGTCGGCGCACAGGGCCAATGGCTGAAAGTGAAAGATATTCAAGGAGCTGAAGGCTACGTGGCGGCGTGGTATGTGAGGAAGGGGTAGGAGGTGGCAAAGCTCAAACTCGACCTGCACGACATTTACAACGACAGCCGCGCCCTCGACGAGGAACTCAACCGTATCATCGAAGAGGCCGTGCGCAAGAAGATCAGTCTGGTGGAGATCATTCCCGGCAAGGGCAGTGGTCAGCTAAAAAAGAAGGTTTTGCGATTCCTCAACCAGCCGCACATCAAGTCGCTCTATCACCGGCTTGAGAAGGACGACAAGAATTTTGGGCGGGTGTTTGTGCATTTCAAGCACTGAACCCTTCAAGTTACAACTTTCTTCCTGCTCGGCCGTTTTGGTCGTGGATATGTCACCGCTTTTTGTAAACGTGAGACAGCAGTTTTCGGCTTGAGGTGAATTTCAACCTCGGCATCCAGCGCCTCAGCTACCCGCCGCAGAAAGTTCAGATTGTTGATGCCATAGCCGCTTTCCAAGCGGGCAATGCTGGGCTGGCGGGTGCCGACCTTCTTTGCCAGTTCGATCTGCGAGAGCTTCTTGAGAATGCGCAGGCGCTTCAACTGGTAGGCAGGCTCGGAGTCCTCCCACGCTTGTCGAAATTCGGGGTCTTTCAGTTGCTCTTCCAAATATTGTTCAAAAAGAGTCTTGTCAATTCGCTTTGACATCTCCGGCAGCTTTCTTTTTTGTGGCAAGTTTCTTTTTGGCGAATCTTGCTCGTTTGAATTTCTCCGGCAAATTAGGGACTTCTATTCCAGCTTGTCGGCAGAACCAACCGAACAACATGCCTTGATACTCGGCAGTATCTCTAGCAATCCCTGCCTTCATAAAGAAGTTCACTACCGAGTCTTGCATGATTAGCTTTAAAGGAACTTGCTCAAACAACGCTGAGTATTTCTGACGGACAACGCGACGCAGGGTTTGTTGGTAATCCTGTTTCAATTGATCCCAGGTGGCTGTTGTCGAACCAGCCTCATCTACAGCCCCAATGAATTTTAAGGCCTGAAGTGCTTCGCGCTCTTTGCTTGGTGCAATAGCGAGGGTTTTGATCAATTCAACATCAACTTGCGATGGTTTCCAATCATCCGCTCTTATCGCATCCATGAGCTTGGTCATTGCTTTGGGTCGTGCGTAAGGATATTTAATTGTCGGATCATCTGTTTGCTTTTTCATGGCATTACCTTTATATAGTTTCAAGCAGTTGTGAGCGGACGTAGTCGTATCCCTTTCGGGTGATACGCCAAAACTTTCGACCTTCAGATTTGCCGGCTTCAGAAAGCCATCCCTTGCCTGCACAGTGATTGGCTGTTGCAGGCAAATTTGTGGGGCGAGGCCAGCGTGCACGTCGAAAATAGTCTCTCAAAACTGTTCCGATGTCCGTGCTATCGGCCCCTTCGTTCTCAAACCGATGATAAATTGCGACCATGAGGCGCATAGTGTCGCTGGCGTCACGAGCTAATGTAGATGCTATTTCTTCCCAAGAAGGCGTTGAACTAAAGAGTTGGGTTGTCACTGATTATCTCCTGTTGTTATAGTTATAGTGCGTCATTCTTTCGGAATGGCACTTTCGAGAATTGCCCAAGACTTATGAATAGAGGATGACCGCACAGAATATCGCCCTTGATCGTCTTGGAAAACTACCTTTTCCCGTATCAATTCAGTAAGCTTCGGCCTGACAGTTCCGCCCGGAAGCTCTGTTTCAGATTCAATGTTCTTGGGTAGGACTGTAGCCTGAAATTCTGGGTTGCGAGTAGATAGAGCAAGGCGAGAAAGCAGATAAATCAAAACCTTCTGCTTAGTGGCAAGCTTTTGCCCGGTCAAATTGAAGCTAATTGTTCCTTTTTCAGGATTAATCCTGACAAAAGGCAATATCATTTTGGCAAGCTTTTCTCGAAGTTCGCCTTCCAACTCTTCGGTGGTTACAAAAATAGCGTCGAGCGGATCGGTTGTCACGGTACTCTCCTTTGGTATAGTGTATCGTTATAATTTTATGATACGACTAACTGGTATGTTTGTCAAGGGTGTGATCATTAAAAAATCTACGGCGACCAAATTGAGGTAGTCGCAGATTTTTAGTGCCAATGATCGCCTTCAAAACGCTACAAACGTTTCAAACTGCCACATATCCTCCTCAGCGGGCAACCCTGAAGCCTTCCAACGGAACTATTGGATGCCAGGAATGAGTGCCGCCAAGATCGTTCTTGACTCCATTATACATACATGGTAGTATGTATACAAGACATGAGACGAACTAAAGAAGAAGCTGCGATCACGCGTGAGACGGTTCTTAAAGTGGCCCTTTCAGTTTTCAGCGCCAAAGGGTATGCCGCAACGTCCCTGGAAGATATTGCGCGCGAGGCCGGGGTCACGCGCGGCGCGATTTACTGGCATTTCAAGAGCAAGGCTGACCTGTACAACACACTGGTGGAGAGCGTGTCGGCTCGCGCGAACACGGTCGTTCAGGAGGCCGCCGCTGAAGGCGGAAGCCTCACCGAGGTATTGCAACGCATTTTCGTCCGGCAAATGACGTTGATCGAAGAGGACACTGAACTGCGCGCCCTGGCTGAACTTATGCTGTTCAAGACCGGGCCGGCGCGGGCATTGGCTTCGGGGCGTAAGAAACAAATCGAGTCGGGCAAAGCCCTCATCGCCGAGATCGCCGAGGTGATGCGGCAGGGAATCAGGCAGGGCGTTTTGCGCTCCGACCTCGATCCTGACAACATTGCGCGCGCATTCCTTGCTCTGCAAAACGGCGCTATTCAATTATGGTTGTTGGCGCCAAAAAGCTTCTCGTTGAAGAAAAGCGCGGAGGGTCTGGCCAGTATTCTGCTGAAAGGCATCGAAG
>Ga0247727_10010487_pt1 | contig 16410 bp, 12 predicted proteins | sample WisWelCaveWW1625_FD_202498 | JGI IMG/M metagenome (GOLD analysis project Ga0247727, IMG submission 202498) | Biofilm microbial communities from Wishing Well Cave, Virginia, United States - WW16-25 | ecosystem: Environmental > Aquatic > Deep subsurface > Groundwater > Cave microbial mat | place... | reverse complement strand
TGGTGTTGGACGAACTGCACACCTGTCGCGGCGTCTTCGGCTCGCATGTCGCCAACGTCATCCGCCGCCTGCGCCGCATCTGCAAGTTTTACGGCAGTGAGCCGCAATTCATCTGCGCCTCGGCCACCATTGCCAACCCGAAAGAGCTGGCCGAGAAATTGCTCGAGTCCCCGGTCACGCTCGTGGACGACGACGGCTCGCCCCGCGCCGAAAAGCATTTCATCCTCTACAACCCGCCTCTCGTCGATCCGGCCCTCGGCCTGCGCCGCTCGTATACGCTGGAGAGCAAAGAGATCGCCGCCCGGTTTATCGGCGACGGCGTGCAAACAGTCGTCTTTGGCCGCGCCCGCGCCACCGTCGAAGTTCTGCTCGGCTACGTGCGCGACGCGGCAGAAAAGATGCAAGTCGATCCGAAAGCCGTTCGCGGCTATCGCGGCGGCTACCTGCCGAACGAGCGGCGCGAGATCGAGCGCGGCTTGCGCGACGGCTCGGTGCGCGGCGTGGTGGCCACCAACGCCCTCGAGCTTGGGGTGGACATCGGCCAGCTTGGGGCGGCGGTGATTGCCGGCTACCCCGGCAGTATCGCCAGTTTGTGGCAACAAGCGGGCCGGGCGGGCCGCCGATCAGAAACGTCAGCCGTCGCCTTCGTGGCCTCTGCCGCGCCGCTCGATCAGTACATCGCCCTCCACCCGCGCTACATTTTCGAGTCGTCGCCCGAACACGCCCTCATCAACCCCGACAACCTTGCCATCCTGCTCAGCCACGTTCGCTGCGCGGCGTTTGAACTGCCGTTTGAAGCAGGAGAGGGGTTCGGGAATATCAAGGAAATGGGGGAAATGTGGGAAATATTGGAAGAGGCAGGTGAAGTGCATGAGTCGGGTGGAACGGCGACGTGGGTGGGAGACTCTTACCCGGCAGAGGCGGTGTCCCTGAGGGCAAGCGGTGATGATCGAGTCGTTATCCAGGACGTAAGCGACGGTAAACCCGTCGTGATCGGGGAAGTGGATTCTGTCCGCGCCCCGATCCACGTTCACACCGGCGCGGTGTACTTGCACGAAGGGCGGCAGTATCTGGTGACGGAGTTGAAGTGGGAGGAGCGAATTGCAACTGTGATGGCGACCGAAGCCGACTATTACACCCAGGCCAGCGAGTCGGCAACGCTGGAAGTGCTGGACGTGACCGACGCCGACGAGCGCGGCCCGGCCCGCAAGGCGCACGGCGTGGTGCTGGTCACGTCGCAGGCGAGCGGCTACCGCAAGATCAAACGTTACACGCACGAGACGGTTGGCTTTGGCGAAATACGCGCAAGCGTGCCGCCGCGCGAGTTTCAGACGACGGCTTACTGGCTGTGGATCGCGCCCGAGGCCGCCGAGCAGTTGATGGATGAAGGCGTTCTACTCAGGCCGAACGATTATGGCCCGAACTGGGAGTCGCAACGGGACGCGGCCCGCGCTCGTGACGGCTTTCGATGCCAGCAATGCAACGCACTGGAGCCGCGTGGCGGCCCGCAACATCATGTTCACCATCTCCGCCCGTTCCGCGAGTTTGGCTACGTGCGCGGCGAGAACGAGAACTACAAGCTCGCCAACGAACTCGACAATCTGATCACGCTCTGCCCGCCGTGCCATCGCAAAGCCGAGTCGATCAATCGCACCAAATCGGCGCTGGGCGGGCTGGCCCACGCCCTGGGCAATCTGGCTCCACTCTACCTGATGTGCGACCCGCGTGACCTCTCCAGCCTGGTCGAGTCGAAATCGAAAGAGACCGGCGGCCCGACGATCACTTTTTACGATCACGTGCCGGAAGGCATCGGCCTGAGTGGGCGGCTCTACGAACTGCACGACGAGCTTCTGCGCGGCGCACTGGAACTGGTGCGCGACTGCCCCTGCAGTGACGGTTGCCCGGCCTGCATCGGGCCGGTTGGGGCTGACGGCGGGGAGTCGAAGGGGTTGACGGTGAAGTTGATCCGGAAGCTTGTTGAGGCGTGATTTTTTCATCAAAGCCATGCCTGGCTCTATGCCCCACAAGTTGGTCTGCCGACTTGTGGGGATTTTCTTTATTCGTCCGCCTGCTAGACGCTCTCTGGACGATCTCTGGACGCTGACCTGTTATAGTCGGCTAAGATGACTACCTCAGCGCCGTTGCCGCCAGATGAAATGCCCGCGTTCAGCAAGCCGCCCGGCTACCGCTCCTATCTTCTGCGTTTTTGGGAAGAGCGGAGTGAACAAACGGACACCGCCGCCTGGCGTTTCAGCCTCGAAGACCCGCTCACCGCCCAACGGCAGGGCTTCGCCGATTTAGACGCGCTCACGGCCTGGCTGAGAACTGAAACCCGAACTTGACCCGAAGACTGTATTGGAAGGAGGCGATTTGTAGACGAAAGCACCTGGCCTATCTCCATAGTTGACCCATCATTATTCTCGAAGCTCAGGAGGAGTTTCCCCATGCGCGCCAAATTTATGTTTGTGCTGACCATTGCCAGTCTTGTGCTGGCCGCTTGTGCCACACCGGCCGCCACCACCCAGGCTCCGGCCGACACGCAAGCCCCTGCTCCCACCTCGGCCCCGGCCAACACGCCCGTCCCCGAGGCCACCACCGCTTCCGAACCGGTGACACTCAAGATTTATCTGCTAGACTATACGCCCGACACCATCGCCTGGCTTAAGAGCGACATCAACCCGGCGTTCGAAGCGGCGCACCCGGGCGTCACAGTGGAAATTACCGAGGGTAGCTGGAGCGGTTGGGATACCACCTTCAGCGGCTTTTTCGCCGCCGGCGATGGCCCCGACATCATCAACCTCGGCTCTGAGATGAATACCCTCTACGGCGAGAGCCTGGCGAATATGGATGAATACCTCGGCGAAGCCGCCTGGCCTGAAATCAAGAACTTCGGCCCGGCGCTTGAGAACGCCAAGTACAACGGCCATCTCGCCGGCCTGCCGATCTTCACCGCCCCGCGCTACGTCTTCTGCCGCACCGACCTGGCTACAGGCGCTCTCCCGCCGCAGAACTTCGCCGACTGGGTTGCCTTCGCCCAGGACAACACTGTGATCGATCCCGCGACCAACGCCCTGACCCAGCAGGCGCTCCAGCCGGTAGATGCCGGTTCGATGGCCGATTGGCAGTGGTGGTTGCTGGTCTTCTACTCCCTGGGCGGCGAGTTGTACAAGGCCGATGGCAGCCCGAACTTTGATTCTCCCGAAGCCCTGGCCGCCACCCGGTTCCTGCTGGACATGCGTCAGGCCACCTATGGCTCCGCCTCGGATGCGGTGGGCGCTCTCCCGGCCGGTCAGGGTTCGCCGATTGACGTCAATGATGCCACCAACACGGACAACGGCGCCGTCTGCCTCGCGCATTCCGGCTGGGCGGCCCCGCCCTTCGATCGCCCGATCTGGGACAAGGTTAGCATCGAGCCCTTCTATGGCGATCCGGCCAACTTCCCGAACAGCAAGCCGGTTGTGTTGGCCTTCAACGACTGGCTGGCGGTAGCGGACTACAGCCCGAATAAAGAATTGGCGGCCGAGTGGCTCAAGGTGGCCTTTACCAAGGAAGCCAATAACAAGTGGAACGAGACTATGGGTCTGATCCCCTCTCGTAACGACTCGCAGTACGGCTACGTGGTCGATTCTCCGCAGTTGAAGCGTGAAGCGGAGCTTGCGGCAAAGTATGGCGTTGGTTTTGCCGGCATTTACGAATCTGCTAAACTGTCCACGATTATGCAAGACGCTCTTGGCAAACTCATCACCGAGGAACTCACTCCTGAAGAGGTGGTGGCCAAGATCCAGGCCGACTACGCCGAGGCTCTTAAGTAATCGAGCGCCCTTCCGCACCTTAGCCCGAGTTGGATGGCCCCCCCCATCCAACTCGCTTGTTGTTTATTTGGATGATTAGTGGTTCACGAATCGCTCGGCGCGGATTGTCAAGTCCGGCGGGAGCATTTCGTGATGCACTGATGATAGTCGTATGACCAGAAACCCTTATATCAATGTAATGCTTGTGGCCGGGGCGGCGGTTGTGTTCATCATTCTGGTCAGTTTTGCCCTGGCGGCCCTGGCCCGCTTCATTGCCAAGTCAACGGGCGCAACGCAGACCAAGCAGGCGAACACGTTTGCCGGCTATTTATTTGCCGCCCCGTGGATCGTCGGTTTTCTGATTTTCGTCGTTGTTCCAATGGCGTTCTCGTTGTACTGGAGTTTCACAGATTACCGCGTGACTGCGAATGCCGCCCCAAACGTGATCGGGTTTGATAACTACACCAGGTTGCTGTTTAACGATAGCGGGTTTCGGGCGTCAATCGTCAATACGCTGTTTCTAACGGTCGTGGGCCTGCCGGTGCAAATTGCCGTGGCTCTGTTCCTGGCTGTTCTCCTAAACCAAAAAACTCGCGGAGAACGAATTTTCCGCATGGCGTTTTACCTCCCGGTCATCCTCGGTTTCAACACCGCTGTCCTTCTCTGCTGGCGTCTGATGCTGAACACCGGAACCGGAATCATCAACCAACTGATTCGCGCGCTAAGCGCGGCGTTCCCTCCCTTCGGCTATCTGAACCGGGCGGTGATTTTTGTCGTGGAGATTGTCAACGCGTTTTTCCTGGGCATCAGCAACGGGAAGTTTAGTCTGCTGATTAAGGTTTGGGAGGCCGGTTTCCCGGCCGCCAATCGCGTTCCGCTGTGGGTGCAAAGCCCGTTATGGTCCAAAATGTCCGTGGTCTTTTTGATGGCCTGGGGATGCGGCGCCATGATGCTCATCTTCCTGGCCGGGCTTAACAATATCCCCAAAGAACTACATGAAGCGGCCGAGGTGGATGGCGCCAATGGCTGGAGGCGCTTTTGGATGATTTCCCTCCCGTTGCTCACGCCTTACATCTTTTACAACCTGGTCATCGGGTTGATCAGTTCCTTGCAGATATTCGAGCCGATCTATGTGCTCTACCGCGATAACCAGCCATTGGTTTCCTCTACGATTTCCATGGTCTACTACTTGTGGCAGGCAAGCTTCAGTCACTTCGAGATCGGCTATGGCTCCGCCATCTCCTGGTTGATTTTTGTGATGATCCTGGTGATTACGGCGATCCAATTCAAGATCCAGGATCGCTGGGTGACGTACGATCTATACTAGGAGAAACAAATGCGAACCATCTCGCCGGTTGTGGCGCGCACCGCGCTCTATGTCTTCTTAATCAGCGCCACCATCCTGATGAGTTTTCCGCTGTTTTGGATGATTTCCTCTTCCCTCAAGACCCTGGAAGAGGCCAACTCGCCGGGGATTGTGTGGGTTTCTGAGCATCCGACCTCAGCCGCCTATACAGACATCCTCCAGAATGGCAACTTCTTGCGAACGTATTTCAATACAATCTTCTATACCGTGCTGGCGCTGGCAGGCACGTTGCTGTCGGTGGCCGCCGTCGCCTACGCTTTCAGCCGGGTGGAATGGCCGGGGCGAAACCTGGTTTTCTTCTTGATGCTTTCTACCATGCTGATCCCCGCGCAAGCTCTGATTGTGCCCCAATACATTTTCTTTCATAAGCTGGGATGGATTGGCACATTCAACCCCATCATTATCCCCGGCTATTTTGCCGGTGGCGCCGCGATGATATTTTTACTGCGCCAGGCGATGGCCCAGATCCCAAAAGAGTTGGACGAATCGGCTTTGATGGACGGGGCCAGTCACATACAAATCTGGTGGAATATTATCCTGCCGTTGTGCAAAGCGCCCCTGGCCACGGTGGCGACTTTCCTGTTCGTCGCAACCTGGAACAATCTGCTCGGTCCGATAATCTACTTACAGACAGTTGACCTGTATACGTTGCCTGTGTTTGTGGCGAACCTGTATAACATCAATAGCGCGGTCCAACCCTGGCCGACAATTATGACCGCGGCGGTGCTAACAACCGTGCCCCTCATGGTCGTTTTCTTCTTCGCCCAGCGCTTTATTCTGGAGAGTGTTGTGGTCAGCGGTTTGAAAGGGTGAAAGGGTCAGGACACTGAGCAATGACCCTCACCCTCGAACAAGCCCTCGGCCAAAAATTAACGCTGAGTTTCGTAGGCGCTGAGCCGTCGGCGGAAATTTTGGCGACGATACGACAACAACATATCGGCGGCCTCACCCTCTTTCGCGCGCTCAACGTTGACAACCCGGCCCAGGTGCGCGCCCTGACCGAAGCCTTGCAAAGGGCGGCGCAGGTTTCAGGTCAACCGCCACTGCTCATCAGCGCTGATCAGGAAGGCGGAACATTGTTTGCCCTGGCCGGCACTACGCCCTTCCCCGGCAACCTCGCCCTCGGCGCCACTCGCTCGGCAGACCTGGCCCGCCGCACCGGTTACGCTCTGGGGCTTGAGCTGGCGGCGATGGGTGTCAACGTCAACTATGCGCCCGTGTGCGATGTAATCATTAATCCGCGAAATCCGGTTGTTGGCCCGCGTTCGTTTGGCGAAGACCCGGCGCTGGTGGCCCGCCTGTGCGCGGCGATGATCGAGGGGATGCAGGCCGCCGGGGTGGCCGCGGCGGCCAAACATTTTCCCGGCCACGGCGACACGGCGACCGACTCGCATCATGGCACCCCGGTTCTGCTTCACGACGCGGCCCGCCTCAGGCAAGTTGAACTCCTGCCGTTTGCCGCCGCCGTGCAGGCCGGAACCAAATTGGTGATGACGGCTCACGTTGCCTTGCCCAACTTCGACGACGGTTCTGATCTGCCGGCCACGCTTTCGCCCAACATCCTTCAAGGGCTGTTGCGAAACGACCTGGGCTTTACGGGCGTGATTGTCAGCGATGCGCTGGACATGCAGGCCATTGAGCAAGGCCCGGCCCTCATCGTCGAAGCCATTGCCGCGACAAATGCGGGCGTGGACATGTTGTTGCTGACCACCGGCAATGATCAACGAGGGATTTACGCCGGGTTGCTTCAGGCCGCGCGGCGCTCCATGCTATCGCCCACAGCCATCATGGCTTCGGCTGAAAGAATAGTGGCCCTCAAGCGTTGGGTGGGTGACCGCCCTCAGCCTTCACTGGACGTCGTCGGCTGTACTGACCACCACGCGCTGGCCGCCGAGATCGCCGAACGTTCAATCACCCTGGTTCGCGACACTGCCCATCGTCTCCCGTTGAAGCCGCCACCCGACGCCCGACTCGCCGTCATCCTGCCCCGGCCCAAAGACCTGACGCCCGCCGACACCTCGTCTTACGAGAAGCCAGCGTTGGCAGACGCCTTGCGCGCTTTTCACCCGAACGTGGATGAATTTGTCGTGCCTATCAACCCTTCCGACTCGGAAGTGGCCGCCTTGTGCGAACGAATGAGCGCCTACGACCTTGTGGTCATTGGCACGATCAACGCCCTCGATCATCCGGGCCAGGCGGCGCTGGTCAATGCTATACTGGAGAGAGAGGTAGCAACCGTGGTGGCGGCCCTGCGCATGCCCTACGACCTGCAGGCCTTCCCGACCGCGCCCACCTTCGTTTGCACCTATAGCTTACAGCCGCCCTCCATGAAGGCGCTGGCCGGCGCGTTGTGGGGACAGAGCCCGTTCGTCGGCCAACTGCCGGTTTCCATTCCGAACACCCAGGTTCATGACCCAGGAGCTTGAATTTTCGATCATGGCCGATAGCCCGGCCAACATCCAACCCCTGCTGGATCAGTTTGAGGCCGAGCATCACATCCATGTCCGGTTGCGCCTGTTATCGTGGGATGCCGCGTGGAGCGATCTCGTCAAAGTTGCGCTTTACAGCGACGGCCCGGATGTCTCCGAAATTGGCAGTACATGGCTGGGCGACCTGATTGCCATGAATGCCCTGCGCTCGTTCGACGAGGCCGAGCTTTCTGCGCTCGGCAAAGCCTCGGCCTTCCTGCCGTCGGCTTGGCGGGGTGTGCGATTGGTCGGCCAGACCGAAGTGTGGGCCATTCCCTGGTTCACCGGCGCGCGCCTGCTCTTCTACCGCCGCAATCTTCTGCAACAAGTTGGCGTTGACGAGCGCGCCGCATTCCAAACGGCGGAACAGTTCGACGACACGCTGAGCCGCTTGCAAGCCGCCGGCATCGCCGTGCCGTGGACAGTACCGACTGGCATCACCCACACCACCTTGCTCAACGCGGCCAGTTGGGTGTGGGGGGCAGGCGGCGACTTTATCACTCCCGAAGGCAAGGGCACCCTCTTCAGCCGGCCGCAAGCCCGCGCCGGGCTGCGCGCTTACTTTGCTTTAGGCCGTTTCCTTGCGCCCTCAATTCGGCATCTCAACGGCTTGCAACCCGACACTCAATTTTTGCAACACCCCGATACGGCGGCGACGATTAGCGGCCCGTGGCTGTTTCGACAGGCCAGGGCGGAGTTGAAGGCTCAAATGGGCGTAGCGCTTCCCCCGGGAGCGTCGTTCGTCGGCGGGTCGCACCTGGTGGTGTGGAAACATACGGCTCGTTCGGAAGCGGCTCTGAAGTTGATTCGTTTTCTCATCGGGACTCCGGCGCAGGTCGCTTACTGTCGGCGGGTCGGTCTGCTTCCCGCCGCTCTGGACGCGCTCACCACGCCGCCTTATTCCACCAACCCGGTCTGGCAGTTGGTGATCGAAGGAGTCAAAACGGGCCGTTCGTTCCCGGTCACACGTTCGTGGGGATTGATGGAGGATCGGCTGACGGGTGTGCTGGGCGCGTTGTGGGCCGAGGTGTTCAATACGCCGTCTCTCGATCTTGGGGCCGCCATTGCCAAACGGCTGGAGCCGCTGGCCAAGCGACTCGATCTTGTTTTGGGGCAAACGTGAGATGCTGTGCATTCAACATGCGACGCTCCTCATGCCCGGCCAGCGCGTTGACGACAGCGCCGTGCTCGTTGACGGCGGCCAAATCGCGGCGGTTGGCCGCGCCCGTGACAATCTTTGCCCACCCAAGTCGCAGGTGATAGACGCAACCGGCCTCACACTCGCCCCCGGTTTGATTGATTTACAATTGAATGGCGCGTTCGGCCTCGACTTCACTGCCGACTCGGCCACCATCTGGGACGTGGCCGCCCGCCTGCCCCGCTTTGGCGTGACCTCGTTTCTGCCAACCATCATCACCTCACCACCGCAAACCGTCTCTGCCGCCCAAGCGACTCTTCGAAAGGGGCCGCCTCCAGGGTTTTGCGGCGCGGCGCCGTTGGGCCTGCACCTCGAAGGGCCGTTTCTCAACCCGGCCAAACGCGGCGCGCACAACCCGGCTCACTTGCGATTGCCGGACGTGAATGCAGTGGCCGACTGGTGGCCGTCAAACGGTGTTCGGCTGGTGACGCTGGCTCCGGAGTTGCCTTGCGCGTTCGATGTGGTTCGAGTCTTGCGCGAGCGTGGCGTTGTAGTAAGCGCCGGGCACTCGACGGCAACTTACGAAGAAGCCCTGGCCGGGCTTGAGGCCGGCATCACTTACGGCACGCATCTTTTCAACGCCATGCCGCCGCTGGAACATCGCGCGCCGGGTTTGTCGGCGGCCCTGCTCGCCGACCCACGCGCCGTCGTCGGCCTCATTCCGGATGGCCTTCACCTGCATCCGGCGATTGTCAAGTTGATCTGGCAGAGCAAGGGTGTGGCTGGCGTCAATATTGTGACGGATGCGATGGGCGCGCTCGGCATGCCGCCGGGCAAGTACGAACTGGGCGACTTTGAAGTGACGGTGGACGAGACTTCGGCGCGGTTGAGTGATGGCCGGTTGGCCGGGAGTATCCTGAGTTTGGATCAGGCCGTACGCAATTTCATTGCCTTCACCGGCTGTTCGTTGAACGAGGCTCTGGAAACAGTGACGGCGACCCCGGCAAAGGTGTTAGGCCTGACCGATCGCGGTCAGATCGCGTCGGGCTTCGTCGCCGACATGGTTCTGCTCGCTCCTGACCTGCGCGTGGTGAAAACATTTGCGAATGAAAAAATTGGGTACACGGATCAACACGGATAAACACGGATCAAAACATATCCGTGTTTATCCGCGAAAATCCGTGTACTAAAAACATGGGACTGAAGGACGAAATTTTTGAACAGCCAGCCATCCTGCAAAGTTGGCTGGAAGCGCAACTGGATAATGCCCAACATATTGCCCAAGCCATTCGTGAGCGAGAGGTTGAGTACGTTTTTCTGGCGGCGCGTGGCACGTCGGATCATGCGGGCGTGTACGCTCAGTATTTGTGGGGGTCGCTCAATCGCCTGCCTGTCGCGTTTGCCGCGCCGTCGTTGTTTACGTTGTACGAAGACTCGCCGCGCTTGCGGAAGGCGCTGGTCGTCGGTGTGTCACAGTCGGGCCAGTCGCCGGACGTGGTGAGCGTGATTGAGGAAGGGCGGCGGCAGGGGGCGCTGACGCTGGCGATCACCAACGCCCCTGCTTCGCCGCTGGCCCGGGCCGCCGAGTTCACGCTCGACGTTCACGCCGGGACCGAGAAAGCAGTGGCGGCCACCAAGTCGTACACGGCGCAGTTGATGGCGATTGCGGCGTTGTCGGCGGCGTTGACCGGAAGCGATGAGCGCCTGTCCGAGTTATGGCGTGTCCCGGGCGCGGTTGAGCGAGCGTTGAAGTTAGATGAAGAAGCGGAGAGGGTTGCGGCGGGGCATCGGGCCATGACTCACTGCGTGGTGCTGGGGCGCGGCTACAACTACGCCTCGGCGCAGGAGTGGGCGCTCAAGCTGAAAGAGTTGGCCTACGTGTTCGCCGACCCCTACTCGGCGGCGGACTTTCAACACGGCCCGATCGCCATCGTCGAACGCGGCTTGCCGGTGCTGGCCCTCGCGCCGGGCGGCGCGGTTCTTGCCGACCTGTTGTCTCTCCTCAAGCGTTTGCGCGAAGAGCACGGCGCAGAATTGCTGGTGCTTTCGGACAGCGACGAGGCGCTGGCTTTAGGCCACGCGGCCCTGCGCCTGCCGGGCGACGTGCCAGAATGGTTGACGCCGCTGGTGAGCATCGTCCCGGCGCAGTTGTATTGCTATCACCTCACCCGCGCCAAAGGCTACGACCCCGAAGCGCCGCGCAGTTTGAGGAAAGTAACGCTGACGAAGTGAGCATCCAGCTTACAAGCACTCCATAAACATATCCAACTCCTCAATCCGGCGGTGGCTCACCGCCCAGTTCCAGGCGGCGCGCACGTTCTCGCGTTCGGCATTCAAGACCGTCAGCGCCGCCGACACGTCCTCGCCCTTGAGCTCCGCCTTGTGGCCCGACATGAGTTCGGCGTAGTAGCGGCAGTGCGCGTCGTGGACTTTCGTGCTTTCCGCCGGGTCGGCCTGTAGTTTTTCTTCGGCGTACTGCCGCAGAAGATCGTGAATCTCGTAGCGCCCGGACGCGTCGCGCCTCAGCAACGATTTATCCACCAGCCCGGCCAGCACGGGCAGAGAAACGCCCACCACGCGGGCGGCGGCTTCACGCTGGAATCCGCCGCGAAAGACGGCCAGTTGCCGGAACACCCCTTGCTCCGCCGGCGCGAGCAGGTTCCACGAATACTCGAACACGGCCCGCAAACTGCGATGACGTTCCGGCACGTTTTGTACGGTCGTGGTCAGAAAGTCCAGTCCCTTCTCGATCTCAGCCGCAATCTCCCGGCACGATAACACCCGCAACCAGCTCGCCGCCAGTTCAATGCCCAGCGGCACGCCTTCCACAAGCTGGCAGATGCGCACCACGTCGGCCCGGTCGGCCTCGGTGAAGATGAACCCGGCCTGCACCCGCCGCGCTTGCTGGACGAAGAGCATGATGGCGCTGTAAGCCGACGAATCGGCGATGGCCTCCGCCGTCGGCGGGAAGTCCAACCCTTTCACTTCCATCAGCCATTCTTCCTGCAAGTTGAGGCGCGCGCGCGATGTCACCAGGAGTTTGACTCCGGGCGCAAGCCGCAGGATGTCGCCCAATCGCCGGGCCTCGGCCACGAGATGCTCACAGTTGTCGAGAATGAGGAGCAGGTCCCTTTCGCGCAAGTAGTTGAGCAGTTGCGCTTGAGGATGCACCGGGCCTTGAAAGTCGAAGCGCAGAGCGTCGGCCATGGCCGCAATCAGCGAGTGCTGGGGCGCGTCCGTCACGCCCTCGGCGGCCAACGGCACGAAGAAGACGCCATCGGAAAAGCGCGGCTCGACGCTGGCTTCCGGTTCAACACAGCGCGCGGCGGCTTGCAGGGCCAGGCGAGTTTTGCCGATGCCGCCCGGCCCGACCAGCGTCAGCAGTTGGGCGTTGGGGTTGTTGAGGTAACTGGCAATCTCGGCCAACTCGGATCCGCGACCGACGAACGGGGTAGGCTGGGGCGGGAGGTTGTGCGGCGGCGGCGCGGCGGCGGCTTTGATGCGGTTGTACAGGGCCGTGGTTTCGGGCATTGGCTCGACGTTGAGTTCGCCGGCCAGGGCGCGGCGGCAAATTTCGTATTGGGCCAGCGCCGCACTGCGTTGCCGGCTGCGAGTCAAGAGGAGCATCAAGTGGCGGTGTGTTTCTTCGCGCCACGGCTCGAGGGCCAGCAGGCGATTGGCATAGTCGATCCCGGCGGCGTGCTCTTCGCGCTCAAGATGTTTGACGACCAGGGTGTGGAGGGCTTGCAACATCAGGCCCTTAAGCAGAGACCGCCGCCCCAGCACCCATTCTTCCAGGGGAAGCGCCGCTCCGGCGTAAAACCCCTCCAAAAAATCACCCTGATACAGTTCGACCGCGTTGTGGAGAGTCCTCAGGTCTTTCTTTGAAACGTCGTCGGCCAGCGCCGACAAAAACGCTTCGACGTCCAGCCAGTGAAGACTCTGGCGCTCGAAGGCAACGTCGTCGCGAGTGATGAGCAGGTGAGGGCCGACCAGCGAGCGCAGGTTGGAGAGCGCGTTCCGCAGATTCTTGCCGGCCTGGGTCTCGGGCATGTCGCCCCACAACAGACCGGCCAGCGAGTCGCGGGTGTGCGGGCGGCCGGTGACGGCCAGATAGAACAGCAGGGCTTGCGTCTTGGCAGAGATGAAGCCGCTCACAGCGGCGCCGCCCAGGCTGACCTGCGGCCTGCCCAGCAATTTGAGGGTCAACGTCGCATCATTTGGCATGTTGCGGTAGGTGGTGTTCACTCACCCCAACCGATTAATCCCATCAAACGCCGCCGTCTTGTAGCATTCGGCCAGGGTCGGGTAGTTGAAGACAGTGTTGATGAAATAGTCTACTTTGCCGCCGAAGGCCATGACCGCCTGGCCGATGTGAATCAGTTCGCTGGCGTCTTCGCCGATGATGTGGACGCCGAGCAGTTCGCGCGTCTCAAGATGGAAGATGAGCTTGAGCAGGCCGGTGCTGTCGCCGATGATCTGGCCGCGGGCGATCTCCCGATATTGCGCTTTGCCCACTTCGTAGGAGATGCCTTGCGCCGTCAACTCTTCCTCGTTGCGGCCCACGGTCGAGATTTCGGGGATGGTGTAAATGCCATACGGGAACAACTCCGGCACGCTTTTGGCTTCGACGCCGAAGGCGTGGCAGGCGGCGAGGCGGCCCTGTTCCATTGAAGTCGAAGCCAGGCTGGGGAAGCCGATCACGTCGCCCACCGCGTAAACGTGGGGAACGCCGGTCTGGTAATGGGCGTTCACTTTGAGTCGCCCCCGGTCGTCGGCGGCTAACCCGGCGGCTTCCAGGTTCAGTTTGTCGGTCGCCCCGGTGCGGCCAATGCTGTGCAGAGCCGACTCGGTGACGATCTGTTTGCCGCTGGCCAGGTGAATCTTCACCCGCTGGCCGTGGCTGTCGTCGTCGATCAACTCCAGGCCGCTCACCTCTTCGCCCAATCGCAAGGTCACCCGGTTCTCGCGCAGGTGATAAGCCAGGGCGTCAATGATTTCCGAGTCTACAAACGGCAAAAGGCGGTTGCGCTTGTCAATCAACGTCACCCGCACGCCGAGGGCGGCGAAGATGCAGGCATACTCGCAACCGATGACGCCTGCCCCGACGACGGTGAGGGTGCGCGGCAGGCGGCTGAGTTTGAGGATGTCGTCGCTGATGAGGATGTGCTGGCTGTCGAAGGCAACGTTCGGCTCTTTGGTGGCGACGGTTCCGGTGGCGACGACGGCGACGGCGGCGGTCACCTCGCGCTGGCCGCGCCCGTCCACGTAGTTCAAGCGGATGGTGTGCGGGTCAACGAAGGAGGCGTCGGCGGCGAGCAGTTCGACGCGGTTGCGCATGAGTTGGTGGCGCGTCACGTCAAGCTCGTGGCGGATCACGTGGTCGGTGCGGAAGAGCAGGTCGTCCATGGTGATGTTTTGCTTGACGGTGTACGAGGCGCCGTACAGCCCGCGCTCACGGAAGCCGGAGAGGTGAAGCACGGCCTCGCGCAACGTTTTGCTGGGGATGGTGCCGGTGTTGATGCACACCCCGCCGAGCACCGCTTTGCGCTCCACGATTGCTACCCGTTTGTTGAGCTTGGCGGCCTGGATGGCCGCCCGTTGCCCCGCCGGGCCGGAGCCGATCACGAGCAGATCGTATTCGAAGTCAGGCATGGCAACCCTCCTCTCGACAAACGAAAAACGTCAAACGTGATGGATGTCGTTTCACGTTTGACGTTTCTGGACTCAACTGCGCTCTTTTGTCATCGCCGCATCATCAGGGCGTCGTCGTCCCCGGCTCCGTGGTCGGCGCGGATGTGACCGGGGCGGTTGCCGCAGGCACCTCCGGCAGGTTGAACAGGTAGGGGCTGTTCGACGGAACCAGCATCACCTGCACGTTGCCGCCCAACTTTTGGACGTAGGTGTACTGGATCAGATCAGGGTTGTCTTTCAGGGCGGCGGCGATCAGCGCCAGCGACTTCGCCTCGGCCTCGGCCTGGATCAACCGGGCCTCCGCCGCGCCCTTGGCCGCGATCACGGCGGCGTCGGCCTGGCCCTGAGCCACCTGCCGGGCCTGCTCGGCCTCCTGCCTCTTCTGCTCCACCACCAACTCCGCCTGCTGGGCCTGTTGCTCGGCAATCTGTTTTTGTTCTACGGCCTGAGCATATTGCTCGGAGAACGCCACATTGCGCACCAGGAAATCCACCAAAATCAAATTGTTCTCGGCAAACTTCTTGGTCATCTCGTCGGTGATCAACTGCTCCATCTCCACCCGCTTGCTGCTGACGATCTCCTCTACGCCATATTGTGAAGCCAGATCGCGAATGATGCCTCGCGCCAGCGGGCGCACGATCGCGTCTTCGTACCGGCTCTGCCAGGCGATATGAAGCGCAACCACCTTCAGCGGATCAGCAGAATAGATCACCGAAGCGTCAATAAAAATTTCCTGCCCGTCCTTGGTTCGCGCCTTGACCGAGTCGTCGCCTGTGACCTGCCCCTCACCCGTCGCGGACGACATGGTGTACGATTGCCGTGAGATGGGATACTTCTCCACCCGCTCGGCAAAGGGTATGATCCAATGCAACCCTGGTTTGAGCGGCTCAAGCCGTACACCACCTGGCGACAACGGCGCAATCACCACCCCGTGTTCTTGCGGCTCAATCACCACCAGCCCCGCGCCAACAAGATTTAGCACTACCGCCAACACCACCGCGCCAATGACCAGCGGCACCATCCCGCCAACTTTGCCGCCGCGGGCCACCGTCAACCCGGCCAACACAATTGCCGCCAGGACAATCATCCATGACAGGCCGGCCAGCACCTGGACAATGCTTGAAATGTTCATTTGTAATCTCCTTTATGGATCGCAAGCTTGCGATATTGGTGAAGATTATATCACCCGCAAAATATGAATTGCATTTGTGTTATTATCGGCGCGTGCGACAGGCTGACGCCCACTGCAAACAACTCGAGCTGATTGGCGACCGGGTGCGGATTCGCTTCGAAACAGACCTAATTCCGGCCCCCGGCCAACTCGCCCTCGCCCGTTTGGCCGCCACCGCCGACCCATACCTGCGCCTGCCCTTTTTCCCATCCGTTCTCTCCCAAACCGGTTTCGCGGTGGACGTGGCCGCCTCTCACCCCGCCCTGCGTTTTCTTGCGCCCGGATCAACGGTGGACTTAATCGGCCCGGTTGGGGTCCAGGTTGGCGGCCTCCCGCCTCGATCCCGCCTGCTGTTGATCGCCGACTCCGATCCCGCCATCCTCCTTCCATTTGCCTCTCAGGCCATTGCCGACGGTGGAACCGCCACCTTGCTCCTCGCCCGGCCCTATCCCCTCGACGCCCTCGACCCCGAAATCGAAATCCGCGTGGGCGACTTGCTCTCACTCGCCGCCGAATTTGCGGCGGCGGCGGATCGCGTTCTCATTCACACCGGCCCGGCCTTGCATCAGCCCTTGCGCCAGAAGCTCGCCGAAGCCCGCGCCTTCGTGCCACCCGATTATGCGTATGCCTTTGTCGAGCGCTCAATGCCCTGCGACCTCGGCGCGTGCGGCGCCTGCGCGGTGAAGACCGGGCGCGGCTGGAAGTGGGCCTGCCTCGACGGCCCCTTCTTCAGCTTGGCCGAACTCGAAGTGTAACTATCCGCAGATTACGCAGATGCTCGC
>Ga0247727_10010486_pt1 | contig 16410 bp, 13 predicted proteins | sample WisWelCaveWW1625_FD_202498 | JGI IMG/M metagenome (GOLD analysis project Ga0247727, IMG submission 202498) | Biofilm microbial communities from Wishing Well Cave, Virginia, United States - WW16-25 | ecosystem: Environmental > Aquatic > Deep subsurface > Groundwater > Cave microbial mat | place... | reverse complement strand
GCCTCGGCGAACAGGAAGCGCAGCAGGCGCTCCGTCACCACCTCGCGCACGGTCCAGAAGAAGGACTGGACGCCCTCGCCGCGGCTGCCGGTGGCCGCGAGGCGCTCGGCCGAGCCCTTGCGCACCGGCGCCAGGATCTGGACGCTCGCAAAGTGCTCGGCGGGAAGGCCCAGCTTCTTGTAGACGGCGCGGTCCTCGTCGCGGAGCCGCGCGTTGTCCTGGTCGAGGAACAGGAGGTCCTCGCCCTTCACGTTGAAGACGAGGGCGTGCGTGTTCGCGGCGTCCTTGCCGAGCGCGCCGGAGGTGAACAGGCTGTGGAGCAGGAAGGTCGCGTAGCTCGTCTTGGTGGCGACGCCGGAGATGCCCGAGATGCTGGCGTGGGCGCCGCGCGTGCCGTCGAGGAAGTCGAGGTTGGCGAAGACGGGCTCGCCGTCGCGCGAGAGGCCGATCGGGAGCTTGCGCTCCATCCCGTCGAAGAAGAGCGCCTCGTCGCGGCGCAGACCGCTCGCCCGGCGCACCTCCTGCCCCGGCAGCGGCGGCACGAAGATCTCGGGCTCGACGCGGGTCACCTTGACGTGCGCGGCCTGGGACACGAGCGCGGGCAGCACGCCCTCTTCCACCAGGAACACGTCGGAGTCGAAGCGGGCGCCCTCGTGGCGGGCGCGCACGATGTCCACGACGCCGTAGAGCCGGACCTCCGTCGCGTCGGGCAGCGGGGTGGTGACCTCGACCACGTCGTCGAGCTGCAGGTACTGGCCCGCCTCCACCGCCACCCAGAACTCGAGCGGCATCGCATCCTGCGTGCCGAGCACTCGCCCCACTGTTTCGCTCACGCGTTCACCTCCCTGTGGAGCTGGGCCTCGATCGCGCGCCGCACGACCGTGGGGTCGCCGAGGCGGTGTTTGAGGCGGGCCTCGAGCCCGCCGATCGGGTAGAGGTTCTGGGGCGCGCGGGGGTCGCGCGCCGCGTCGGAGGCGAAGCGAGGGAGCTCGCGGGCCGAGAGGTCGGCCAGGGCCTTCGCTTCGTCCTTGCCGCGCGCGGCCGGGGCTTCGAGCCGGACGACGCCCGTGAGCGCGGACTCGATCGAGCGCCCGCGGGCGATGCGAACGTACCAGGAGTAGCGCGGGTCCCTCCCGGCGATCAGGAAGAGGGGCGTGCGCTCGCCCACCTGGAGCCGGGGCAGGAGCGCGTGGGCCGCGGGCTCGAGGTAGTTGCGGAGCTGGCGCTTGACGAAGCCCACGACGCTGCCTCTTGCGGCCGGGGTGAGGAAGCTGAGCGGCCCGTCGAGGAAGACGACGTCCACCTCGGCCGAGAGGCGCTCGGCGAGGCCGGCCTCGGTCTGGCGCATGGCCTTCTGCAGGCCCTGGACCGGCACGGCGGGGTCGTTCTCGGGCTCGCTGCGGGGCTCGAAGCGGAGGGCGGGGCCGCCGGGCATGTAGGCCAGGAAGGGGTCTGGCGTGAGGCCACCGCCGGTGACGAGCACGCGGCCGAGGGCCTCGTGGCCGACGCGGGCCGTCCGGTCCACGTGCACGGCGCCGACGCCGAAGGAGCCGAGCAGGCCGAAGATCGTGCGCTGGCCCTCTCCCACCAGGACCCGGTGCTCGATGCGGCGGACGCCGTCGACGAAGGCGATTCGAGGGGCGGCCTTCCTGGCTCCCGGCCGGACAGCCGCCCACTCGTCCTGCTCGACCGTGAGGTCGACGGGGACGGCCTCGTCGTCCTGGTTGATCTGGATCGAGCCCTCGTACTCGGCCGCCCAGGGGTCGAGCCGCATCGCGTGCCCGGTCGCCGGCATCGTGGGGCGAGTCTATCCCGGCACCCCGCCGGGGGAGGTCCGATTCCGCAGGTGGCCAGGGCGGGGCGCGTGGCTGCCCAGCAAGGGAGTGAACGGCTGGACCGGCGAGCCGAAGGAGAGGTACTACGCCCTTCGGGGCTGGAAGCTCCCGGGCGCGGGAAGCACAGACCCGCGCGACCCACGAGGGGCCGCGGAGTGACGAACCCTGCCGGGGATCCGAGGCCGGGGGGGAATGAGGCTGCTGCTAAGATGAGCCCCGCCAATGCGCGCCCGCCACCTGGCTGCGATCCTGCCCGCCTTGATCCTCGCCGCGGCCGCCCGGACAGCCCCTGACGGCCTCGCCGTAGACCCGCGCGACCAGCGCTTCGTGGGCCGGCAGGACCTGGTGAGCAAGCTCAGCGCCACCCCCCACGGCTACTTCCGTTTCGTCAACGCCGGCTTCGCGGCCGAGACCTGCCGCCTGTTCAGCGACGTCGTCGACCAGATGCCCGAGGTCAATCTCCACGGCGACGCCCACATCGAGCAGTACACCGTGACCAACCTGGGCCGCGGCTTGAGCGACTTCGACGACTGCACCCGCGGCAAGGCGGTGATCGACCTCGTGCGGCTCGGCAGCTCGATCCTGATCGCGGCGCGCGAGAAGGGCTGGAGCCGCGAGGAGAGCCGCTTCGTCGACGCGTTCCTGCGCGGTTACCGGGACGGCCTGCGCGGCGAGCGCATGGACCTGCCGACACCCGAGCTCGTGACGCGGGCGCGGGCATCGTTCAAGTGGGACCACGCCCGTGCGCTGCGGCAGGCGCACGAGTGGATCGGCCAGGCCCCGCTCCCGAACGACGCTTTCGCGGACGGCGTCGGGCGCTTCGTCGAGCTGGTCGGATTCGGCCGCGAGCTCGCCAAGGACACCTTCGCGGTCAAGCGGATCGGGGCGCTCACGATTGGTGTCGGCAGCGCGCTCGACGAGAAGTACCTGATCCTCTTCGAGGGCCCGAGCGCCGCGCCCGAGGACGACATGATCGTGGAGGCGAAGCAGATCCGCGACCTCGCGGGCAATCCCTGTGTCCGCACCGACGTGGGAGCCTCACGCGTGCTCGACGGCCAGCGCCTCATCGCCTACGAGCCGTTCGCGTACGCGGCGGTCGTGCCCCACGGCGGCAAGTACTTCTGGATGCACGACTGGACCGACGACTACCAGGAAGCCTCGATCGCCACGGAGATCCGCACGCCGAAGGACCTGCGCCAGATCGCCTTCGATGCGGGCGTGCAGATGGGTCGGGCTCACCCGAAGCGGCCGGATGGCGGACTTGACAAGGACCGCCGCAAGGCGGGGCTGCAATCGCTCGAGTCGCTCGAGCCCCGCGTGAGGACGGCGATGCGTGCGATGGCGGGACGCACCGACGCGGCCTGGAGGCAGTTCCGAGGCTCCTCTCTTCTGGGGTGTGCTGTGTCGCAGCCTCCAGCCCCCCCCGCCACTCCGCCGGAATGAATCCGGCTCCTTGGCGAGCCCGTTGCTTTCCCTTCTACCAGACCCAAACGCGGACGTGGTCGTTGCCGTCGTGGACCTCGACGAGATCGGTGAAGCGGACGCCGCCGAGCGCGCCGGCCAGGGCCGCGGTGCGGATCCGCCCGTCCTCGCCCGGCAGCGCCTGAAGCGCGAGCTGCAGCGGCACGTTGACCGAGACGTTCTCGCGCTTGCCCGTGACGCGGACCTTGAGGAAGCGGCCCTCCTTGGCCACGACGACCTGCTCGTCGCGCTCTTCGACCCGCACCAGCTCGCCGTCTGGGGCCGCCGCCAGCGCCTCGAGGACCTCGCGCGCCAGCCCCATGTGCTCGAGCGCTTCCGCGGGCACGCGGAGCTTGTCGATGGGCGCGACCGCGGGGGCGATCGCGAGCGCGGCCTGGGCGAACACGAGCGGGACCGGGATGACGATCCGGCTGGCGTCCGGCCCGCCCTCACGCACGTCGACGACGACCACGCCCAGGCTGGCCACGGTGGCCAGCAGGGCGATCGGCACGCCGAGGATGATCGCCAGCTTCAGCATGGCGCCCTACTTGCCGGCCGGGGTCTGGGTGTTCTGCTCGTCGATCCAGACCCGGACCTGGCTCTCGTCGTCGTGGATGCGGACGATGTCGCCGCGCCGCTTGCGCAGCTCGCCGATCGCCGCCTCGATGTTAGCCTCGTCGCCCTCGCCGGACAGAAGCGCGTCGATCAGGCTCGTCGGCACCTCGACACGGACCTGCTCGGCGCCCTTGCCCTTCTTGCCGTCCTTCCCCGGCTTCGCCTTCTGGTCGACGAAGACCTGGACGAGGTCGCCCTTGCGCATCACCTTCACGTTCTCGTCCTCGGACTCGACGCTCACGAGCTCGGCATCGCCCACGGCGGCCAGCTCCTTCCACACCCGGCGCAGGTCGGCGAGCTTCAGCCCGTGGTCGTGGCCGATGTGGATCCGCCCGTGCTTCTCGATCATGCCCGGCGAGGCCTTGAGAACGGCCTCGACGACGCTCAGCGGGAGGTTGACGGCGACCTTCGTCGCGTCTTTCACCTCCTCCACGCGCACGTGAAGCCAGGGGGTGCCCGTCTGCGCCGCCGCCGGCGCCGAAAGCGCTACCAGAGCCAGGAGCCCGGCGCCTGCCAGGATGCTCTTCCTCATCGTCCTCACCTCCGCTCGGCCGTTCGCGGCCGGGTTCACACCCTGTTACGCACCGGGGTGCCAACGGGTTCTGCAAAGAGCGTCCAAAGGACTGAACGGGCTCAGATTGTGGGAATTCAGGCCAGGACTGTCATTTTTACGGGTTGACCCCCCTCCTTGGCCAGGGGATGCTCCGCGAGTGCCCGCGGGCGGGGCGAACGAGCGGATCTATATAGTAAGGAGCGCGCGATGAATCTCAAGGACAAGTACGCCGACCTGCTCAAGCTCGGCGAGGAGCTGAAGCTCGGGGACAGCAAGTGGACGGAGGAGGGCGGCAAGCTGAAGGTCTGGGGAACGGCGGAGTACCAGCTTCAGAAGGACAAGCTCTGGGACAAGATCAAGACCATCTCGGGCTGGGAGAACGAGCTCGTGGCCGACATCAAGGTCGAGAAGACCGACGTGTACGGCTACTACACCGTGAAGTCGGGCGACAGCTTGTCGAAGATCTCGAAGGACGTCTACGACAACGCCGGGCTCTACAACAAGATCTACGAGGCGAACAAGGCGACGATCGGTGACAACCCCAATATGATCAAGCCGGGCCAGAGGCTGACGCTCCCGAACCGCTGAAGCCGCACCGGCCGGCCTCCGTGGGACGCCCCGATGTCGGGGCGCCTCACGGTCCCGCCCGCTTCTACTACACTCTCGACGGACCTCTGACCCCACGCCTCGGATGCCGACACGGCCGGGTGAACCGAGGACTGCCGGCGGCCGCTTGGGGCGGCGAGGGGGAGCGATGAACCGACGGGGCTTTCTGGGTTGTGGGGCGCTCGCGGGAGCAGGAGCGCTCTCGGGTGCGCCTGGCGCCGACGCGGCGCCGCTCGAGGTTCCCGCCTTCGAGCTCGACGAAGCCACGGTCGCCAGCCTGCAGCAGCAGATGGCGAGCGGTGAGCGCAGCGCCGAGCAGATCACGCAGGCCTACCTGGACCGGATCGCCGCGCTCGACCGGCACGGCCCCGGGCTCGGCTGCGTGATCGAGACCAATCCGGAAGCGACCGCGATCGCGCGCGCGCTCGACGCGGAACGCAAGGCGAAGGGACCGCGCGGGCCGCTCCACGGCGTCCCGGTGCTGGTGAAGGACAACGTCGACACGGCGGACCGGATGACCACCACCGCGGGCTCGCTGGCCCTCGAGGGCTCGGTCCCGCGGCGCGACGCGCACGTCGCGAAACGGCTGCGCGAGGCGGGGGCGGTCATCCTCGGCAAGGCCAACATGTCCGAATGGGCCAACTTTCGCTCGACCCGCTCGGTGTCGGGCTGGAGCGCCCGCGGCGGCCAATGCCGCAACCCCTACGCCCTCGACCGCAACCCGTGCGGGTCGAGCTCGGGCTCCGGCGTCGCCGTCTCGGCCAACCTCGCGCCGCTCGCCGTCGGCACCGAGACCGACGGCTCGATCGTCTGTCCCGCGACGAGCTGCGGCATCGTCGGCATCAAGCCCACGGTGGGGCTCGTGAGCCGCGCCGGGATCATCCCGATCTCCCACACGCAGGATACCGCGGGGCCGATGGCGCGCAGCGTCGCGGACGCCGCGGCGCTCCTCACGGCGCTCGCCGGAGACGACCCGCGCGACCCCGCCACGGCGGCGGTCGGGCCGCACGTGGTGGATTTCACGCGCTTGCTCGATCCGTCCGGACTGCGGGGTGCGCGCATCGGCGTGGCGCGCAACATGGCCGGCTTCCATCCGGCGACCGACCGCCTGCTCGACGAGGCGATCGCCGAGATGAAGCGGCGCGGAGCCGAGATCGTCGACCCGGCCGACGTGCCCGGCGTGAAGGATCTCGGCGACCCCGAGCTCGAGGTCCTGCTCTACGAGTTCAAGGCCGGCCTCGAGGCGTACTTCGCGTCGCTCGGGCCAGGGGCTCGGGTCAAGACGCTCGCCGATCTGATCGCCTTCAACGACGCCAACCGCGAGCGCGAGATGCCGTTCTTCGGCCAGGAGCTGCTGCTGAAGGCGCAGGAGAAGGGACCGCTCTCGACACCGGAGTACCGCACGGTGCTCGAGACGTGCGCTCGCCTCTCGCGCCGCGAGGGGCTCGACGCGGTGCTCGAAAAGCAAAGGCTCGACGCGATCGTCGCGCCCACCGGAGCGCCCGCGTGGGTGATCGACCCGGTGAGCGGCGACCATTACGTGGGCGGCAACTCCACTCCCGCCGCCGTGTCCGGCTACCCCAGCATCAGCGTGCCGATGGGCTTCGTGTTCGGCCTGCCGGTGGGCCTTTCCTTCATCGGCCGCGCCTGGAGCGAACCGGTTCTGGTGCGGCTCGCCTATGCGTACGAGCAGGCCACGCATCACCGAAAGCCGCCGCGCTTCCTGAGGAGCGCGGAGCTGCCGCGCGGCTGAAGCCGGCCGTTTTCGAACCACGCGGCGCGTAACCACGTTCAACTGGAGCAGGAGCGCGTGTGCCCTCTGCTACGATGCGGGACCGATGATCGGACAGGCGATCAAGCACTACGAGATCGAGGAGCTGCTCGGAAAGGGCGGCATGGGCGTCGTCTACAAGGCGCGCGACACCCGCCTCGGCCGCCCGGTGGCGCTCAAGCTCCTGCCGCCGGATCTCACGCGTGACGAGAACCGCAAGGCCCGCTTCTTCCAGGAGGCGCGCGCGGCGAGCGCCGTGAACCACCCCGCGATCGCCCAGGTCTACGACGTCGACGAGGGGCCCGAGGGCCTCTTCATCGCGATGGAGCTGGTCGAGGGCAAGACCGTGAAGGCGCTGATCCAGGGCCGCGAGCTCGACGTGCTCGGAGCGCTCGAGATCGCGGGCCAGGTCGCGGGCGGGCTCCAGAAGGCCCACGAGGCCGGCATCGTCCACCGCGACATCAAGCCCGAGAACCTGGTCGTGACCCCGGACGGCCACGCCAAGATCCTCGACTTCGGTCTCGCCAAGCTGCTCGAGGCTCCACGCGAGAGCCCTCCCGACGGCATCTCGCACATGGAAACGCTCGCCAAGACGCAGGCGGGGTTCGTGCTCGGCACGCTGCGCTACATGAGCCCGGAGCAGGCGCGCGGCCAGGCGGTGGACCACCGCAGCGACATCTTCGCGCTCGGGATCGTGCTCTACGAGATGGTCACGGGCCAGCTGCCGTTCTCGGGCGCGAGCGCCCTCGACACGCTCCACGCGATCGCGTTCGAGGAAACGCGGCCGATGACGACCCTGCGGCCGAACGTGCCGCCATCCCTGCAGCGCGTCGTCACGCGCTGCCTGAGGAAGCGCGCGCCCGACCGCTACCCCGACGCGAAGGAGCTCGCGGCCGACCTCAAGACGGTGCAGCGCGAGGTCGAGAGCGGCATCTCGAGCCGGGTTTCGTTCGCGGCGCGGCTGCAGGAGCGCTGGCGCCTGATGATGGACCGCTCGCTCGGCGAGTGGCTGCTGCCCGGCGTGATCGGCGTGGTCGTGCTCGCGGTGCTGATCTCGCTCTTCGTCGGCGGCGAGGGGACCGGCCCCGGCCTGGTGTTCTCGGCCATCGGTGCGCTCGTCGTCTGGCGGCGCATCCGCAACCGCCGGCTGCGCCTCGCGCGGCGCTTCGTTGGCAAGGTCAAGAAGATCGCCGAGCTGCGCCTCGTGACCCTCGACGGCATGCGCTTCACGATCGTGGCCGACCAGGCGCAGGCCCGGACCTACGTCCGCGCCAACGCCGCGCTCGACTCGGTGAATGCGAGCATGTTCTTCGGAGACCCGTTCACGCTCGTGGTGCGCGACGCCGTGGCTCCCGAGGAGGAGAAGGCCCTGCTCGCGGGACCCGGGATCCTCTACGTCCGGGAGCTCGCCCCGCCCCCGCCGGCACCGGCGTCGCTCTCGGCCTGAGCGCCGCGCCCCGCGACCAGATTGACACCGCTCAGGTGCGCCGGCCGGGAGCTAAACCGACTCGGCTACTGAGCTTGCTTGCTCTCGGCCTTCTCCTTGACCTCGGTGCAGCAGCACTTGTCTATGTCCTTCTTGGCCAGGGGGCAGTGCAGCTTGCCGCTTGCCCGCTCGGTGCAGCAGCACTTGTCGACCTCTTTCCCTGTCAGCGAGCAACGGAGCTTCGCAGCCTTCTCGCCCGTGTCCTTCGCGGACTTCTTGGCACAGCAAGCGGGCGTCTTGGGCTCGTCACCCGCGAACGCCGGCACGCTCAGCAGCCCCACACAACACAGCGCCATCGCCGTCCTTCTCGTCACTTCAGCTCCTCCCCCGCGTTCAGCGGGTCAGTTTGAACACGATGTCCATCATCTCGTCGTAGACCTCTTGCTCGCGTCCAGCCTTGATCGCGGCCGAAGCGCAACGCTCCAGATAGTTTCGCACCATGACCCGGCCCGCCCCGCGCAGCGCTTCCTGGGCGGCGGAGATCTGAGTGAGGATCTCCACGCACGGGCGATTCTGGTCGAGCATCCGTTCCACGCCCTCGACCTGGCCTTTGGCCCGAGCAAGCCGCTTGCGGACCTCGGCTTTTCGTTCGTCCGGCACGAACACCGCGTCCACAACCTTCAGCGCCCGGACCGCCGCCCGATTCGGCATGGCTCCAACCTATACCCCCTGGGGGTATCTGTCAAACTGCCTGATCCCAGCCGCCCGACCAATCGGATCTCGGTGAGCCCCCGTCAAGCCATCTGAAGTAACCGAAGGCAACCCCCTTGACGGGATCGCCCGTCCTTCCGGTAAAGTAGGACTGCGGGTCGATGGGCCCGTTCCGCTGCATTCCAGGAGGAATCCCCTATGAAGACGATCGCCAAGCTGGGCCTCGCCCTCGCGCTCGTGGTGGGCTTCGTGGCCGTTGCCGGCGCCGGAGAAGAGACGACGGTCACCGGCAAGGTCATGTGCGCCAAGTGCTCGCTGAAGAAGGCCGACGCCGACAAGTGCCAGGACGTCCTCGTGACCAAGGACGCCGCCGGCAAGGTTACCGAGTACTACGTCGAGAAGAACGAGGTCCTCAAGGCCTTCGGCCACACCTGCCAGGGTGAGAAGCCGGCCGTAGCCACGGGCACGGTGACGGAGAAGGACGGCAAGAAGTGGATCGCGGCCACGAAGATGGAGTCGCCGAAGTCCTAACGCACGCACCCAGGGGGCTCGCCCCGGGGGGTCCGGGGGGGCGGGATGCCCCCCCGCTAGCCCCTCGTGGCTTCCGTTTGTCCGTTAGCTCTCCAGCCGTCCTCGCCCCTTCGCTCTCCAACAGCGCCTCTCGCAGGGGGGCGAAACATGTCTTGCGTTCCTCGTTCTGGGGGGACTTCGTCCCCCCAGATCCCCCTTGAGTGTTACCCTGAAAGCGATGCTGTCTGTGAGGCGCACGCGGCACGCATGGTTTGCTCGGGTCATCGCTTGCCTCTTCGTCGTCGCGATGCTCAGTGACCTCGCGCTCGATGGGAGCTGCGATCTGCCCAAAGCGCCGCCAGCTTCCAGCTCCCGCGTTGCTCCGGGAGGTGACGCCTCCGGCGTGCCCGACCCGTGTGCGAACGGCTGTGTTCCAGACTGCTTCTGCTGCTCGCAGAGCGAAACCCGCGGGACGACCGTCCTGACGTGCCTGGCCGATGTCGTAGTGCTCGTCGCTCCTCCGCGACCCGACGCCGTTCCGGCGGGCGTTCTTCCCCTCCCCTACCACCCTCCGCGCTCCATCGCCTGAGTCATCCGTCGTAGCAGCGCTCTCGGGCCGCTCGGGCCCGGCGCTCTGCTCGTTGCGCACGACTCGACTTTTCCGGAGGTGAGCGTGTCTGTTTCGGTTTCGCGGTTCCGCGTGGGCGGGACCCTCGTCGTGTCCCTGGTGATGGGTTCGCGTGTCGTTGCCCAGGAGGACCTGGACGTCGACCGCTACGTGGAAATCGTCCTGCGAGCGCACCCGTCCGCCGCGCAGAGCGCCGGCCTCGAGCGGGCGGCGGCGGCGGAGAGCAAAGCCTCGCGCCTCTTCCCCGATCCGGTCTTCGAGTACTCGCGCGACCGGGCCACGCCAACGGAACCGGCCGGGCTCCGCGCGACGGAAACGGGCTACTCGGTTTCGCAGACGATCCCGTGGCCCGGCACCTTCAGCGCCGGGATCCGCGCGGGAGACCGCGCCGCCGACGCCCTTCGGGCGGGTGCGGAGGGCGTGCGCTTTGAGCTGGCCGCGGAGGCGCGACAGGCCTTCGCGCGCCTCGCGGCGGCGCGGGCCCTGCTCGACGTCGCCCGCGGCGCCGAGGACGACGCCCGCTCGTTGCGCGACCTCGTGACCCGCCGCGCGGAGCTCGGCGAGTCGCGCGAGTCGGACCGCATCAAGGCCACGGTCGAATGGCTCCGCCAGCAACGCCACCTCGCCACGGCCGAGCGCGAAGCGGAGACCGCGGAGGCGATCGCCCGGGCGCTGGCCGTCGAGCCGCTCCCCAAGCCGCTCGCGATCCGCCCGATCGCCCACCACCCGCTGCCGCGGCTGGACCAGGAGGCACTCACGGCGCAGCTGATCGAACGTAGCCCGCGGCTTCGCGCGGCCCAGGCCGAGGCGGACCGCCGGCAGGCACTGCTCTCGGTAGCGCGGCGGGCCCGGATTCCCGATCTCGGCCTCACGCTCTTCAGGCAGAAGGAGCTCGACAAGCAGGCCACCGGCTTCGCCCTCGGCGTGACGGTGCCGCTTTGGAACGCGAATCGCGGCGAGATCGCCCGGGCCGACGCGGCGAGCCGGATCTCGAGCGCCGAGGCCGGGCGCGTGCGCATCGATCTCGTCACAGAGCTGCAAGGCCAGCTCAAACAGCTCCAGGTCGCGGGCGACCAGGTCTCCCTCCTGGACCGGGCGATCCTGCCCGCGGCAGAGCGCAGCGTGGGACTCGTCCGCCTGAGCTTCGAGGAGGGTGAGACCTCCCTCCTCGACCTTCTCGACGCCCAGCGGACCTTCCGGGATACGCAGCGCGAGGCTGCCGAAGTCCACCTGGCGCTTTCCCTGGCGCTTGGCGAAGTCCAGAAGCTCGCCGGACCCGACTTCAATCCCTGGAGATGAGCATGAAGCCTTCATCCATTCACTCGTTGGTCCTGGGCGCACTCGTGATCGTCGGACCGGCTGCCTGCCGCAAGAACGCCGCTCCCGCGCCCGAGGCCAGCAAGCCCGAGCACGAAGCCGGCGAGGAGCACGAAGAGATGCCCGGCCGCGTCACCCTCACCGCCGCCGCCATGTCCGAGGCTGGCGTCGAAACCTGGGAAGTCAAACCCGTGGACCTCGCCCACCTGCTGGTGCTCAACGGCAACGTCGGCCACGACGAGAACCGCCTGCTCCACGTGGCCTCGAACGTCCGCGGGCGTGTGGTCGCCATCCCGGTCGACCTGGGCGCCCGGGTCCGCAAGGGGGACGCTCTCCTCACCCTCGAGAGCGTGGACCTCGGCAAGGCGCGTGAAGAGTTCCTGCGCGAAACGTCGAGCCTCCGCGTCGCCTCCCGAGGCTATGACCGCGCCAAGAAGCTGGTCGAGGCCAAGGCAATCAGCTCCGGCGAGTTCCAGGCCCGCGAGGGCGACTACCTGTCACGCAAGGCCGCGGCACAGGCGGCCGAACGGGCCCTGCACCTGCTCGGGGACAGCGACGAGGAGATCGCTAGCCTGAGAAACGCGGCCGAATCCGATGGGGTCTTTCCCTCCGCCGACGGGCCTCGCCTGACGCTGCGCGCGCCCTTCGACGGCCGCGTGGTGGACCGGAAGGTCACGCCGGGCTCGCTCGTGGAGTCGCTCCAACCCCTGATGACGGTCGCGGACCTGCGCAGCGTGTGGGTCTTCCTCCAGGCCTACGAGAAGGATCTGGCGCTGCTGCACGAGGGGCTGCCGGTCACGATCCGGACCGAGGCGTATCCGCAGGAATCGTTCAAGGGCCGGATCGACTTCGTCGGCAGCACCCTCGACCCCGCCGTGCGCACCGTGAAGCTGCGGGCCACGGTGGACAACCGGTCGGAGAAGCTCAAGCCGGGGATGTTCGCGAAGGCCCACGTCGACGTGCCGAAGCCCGAGGCCGAGGCCCGGACGATCCTGGCCGTGCCGCAGTCGGCCCTGCAGACGCTCGAGGGACGCACGACCGTCTTCGTCCAGGTCGAACCCGGGGTGTTCGAGCGGCACTTCGTCGAGATCGGCCACAGCTTCGAGGGCTTCACCGAGGTGCTCTCCGGAGTGAAGGCCGGGGACGTGGTCGTCACCGAGGGCAGCTTCGTCGTCAAGTCGGAGTTCGCGAAGGCCTCACTTGCCGAGGAGCACTGAGATGTTGAGGCGGCTCGTGGACTTCAGCCTCGAAAACAGGCCGCTCGTCCTGATCGCGGCCGTGCTCGTGGTGGTGAGCGGCTTCTACTCGCTGGTCCAGCTCCCGATCGACGCCGTTCCCGACATCACCAACGTCCAGGTGCAGATCCTCACCAAGGCCCCGGCGCTGGGGCCGGTCGAGATGGAGCAGTTCGTGACCTATCCGGTCGAGGCGGCCATGAACGGCCTTCCCGACTTGGCCGAGATCCGCTCCGTCTCGCGCTACGGACTGTCGGCGGTCACGGTCGTCTTCAAGGACGGGGTGGACGTCTACTTCGCCCGGCAGCTCGTCAACGAGCGGCTTTCGCAGGCTCGCGAGTCGATCCCTCCCGGCTTCGGCAACCCGGAGATGGGGCCGGTCTCCACGGGACTCGGCGAGGTTTTCATGTTCACGGTCGAGGGCGAGGGGCTGTCGCCGACGGAGCGGCGCACGATCCTCGACTGGGACATCGCCCCACGCTTGCGGGCGGTGCCCGGGGTCACCGAGGTGAACGTCTGGGGCGGCTTGCCGAAGCAGTACCAGGTGGTGGTGGACCCCGCCCGGCTCGTGGCCTACACGCTCTCGCTCAAGGACGTGTTCGAGGCCGTCGAGCGAGGAACGGGCAATTCGGGCGGCGGCTACATCGAGCGCAACCGCGAACAGTACGCGATCCGTGGCGAGGGTCTCATCTCCTCCCTGGCCGACATCGAGAAGATCGTGATCAAGGCCGCCGCCGACGGCACTCCCGTCACTGTGCGCAACGTCGCTCAGGCCCGCGAGGGGGCGATGCTCCGGATCGGGGCGGCCACGCGGGACGGAGACGGCGAGACGGTCATCGGCATGGCCCAGATGCTGGCCGGGGAGAACGCGCTCAGGGTCGCGAGCCGCGTGCGCGAGGCCGTCGGCGAGCTTTCGCCCTCACTGCCGAAGGGGGCCCGGATCGTCGCGTATTACGACCGCGAGGACCTCGTCCGCCGGGTCATCTGGACGGTCGAGAAGAACCTCCTCGAGGGCGGGATCCTCGTGGTCGCGGTGCTCTTCGCGTTCCTGGGAAACTTACGGGCGGGCCTCATCGTGGCGTCCGCGATCCCGCTGTCCATGCTGCTCGCCTTCACGGGCATGGCGCAGTCGGGAATATCGGCCAACCTGATGAGCCTGGGCGCGATCGACTTCGGCCTCATCGTCGACGGCGCGGTCGTGCTCGTGGAAAATGTCGTCCGCAGGCTTTCCGAACCCGAGGGCCGCGAGAAGACGGTGCGGCAGCTCACGGCGGAGGCCGCGCACGAAGTGCTGCGGCCGGTGGCCTTCGGCATCGGGATCATCATCCTCGTGTATCTCCCGATCCTCGCCTTCGGCGGCATCGAGGGGAAGATGTTCAAGCCCATGGCTTGGACCGTGGTGTTCGCGCTCGTGGGATCGCTCGTGCTCACGCTGACGCTGATCCCCGTCCTGGCTTCACTCTTCCTGAAGAAGGCCTCCGGCGATCATGAGCCACGGTTCGTGGAGCGGCTCCGGAGCGTCTACCTTCGCGCCCTCGACTGGTGCCTGGAGCGCCGCGCGGTGATCATCGGATCGGGGATCGCAGTGCTGCTCGTGGCGGCGATCCTCGGCACGCGCCTGGGTGGAGAGTTCATACCCAAGCTCGACGAGGGAGACATCACACTGCAGGCGGTGCGGCTCTCGAGCGTCGGCCTCTCCGAGGCCGCCGCGGGGACCACTCGCATCGAGCGCGTGCTGAAGCGCTTCCCGGAGGTGAAGACCGTGGTCACGCGGCTCGGCAGTCCCGAGATCGCCACCGACGTGATGGGGATCGAGCTCGGAGACGTGTTCGTCATCCTGAAGCCCAAGGCCGACTGGACCACGGCCCAAACGAAGGGCGAGTTGGTCGAGAAGATGGAGGAGGCGCTCGGCATCGCGGTGCCCGGCGTCGGGCTCTCGTTCACGCAACCGATCGAGATGCGCTTCAACGAGCTGATCGCGGGTGTCCGCTCGGATGTGGCCGTCAAGCTCTTCGGCGACGACCTGAAGACGCTGGCGGACAAGGGCGGCGACATCGCCCGGGTCCTCCAGGCCGTGCCGGGCGCGGCCGACGTCAAGCTCGAGCAGACCACCGGTCTCCCCGTCATCCGCGTCAAGGTGGACCGCGACCGCTGCGCCCGCTATGGCATCTCCGTGGGCGACGTGCTCGACACGGTCGAGGCGGCCCGAGCCGGGAAGGTCGTGGGGACCGTATTCGAGGGCCAGAAGCGCTTCGGTCTGGTCGTACGCCTCTCGGACGAGTCGGCCCGAACCATCGACGCATTCGGCAACGTGCCGGTGGCGACCCCGTCCGGCGTCAACATCCCCCTCGGCCAGCTCGCGGAGATCGTGGTCGACACCGGCCCGTCCCAGATCAGCCGGGAAGCCGTTCATCGCCGCATCGTGGTGGAGGCGAACGTGCGTGGCCGAGACGTCGCGTCCTTCGTCGCGGACGCGAGCGCGAGGATCAAGAGAGAGGTCCAGCTTCCCGGCGGCTACTACGTCAAGTGGGGCGGGCAGTTCGAGAACCTGCAGGCTGCGTCGCAGCGGCTGGCGCTCGTGGTGCCGCTGGCGCTCGCCTTGATCTTCGCGATGCTGTTCTTCAGCTTCGGGTCCCTGCGGCCCGCGGCGCTCATCTACCTGAACGTGCCCTTCGCTGCGATCGGGGGCGTCTTCGCGCTCCTGCTGCGCGGCATGCCGTTCTCGATCTCGGCCGGGGTGGGGTTCATCGCGCTCTTCGGAGTGGCCGTGCTGAACGGCGTCGTCCTCATGACGCAGATCCGCGACCTCGAAGAGCAGACGGACCTGGGCGTGCTGGAGGTGCTGCGACGAGCCTGCGGGCTGCGGATGCGGCCGGTGCTCATGACCGCCCTGGTGGCCTCGCTGGGCTTCGTGCCCATGGCGCTCGCATCCGGATCGGGAGCGGAGGTGCAACGGCCGCTCGCCACCGTCGTGATCGGCGGGCTCGTGACCTCGACGCTGCTCACGCTGTTCGTCCTGCCCACCGTCTACAGCCTCTTCCGCCGCCGCTCCACTTCGGCCGAGCGTAGGATCGAGCCCTGAGACTCAACACCAACCGCTGGAACCGGCTGCGCTACACGCTGTGGGCGCCGTTCTACGACTCCGCGATCCGGGCGTTCGACCGCAAGCGGCAGGACTCGCTGCGCCTCTTCGATCCGCGGCCCGGCGAGCGGATCCTGATCGTGGGCGCCGGAACCGGCGCCGATCTGCCGCACCTGCCGCCGGGCTGCGTCGTGCTGGCGACGGACCTGACGCCGGCGATGCGGGCGCGGGCGCGCCCGCGCGCGCGGGGACGCACCTCGCCATCATGGACGGGCAACGACTCGCGATTCCGACGGCGTCGTTCGACTGGGCGGGCTGTTCCGGCACCTGCTGCTGAGCTCTGCCCGGTGAGAGCGGGCGAAAGCCCGTCGCGTTCGCAGCCGGTCGAGCCGCGCGCACAGCCTGGCGTACCATGGCATCGTGCCGAGCGCGTCGTTGCAGTATTTTCTGCTGTGAAGGGGCGTCATGCCGATGACGTACGAGGTGCGCTGCCAGAGCTGCCAGGCCGAGTTAGAGGTGGAGGTTCAGCTCGAGACCAACGAGACGCTCGCCGACGTCGAGCCCGAGGTCGTGGTGCTTCACTGCCCCGAGTGCGGCGGGCGGGTGCCGATGACCTTCGACACCGGGACCGAGGGCGCGGAGATTCGCGTGCGGCGCCCC